>Ga0208198_1000709_pt1 | contig 34652 bp, 48 predicted proteins | sample AD_JPNTR2_MetaG_FD_184446 | JGI IMG/M metagenome (GOLD analysis project Ga0208198, IMG submission 184446) | Active sludge microbial communities of municipal wastewater-treating anaerobic digesters from Japan - AD_JPNTR2_MetaG (SPAdes) (version 2) | ecosystem: Engineered > Bioreactor > Anaerobic...
TATCCGCCATCCTCATATCTCGTGGTAATTCAGGACAAGATTTTTCAATTTCTTTAATTGCATCCAAAGACTTTTTTAATTCTTCATCGGTTAATTTTTCCATTATTTTTCTCCATCTTTGAGGTCTTGTAATTTATCTAACAAAAATAAGGGTGTTTTGCCTAACGATGAAATATGCCTCATCTGAATTTTCTGCAACTACATAAGATGTGTTATAATTCACTCCTACAGGACTATGACATCCTTTTCTATTAACTTTCTTGCTTCTTTGCAAACAGGACATGTTACAATCCCCATGTCATAATCCCATCCTTCCTTTCTTGCCATTTCCAATAAAGTATCAGAATCTTTTCCTTCAATTTCATTATGGCAAGAATTACATTTAAGCACTGCCTTGTAATTAGAAACTTCTAAAATTCTTATTGGATTAATTCTTTTATATTCCATTTTTTATACCCTCCTTTTCTACCATTTTTCCTTTACCCACCTATTTCCGAAAAACAAATATTGCATCCATCGCCAGAACCAATTAGGTTCTTCTTTTTTTAATGGTCTCCATTTAACAATGGAACCGCCAAATAAATAGCAAACCCAATCAGAAAATTCTTCATCTTTATTTGCAATAATAATTGATGGTTTTTCTTCCAATAACTTACCTGTAAACTCCATTTTTTCTTTCAATGTTTCTTTTTCCATTTTATTATCCCCTTTCTTCTTCTGTTAATATATTTGTCTCTAAAACAATCAAATCACTTGGTTCAAAATTAAAGATTTCTTGAACATAGCCACTATAAAAATATCTTGGCTCGTCAAACTTGACAATTATTCCAAGATATTTGCCACTGTTACTAATTACAACACCTGTCTCGTCGTAAAAGAAATCTAAATCCTGTCCAGGTGTGATTACTTGAACTCTTGTTCCAACTGGAAACATCTCGTATGTATTGTTATTTGTGTTATATTGTTCTTTCCTCTCTTTAATCATATCCCATACCGTTGCCATATACAACACCTCCTTCTTTTATCTAAAAATAGGCAAGAAGACACCCACCTCTATAGGTGGGTGATGAATTGCCACCTATATAACACAAAAACCTTTTCTAAACATATAAGGTTTGACTAATTCTGTTTTAACTGGTTTTGAAAGTCCTTCTAGTTTAATATAAGTTCCTTTGTTTTGAACTCCCTTAACAATATAGATTGCGTTTTGATACTTAACTAAGTCTTTTGGTTGGTAGAAGTATCTTTGTGTTCTAATACTTCTATGTCCTTTAGAAAACTTTTGTCCTCTATATTTGTGCAGGTTTTCTGTATTATGATTTTTGTTGCGTGTCCTTCTACCAGTGAACAAGTCTTGTCCTGTAACCTTTTCACCAGTTCGTATATCTATATACTTTGCATCGTAAAATTTCTCTAGTGAACGGTTGTTTCGCCTAACCTGTTCAAAATAGATAGGCTCTATTCTTTTTTGACTAATCCCACCTGCTATAGAAAAGGCATCATTGTAATGTGTTTTTTCTAAACCAAGTTGTATTCTTTTAGATTTAGTTATATATCCATAGGTATGTTTACAATTAAGTATATTAACCAACTTCCACCTAACAGTTGACATAAATGTTGCCTCTTTTAGTGGTTTTTGTATAGGTTCTAATCCCCATAGTTTACCACCTTCTTGATGGTTTTTAGGAATATGACATTTAATGCATACTGTTATAAGATTAGATGGTCTATCTGTTCTATCCCGTTTCCAAAAACCTACATGATGAACTTCAAGTGGCAAATCGCTTCTACCACATACTTGACAAATATAGTTATCTCTGTATAGAATATATTCTCTTAAATTATAGAAACCTTCTTGTTCACCTTGTTGATAACCTATACCCTCTACATTGGGGTTTTTTAACTTATGAGTATCAAAATTTGCAACTTCTACTACTATGTTGGTTATAGGAAGTATTTTTTTAAGAAAGTTAATAAACCTAATATGTGAGTCTAACTTATGTCTAATAGAAGGTGCAAGCCAACCTTCTTTTTTAGATGATACTCTATTATCAAAACGTGGTTTTCTATACCTTAATCTGTTACGTCTAATCCTTCTATACATACTTCTTTCTTTCAGTAGCTCGGGTATATCATCTCTAAGTTTAACTTCGCACGAGATTAACTCTTTCTTTTCACTTATAGCAGAAAGCCCTATATAGTTATAGCCACTATCTACACCAAGGGTTATATTTTGCGTATAGGTAGTAGTATAATAGAGTAACTGAATAGTGAAGGGTTTTCTTTTAACAACTTTAGCAAGTCCTTGTTTTAAAAGTCTTCTAACCTTACCATGTCTTTCTGTCGGCATTAAAGGTTTTCCATCAATAGATAGCACATAAACCATTTTTAAATCCCCTTTCAAGGATAAGTCAGCTTAACGCTGTTGGTCCACATCGCCAATGTTATGATAGGTTTTTGGTAGCAGCACTTCTCCTACCCCTTAGAGATGTTTAACCACTACCCGCAGAGCATAGGACTTGTGGAACATCCTATGGTGCCTATATATTCTATCATAACGTAGCCCGATAGGACAAAATCCCCTGGCTGAGGCTAATCAACCGAGCTTGTATTTCTACAAGCCCCCGCCTCTATAGGCGGTGGGTAGTTGACTGAGAATTTTCTTGTTCCTTCAGAATACAGGATATGTTGTATATCATTTAGTTTATATATCCGTGTTACATAAATCATATTATCCTCCTTCTTTAGATACTCTTAGTATGTGGATATGCAAAATTTATTATTTTATATGTCAAATTTTCTAAATCTATTACATCAGCCTTACAATGTTCCAAAATATAAGATAGTGCTTCGGCATTACCCTGTAATGCTCTTCTCCACATATTTCCATCAAAATGTGTCTTATGCGACTCTCCCAACAGTTCGTTACAAGCTACTTCCAACCTATTTCTGTGTAATCTAAATTTATTTTTAATGATAAAATACACGTCTTTATGCTTTACTGAACCGTAGACGGGAAAATCAATACCTAAACTGATTGCTCTTGTTCTAAGAAAAGGTAAATCAAATTTTGACCCGTAAAAAGTATAAATTAAATCAAATTTGAGTAAATCGTTGATACAATGGGAGACAATTCTTTTATCAGGAGATGTTTCGTGCCTTGCCTCATTTGATTTCAAAACTCCGTGGTAAATAGTATCTGTTCCTGCTTCCTTAATGCAGTAACATAACATAATACCGAAGTCAGCCGCCAAATTACTTGTTTCAATATCAAAAAATCCTATTTTTGATTTAGTAGGATTTTCCTCTATAAAACAGTTATAATGTTCTAAATATGTGTGTCTATGTCTACATCTGTGTGTCCCTAGCCACACTATCTCGTCCTTTTTTAACCTATGAACCGGTGCTATCAATTTATCCCCCTAATATTTGGATATGTTGCAAGAAACCATTGTATTGTTTTGTTGAGTCCTTCAAATAACCTTGTTTTAGGATACCAACCTAATCTAAAAATTTTGGAATTATCAACCTCTTTAAAAGGTGTGCCGTTAGGCATACTTGTATCCCAAAAAATATTTCCTTTAAACCTCATCAATTCAGCTACAATATATGCGAGTTCTTTTATTTGGTGGGACTCTCCCGTCCCTATATTTATAAATTCTCCAATATCCGACGCATCTAAACTCATCATTAATGTCAAGGCATCCGCTAAATCATCGGCAAATAAAAATTCCCTATAAGGAGAACCATCCCCCCACAAGGTTACATCAGTTGATTTTAAATTTGCTTCGTGAAATTTTCGTATAAGGGCAGGAAGTAGGTGTGATTGGGTTAAATCAAAGTTATCGTTTATACCGTAAAGATTACAAGGCATTACTGAGATAAAGTTAGTTCCATATTGACGGTTATAAGCTGAACACATTTTAATAGCCGCTATTTTTGCTATAGCGTAGGGTTCATTTGTGGGCTCCAAACTTCCTGTAAGTAAGTATTCTTCTTTTAATGGTTGTGGAGCAAATTTCGGATAAATACAACTACTACCTAAATTAACTAATCTTGAGTTATATCTATAACAACAGTTTATGACATTAGACGCTATCATTATGTTGTCATATATAAAATCAGCAGGATAAGTGGAATTGGCTACAATACCTCCAACTCTTCCAGCACAATTAAAGACATATTTAGGATTCGCATAAGTAAACAAATCAACAACATGAACTTGCTTTCGTAAGTCATACCTACTAGAATTAACACCTAAAACACTTTTGTATCCCATTTCATTCAGCTTTCGTAATACAGCACTTCCTACAAGTCCTGTAGAACCTAAAACAAGTATATCATAACTCATAAAACACTCCAATTAAAATTTTTTGAACTTACCAGTTTTATACCATCTCCCACAGGTTGAAGACCCGCATTAATAAAATCATAGTCCATCATTATTTTAATTATATCATCAATTGAAACCCTCGGTTCCCATCTTAATAATTCTTTAGCTTTCGTAGCGTCACATTGTAAATTCTCAACCTCTGTAGGTCTGTAGTATTTATAATCAATTGCTATGATTTCTTTATTCCTATAAGCAATTCCTTTCAACGTAATACCGTCGTTTTTCCATCTTACAGGAACTCCTGCATATTGACACGCTTTTTCTATAAATTGCTTTATAGTTGTTCTGGTCCCTGTTCCGATACAAATATCTAACGGAGTGCTGTATTGTAGTATAGAAAACATTAATTCCACATATTCCGGAGCGAAACCCCAATCCCTTGATACGTTTAGATTTCCAAGATAGAGTTTATCCTGTTTCCCCGCTAATATCGAGGCTAAACCGTGTGTTATTTTCCTACTTACAAATGTTAATCCTCTACGAGGAGACGTGTGGTTGAACAAAATACCATTAGATATAAACAGCTTATATCCATCACGATAATTCACACAATTGTAAAAAGATGATACCTTTGCGACTCCATAGGGACTTCGTGGAGCAAAAGGAGTGTTTTCATTTTGTGGAGGAGGAGATGCACCGAACATTTCACTAGAGGCTGCGTTGTAAACTTTTATAGGAAATCCGCAATTTCGAACAGCTTCTAATAATCGTAATGTTCCTAAAGCTCCTATATCGGTTGTATAAATAGGCTCATCAAAACTAACTCTTACATGTGACATTGCGGCTAAATGGTAGATTTCAGACGGTTTAATTTCACGAATGAGGTTATTTATATTAGACGCATCACTCAAATCTCCGTAATGTAAATATAGTTTATCGAATATATGGTCAATCCTTTTTGTATTAAATGAACTTGACCTTCTGATAATTCCGTGAACTTCATATCCTTTTGATAATAAAAATTCAGCTAGATAACTTCCATCTTGTCCTGTAATACCAGTAATTAGTGCTACGTTCATAAATTACACTCCTTGTCGTGGCAATGTAAAATCAACGTCACCTGTAACGTTTTGTATACATAACTCTGCTGTTCTAAAATCTCCTACGAATAATGACGAAATCATCAAAAATAAGTTTAAATACTCAGCCATATTTTCAAAGTCTAAAGGAGTTAAACCTAATTTCAATTTTTTATCCTTTATTACTAATAAATTTTTATATGCTTCAGTATAATTCCTCCTCCTAAAATACATCTCCCCTAACGTTGCACGTATTAAGGCATTGTGCAAAAATTGCACTTTAAGTTTTTCAAGTAATTTAATAGCCTCATCCTCACGTCTGTGTAGTGATAACAGTGTAATTTTATTGATATACGCTAAAATAATATTATCAGATGAAAGTTTTACTTTTCCGTCCTCATATAATTTTATAGCCTTATCAGTATATTTTTCGGCCTCAGTAAGTTGTCCCAATCCTAATAAAGTTTTAGCCATGTTAGTGCATACCATGAAGTCATCTGGATTTTCTTCAAAATCCTTTTCTAATAAAAATAGGTTCCTATTAAGTTTTTTTACAATCTCCTCCGTATCCCTATATCCAAAGTGTATTATTTCTATATTTGAATAGGAATAAGGAATTCCTTTTTCCTCAACAGAAAACGCAATCTGTTCATGCACTCTCCCCCTAAATTCTAAATTTTGATGATTTGGAAATACCCTCAATTGAAATGATGAAAAATCCTTATCATTTCTCCTGTCAATTAAGACTAAAAATACCGCGGTATTCGGATAAGTTTTCAGATGTAGTTTAAGCCTTGACAAGTCTTGTCTGATTATGTCATCATCAGCATCCAACCATAAGATATAATCTTTTGTGCAGTGTTTATTTGCGTAGTTTCGAGCATCTGAAAAATTATCATTCCAAGGAAACTCTACCACTACAGCCCCATATTCTTTCGCAACCTTAATTGTGTCGTCAACCGAACCTGTGTCACAAACAACAATTTCATCTACAGCTCCTTTGAGTAGCGACAATAATCTTTTAAGGTTCTCTTCCTCGTTTCTAACAATTAATGCTACTGATAATGTAGGAAGACCGGATAATGATATATTTTTTAACGTCATTTTTCCTCCTTAACTATCTAAATCTTCCCATTCTACAGGAGGATTTTTCTTTTTACAAAGCGAGACTGCTTTAAAGATATATGCGTTTTCTCCGTATTCACTCAAAAATTCCTCAGCAACGTCTTCAGCTTCCTCCAGTGTATATTTATTTCCTATACCACATTCAGGAACTACAATATAAAATGTTTTCATCTATACCTCCGTCTTATTACAATATAATTTTCTGCTGTATAATGAAATAGTGTATATCCACAATTCTCAAGATACGATAGGATTTTTTGTGGATTATAGTTATATTCAACACATATCATCTTTACGAAAGGCATGTCTTTTAATGGTATTTGTGTTAGAATTTCATAATCCATTCCTTCACAATCAATATTTATAAAATTATAATCTAATGGATAGGTTTTGTAAAAAGTATCCCAAGTCATACACGGAACTGTTATTTTTCTAAAATCTTTTTGTGTATCTTTCCAACGTTCATAATGAAACTGTTTAGCCGTCGCTACCGCTCCTTCACTATTATAAAACTCAATTTCTCCATCTACTGTTCCTATAGCAGTATTAATAACAATGACATTAGGATTATCCTTATAGTAGTTTTCAATATTTTGAAAACATTCAGGACTCGGCTCAATTAAAACGGCTCTCCATCCTTTTTCTATTAACTTTTGGCTATTACTAAATAATATGGGGTCGTATGCTCCTACATCCAAAACAATACCATCGTTAATATCGTTGAAATATCTGGTAATATATACATCCTCATCATATTGTGATGGCATTAGTCACACCTCCATCCATAGGATAATATAAATAATTCTACCTCTTTTTTAAGGAGTTTGGGAGGTAAGGTTGTTTCAAATAATTCCATTTGTGCTTTTTTATGATTTTTTAGATAACCATATAACCATTTTTTAAACTCATTTTCTTGTTCGGCTGTCCATTGATATTTTAGATACCACTCCTTCTCCTTAAAGTTAATTGTTTCAAAATCAGCACCAACAAAACCACACATTTTCCTTAAAATTTCCTCAAGATGTTGTTTCATAAATTAAAATTCTCCTTGAAAGGACCAACATCCGGTCCTGTAATTCCCACTTTAGCGAATGTGGGTCTAAATTTCTTTGTAAGAAATTTCTCATCACTTGCGTATGTCCATGTTCCATAACTTAAAAATGTTATTCCATGTTTTTTAGCTATATACGATATTATGCTTTGGTCATGCCTGTGTGCCTTAAATTCCGGGCGATTGCTACCACTAGCTCCCTTTAAACATACACCATCAAGACAATATTCAATATACTCATTGAATATTAATTCAGTTTTAAAATGTGTGAAATCAAACAACATTATCCCCGCATCGCACTGAAAAAATGTATTTGCATATTCGGGACTACATCCCATTCTAGCGAGGCAATCATCAGATGTCCATACTCCTTCTAAACATCCAGGATTGTCAAACAATATTACTCCTATTTCATGTGCTAATTTAAAATAATGTTCAGGATTTCTGAATATCATAATACTACTATCACACCATAATATTTGGTCATATCCCTGCTCAAGTGCGTGTTGTATACAAAAGGCTTTGAATTGGTAAGGATGTTCTTGGTGTGTTCCACACTGTCCATATTTTTGTGTTACAGGCATACCTTTTATCATATGTAATTTATTGTTCTTCCTAAAGTTAACAATTTGCGATTCATTAAACTCCGGACTATGAATAATAATATCAATATCCATACCTACAATATTTGTGGTGGTAATTAATCTCTCTGTTCCAAATTTATATTTTTCCCTTCCAATCGAAAAATAATTAATAAGGCATCTCATATTTCCTCCCGTAAATATTTTGCGTGGCTGATAATCTAAAATTATAGTAGTAATAATATAGGTATTTATCAATAAATACCTCGTTCTTTAATATCCCCCCGTTAGCAACCTCCATAGACCAATCAAAATCCTCTCCAAAATTTTTATGTGGAAATTTCACATTTTTTATTAGCTCCCTACGAATTGGATTTAGATGATTTGGCGGTCTATAATAACAAGAGTTGTCTTCTGTGTAGTTTTTATTGTTTATAGAGTGGATAAATGGTTTATATCCAAAACTCTCATTTATGATTTTCCCCTTAAATCCCACACAATCAATTTTAGGATTACTTTTTAAGACTGTATAGATATTAGATATATATGTATCCGATACCCAATCATCGTCATCTATAAAAGCAACAAAATCTCCTGATGCTGATTCAATTAGCTTGTTTCTTTTTACCCCCACAGGATATACGCAGTCGTCTTCAAATACTAGTATCTCTATTTTATCGGATACATCCTCCTCAGTTATTTGTGCTGTGAGAAATTGGTATAGTCGTTCAAACAATAATTTTCTCGATGTTATTGAACATATTAGGATACTAAATAGCATTATCAACTCCAAAATTTATCAGCTTTCGTTGATTGAATAATTCCTCATCCTCTTTCCATGAGGAATTATTTCTCTCATAGAGTTCATCCCAAAAAGCATTTTTAGTATTTGCAGGATGTTCATGTTTAAACATCACCCTGCCTATTTTAGTGTGCTTTCCTAACAACTCAGCAACAATATGAAATTCGTTATCACAAAAGAAACTTTTATACCCAGGATAGTAAACATAATTGAAACGTTGATAATATTTACGCCCGAGTATCGGAAGAGTGTTTAGCGTCGTATATCCATCGGGATAATATAAAACTCCGTCAGTATCTGGATGATATGTCTGCATATCATTATCAATAATAATATCATATCCTACTGTAGTAGGATACATATCATCAGACGCTACTAATAAAATATCCCAATCGTCAAATAAATGTATATCCCTATTTATAGCTGAAATTTTATTTTCACTCCTTCCCCATATAGGGAATATCTCTATATTGTGTATTTTTCTGTAAAAGTTCAATCTTTTATCAATTTCTCCTTCAGCCATTTCGGTGTCATCAGTATCTAAAGTTATGAGAAACCGCGGTTTATTAGTTCCTGCTAAACATACGATATAACTTTCAAGAACATCAAAAAATTTTTCTTTACGTCCTCTCGTTGGAAATTTAATTAATATCCTCACTTTTCTCCCCCAAAAAATTTATTTTACAACCGTCACAATTTCCTTTGTAGTTTGGGGAAGCTGATAAAAACGCCTTCCCACATTTAGGACATATTCTTTCATAAGTTTTACCTTCCTTAGGAAGCCTAAGTCTTACAATACCAAGCCCGTCTTCTTCAAATTCTACATGCCCACATTTATAGCAACTATAATAGTGTATATTATATTTAAAGTCATACCGTCTAAATAATAACCCACCACACTTAACGCATTTCAATTCTGCTTCCTTCCGCATCCTTTATTACAGAGATTATCCCGTCAAAATCTCCAAATGTCTGAAGGTTACGATGGTCTATGAGAAATAGTTTTAGGTTGTCTGAGGATGCTTTTTCTTTCAGTGTCATAATTAAATCTTCAATACCTTTTTCCGATAGAAATTGTGTAGGCTCGTCAAACACCAAAATATTACAAGAACTTCCTCTCCGATTTTTAATAAAATCTATTAGTCCTAAAGTAGTTGCTAGCCTGATTCGTTGTCCTTCTCCTCCTGACCAACATTCAAAAGGGACGGAAGTTGAATTTGAGGGTGACTCGATAAAGATGTTGAATCCTTTACGCAATATTCCTGATTTCGTTTCAGCATCAACTTTTAGTTTTACTGACCAACCCAACATTCCCAATCCCGTTAATGCGTTGTTTATCTGTATCTCAAATTCATGTAATGCCTCTGAAGTCAACATTAACTTTATTTCCTTGAATCCTTTTACCCAATACTTGTATGCCTCAAAATCTCTAGTTATTCCTAATAATTCAGTTTTCTTATCACCGAGCATTGTTTGTAACTCTTTTATCTGTTGCTGTGCCTTACTGATTAGGCTTGTATAGGGATTAATAGCGTTTTGTTGTTCAAGTATTTGTTTACTTATATAGGCAAACATTATTTTTTGATTTTTAATTGCCTCCTCCACAGCAACCTTTTTATTGATTAATTCTCGTAGTGATGTTTCTACTTCTGATTTTTTAACATCCAATGTTTTTATTATACTACGCCACCCATCAATTTCATTCTTAATTGCCGTTATTTCAAGGTTAAACTTAGCATCGTCTCCGGAAAGTTTCTCCTTATCCGCTGCAAGTCTTCCCAATTCTTTTGCGATATGTTCCTTTGTTAAGGAATGTTTACACAAAGGACATGAAGTTAAACCCTCCAAATCATGCATTTTTGCAATAGCCTTTGTAATATTGTCTAGCCCATATTGAACTCTAATGTGGTGTTCCTTTACCTCGTCCAATTTAGCTTGGAGGGAATTTATTATTTCATACTTTGCTTTTAATTCCTGTTCTAAAGATGTCTTTGTATTTTCAAATTCTTCGATTTCAATATAAATATCTTTGGTATTTATAGGAACAATTTCATCGAGTTTTTGTTGTAATTCTTTTATCTTTTTATTTCTCCCAAATTCAAATTGTTCATATTTGAGTTGTAAATCCTTAATATCAATTGACTTCAACTGTCCTTCAATTTTAGATATTTCCAATTCTAGCTGTCGTATTAAAGATTCACACAAATCTCGTTTTTCTTTAGCTTTATCACTGTGTGTGTCCCATTTAGACAGAATGTCTTCTAATATTGAGGTAAATATACGCATCTTATCCGCAGGGTCATAATCTATAAATTTTTCTCCAAATTGTGAAATAACAACACTGTATAAAAATGAATTAAAATTGAATCTGATTAACTTTTCCAACTCATCTTGTGTGATAGTCCTACCATTAAGTGTCAAACTGTTAGGATTCCAGGTTCTTACTAACGTATTCCCATCGAACTCCAAGCATATTTCACACTTATTTTTTCCGTTCCAATTTTTAACATTATCAGCCCTCAATTTGGTTGAGGTTTTCCCGAATAATACCCAGCAAAGGGCGTCAACAAATGCTGTTGATTTTCCACTTCCATTTGCTTCTAATAGTTTGGAAACATTGTTTGTTCCTGTAACAAAATAAATTCCTTCATGTAAGGATGAGAAGTCAATACATTGGGGGGCATCAAACGATTTAAACCCCTTAATAACTAATCTAGTTATGTCCATTAATCAAATCCTTTCCAATTTTTACCAGGTGGTATTCAAGTTTTTCCTCGTTGCAAAACCTTTCAAAAATAGAGAGGTCATCCTCTTCTAATTCCTCGACTCCATGCTGTTCTTTGTTTTTATGTTTATTAGGTATCATTTCTAATGATACCAAAATTGCTTTCTTTTCGTTTATATATTCCCGTAGCTCCTTTTTAATATCTTCCCACAAAAAATACTCAGAATGGTCTAATTTTATTTTTAGTTTTACCTGGTCATCCGTTTTTAGTGGGATATTTTTAATATCTCCGGGATTTTCTAATGATAGTCCCCAACGTGATATTGTATCTGTAAATCGCACAATCTCTCCGTTAAGTTTTATAGCTCTTCCTCTGTAATCATTATCACCAAAATAGACAGGATATGGTGAACCAACATAAGTTATCTTTCCAATTTTACCTGCTCTGTGGATATGTCCTGAAAATATCGTGGCATCGCAGTCAAAAACTCCGGGGTCTATACCCTCGTCTAAAATAAAATCATTCATAAGCCTTGACCCCTTAAAAGCATGGTGTAAAAATATGAATTTACTTCTTTCAATAATATTTCTTTCAATATCGATAGTTTTTGAATGTGGTAGAAATAGCATATCACCTATTAATTTAGGTTCATCGATGAATGTTATATTCTCTAGCTTTGAAAGAAATCTAAAAAATGCATCATCATAATAATCGTGATTACCTTTCAAAATAATTACCTCAAAGGGGAGGTCAGATAGTTCAGAAACTAACCGGTTAACCAGCTTACTATTATGGTTATCCTTTTTTTCAGTTAAATCCCCCAAAATTATTAAAGTTTCTATCCCTTTAACCTGTTTTACCCACCGAAAAACATTCCACCTGTATTCCGTCAAAGGAGTATGCTCAAGGTGTAAATCAGCAATACAAAGCGTATTAATCAAATTCATGTAAGGCACCTTTAATATTTTTTAGTCGTATTATAACAAAGTCATTTTCATGCTGTCTCCCGTGTATGTGAACAATTACAATTGGTATTTTTCCTTTTGAATTTCTCTCAGCCTGTTCCATCCATTTTTCAGCGACAAACTGTTTCCGGGATTTAGCCTCTATACTCAAGTTCCCCTTTGTTAAATCTTCTCCTCCAAATATACCGACACGGGATGCGTCTAAAATTTTTGACAATTTCTTTTCATTTGTTTTTCCCCTACGTCTATTCTTTACTGCTAATTCAGATTTTTTTATCATAAATAGCAGGATTCTCCTTCACATTTTGTGGAGGGGGCAGGAGCGTCGATACTGAATTTATTTGTTTGCGACACGCCAACTAAAACTTGGTTTCTACTACCATCTCTATAAACGGTAACTCCCTTCAACCCTAATTTCCATGCTTGTATATATACATTTTTAATATCTTCAACAGATGCGTTGTATGGCATGTTTACAGTTTTGCTAATTCCCCCATCAATCCACTGTTGCCATTGTGCTGTTACCTTAACATGCCACTCAGGACTTACCTCGTGTGCTGTCCTAACATACTTGGATTTGTATAAATCCCTCGTTTCCTCAATTTTACCTACTGTTAGGTTCCTAACAAAAACGGTATCATATACCGGCTCTATCCCACTTGAACAGTCAGCCAATATTGATAATGACCCCGTAGGTGCTATTATACGTCTATAAAAATACGGCTTATGAGGATTGAAGTTTAAGGTAGCTTCTTGATAAACAGCTCCTATCTGGTTTATAAAATCCAAACACTCCTGTGAGTCATAATAAATGCCTAATTTGATTAGACAATCGGCAAACCCCATAATACCCAATCCTACAGGGTTGTATTTATCCATTGCCTCTTTTACTTCAGTTAGAGGATACGCTGACACACTGTTCATGTTGGATAGTGCCCTCATACCTGCCTTAACCACATTAGAAAAACGTTCAAAATTAAAATTATTCTTCCAAACAAATTTTGAAATATTGATAGAACCAAGACAACAAGCAGACCAGTGGGGCATACCCACCTCACTACAAGGATTGACAGTGTCAACGACAATCTCAGGATAATACGGATTATCTTTGTTTATCCTATCAAAAAATAATAATGCAGGGTCACCGTTACACCAACTCGCAAAAGCCATAAGCTCAAAAATATCTTTAGCTTTAACTGTGGTTATTTTATATCCTTGGGGAGATATTATATCAACATCTCCCCCGTTGATAGCTTTTTCCATGAAACTGTTATCGACCATAATAGATAGGTTGAAATTTTGTAATCTACCTTCAAGTTTAACTTTTATAAAGTTAAATATCTCAGGATGATTATAGTTAAGAATTCCCATTAAAGCTCCACGTCGTTTTCCTCCTTGTTTAACCACATCAACTATATTGTCAAAAACAGACATGAAACTTATTGCTCCCGAACTCTTTCCTCCTCCTGATAATGAGGCGTCTTTCTCACGTAGTGGAGAGAAGTTTATTCCACATCCTCCTCCATCTTTGAATATTTTCCCCATCGCTGTTATTGTATAAAAAATTGAGGCAAGGTCATCTTTAATCGGTAAAATAAAACAAGCATGAAGACAACCGTTAGCCCTTCCTGAATTAAATAAAGCGGGGGAGTTGGGAAGGAATGTTCCATTAACCATTAGGTCGTATAAATCTTGCTCAAATCTCTCATCTCCATCAGCTAATTTTTGGGCTGTTCGTTTAAATACACTTTCAGGAGACTCATCTCCTATACAATACCTCTGTTTTAATAGATAGAGTGCATTTTGTGATAACGGCATAATTCTCTCCTACATATATTTTCTTCGTTTCGGAAGAAATCCTTCTTCCGTTTCATTCCAAACCTTAACAACATGCTCCGCAATTTTAACTTCAAGCTCCTTAGTAATATTTTTTAAATCATCATCAGTTATGTTTAGTTCCTCTAAAGCTCCTTTAACTCCCTTCAAAAATTCTAAATTAGCAGTAATATCATCAATTCCATATCCAAATATTATAGGAAATTGACATTCCCTAAATGGTAATCCTATTTTATTTTTCTTGCATTTTGCTTTTACAATAATACCTATAGGTCGGTCGATTCCCTTTATTGTTTTTGTTATTTTTTTGACCTCCGATAACCATAATATTTGTGATGCGTAGAAGTCTAGTGCTTTACCGCCACTTCTACTATGTTTTTCTCCGAACATTACTCCTATTTTATCCCTAATTTGATTTATCACAAATAGACATACATTTGTCTTTTCAATTTTCTTGACAAGTCGTCTAAATAATTCTGACATCTTCCTTGCCTTTTCAACACCGTAAGTTCCTTTATCTATCTCCCGTTCCATTTCAGACTTATCCGAAAGTGCATCTAAGGAATCAACAACAACAAATGCGGGTGTTCCATTATCACCATGTTCAGTTATAATTTGTATGAGTCTTTCAAAGAGTAATTCAACAGTATCAACATCATCCATAAACTTAACTTTATCAATAGGCATTCCTAAGACTTCAGCATAATCAATATCAAAAGCCGCCTCTGCTTCTATATAATACGGAATTCCCTCAGGATACTCCCTGACAAAATTAGCTAATGCTTCTATTGCTAGATTTGTTTTTCCTGTTGATTTATCTCCCACAATATTCACTACACGACCTAAAGGATATCCTCCTCCCAAAACACAATTAAGAACAGCACAACCGGTCGATACAAATTGTAAATCCTTCTTTTTAATAAGGTAATCTCCGATTGTTTCTTCAGACTTCTTTCGTCCCATTTTTTTCTACCTTTATTAAAGGATGTAGGAGAGGAGCTGAGCTCCTCTCCGTAGTTTTCACAACCTCTCTCCTAAGATTGTTAAATATCCTATAGCATCAATAATATTGTCTCTGTAATTATCCTGCACAACCATCCTGGCATGTTTTAAAAGCGACATCATAATTGCTATATCTCTACCATTGAGTTCTATTTGAATATTATATTTCGATTTCAAATATGTTGTCCAGAATTGAGCAATAATATTGAAGCTATTTTCAGGATTACCATAAATATCTTGCCTATCTTTTTCAATTGTTTTTCTAACCTCGGTTAAAATGTCGCTCATTTCTTATATTTCTCCCTTAACTTTGCTAGTCTATCTAATCCTGATTCCTCAACATCTACCACCTCATTTACAACGTCATCCTTTGTTTCGATTGGAATATCTACATTATCCTCATCGATTAAGCTACCTGAAAAAACAGCTTGTATATATTTTGCCGGTTTATACTCAAGAACGGATGGAATTGGATGCTCAACTATATATTCTAAAATTTTATCCATAAGTTTGGGGTCTGTTGAAATCGGGGATGACTTTCGTGCTATTTTTTCTCCTTCATAAGTGTAGGCAATATCTTTCGTAGCTCCTTTTACCGTATCAAAGTAAACGTCATATCCGTCGTCGGGTCTATCAATCCTTAATATTGCACCTGTATCCTCATCCCTTGCTTGGATTACTAATGTTTTATCTAACTGCCACGGCATAGCCCAAACTTTAGGTCCTACTTCTTCTTCCTTTCTATCGATTATGTAAACAACAACCTTCCTTTTTGCTTTTAATTTTTTTGCATACACAGGGTCCTCAAGTGCCTGTTTTGTGGTTAACTGCTCACAAATAGGACAATGTTCTCCCTTCATAAGTTTTAAGCATAGAAACGCCGAATTGTTAGCCCCAATTCCGTAATGAACCCACACATCATAACCGAAGTGTTCGGGATTATCCCACGTTGGGGGAAGTATTCTAATCCTATTCTGCTCATCAATTCTCGGTGTAAAAACCCTAACACCGTCCTTAAATATCGAATCCCTTGATATTCCACCTCTCTGTGTCGCTCTCCTTTGATAAAATTCCTCAGGCCTGTCTTTGTAAATAAATGACATATTATACCTCCTTTTCTTTTCTCATTTCTTTTTTATTTGTGTCATATAGTTCTGTGCTTGATTTTTTTACTGAAAAAAATGCAATTCTACCTGTAGCTATTAATTCACATAAGTTATTTATCATTTTTGCCCTCCTATCCCAAGATTCTAACATCTTTTCCCATAAGTCAGCCTCCTTACTTAGATAAAAGTAATCCTTTTGTATTTCTAAATATTCAGGATGTATATCCGCCTCAGCTTTAGCAATTGCGTCTGTAATGCGTGGATTTCCCTTTTTAATCCTTAAAAATTCCCTCGACCATAGTTCTTTTAATTTTCCTTTCAATTCATCTCTTAAAGATTTAGCCTCAACAAATCTTTCAGCTATTTCATTATAAATTGCGGGGTATTCCTTTATTATATCATCAATATGGTTTTCGTCAATCTGTAATAATTCCTTAGCCTCTTGTAAAGTTATAGTTTTCATAATTTACTTACCGTTTATTATTTTAAATAATACTAATAATATTAGTGCATCTCCAGCGGAAATTCGCTTGAACCCAAAAAGGGGAGAAACCACATAATTCCAAGAATAAAAAAGAAACAAAACCTCAAATAAAATAACGCATAAAAAAGCTATCCACCCATATTTATCTTCCATATATTATATATACACTCCTCACGTAAGTTTTATAGAAATATTTTTGAATCCATTCTTTAAAAAAATTTTTTTTGATGCTAAAATATAGTTTTTAGAAATATCAATACCAATATAGTTTCGACCACAATACAACGACGCCAACCCTGTATTTCCCATTCCGTTAAAAATATCAATTACCGTGTCTCCTTTGAAGGAGAATAATTTAACAAATCTTTTGACAAGATTTGGAGAGAATTGTGCTGGATGTAACCTTTTATCCACATCAGATACAAACAAGTCATCATCATAATAGACTGATTTTGTAAAATCAATAAAATCTTGTTTTGAGATTTCCTGTGTCTTATTATCCCGTTTATAAGTTTTCTTATAAAAAACTAAAGCAAGCTCATGTTGGCATCTTATACGAGGAGCCGAAGGAGATAGCCATGAACCCCAGGATGTTTGCCGTGAGAAGTGTCCTGATTTTAAGACGAAGTAAGCGTAAGGTTTCCAATTCAACCCCTTTAACGTTGAATATAAATCTAATGCTGTAAATTGCATTTTTGCATAATTGTCCTTAACAACTATTACCATCCGGAACGAATCATTAGCTAATCTATAGATACTTGAGAAAATTTTTTCAAGGGTTGAAAAGTAATTATCATTGTCAATATTGTCTTCAATGGAATCATATTCCCTTCCAAAGTTATAAGGGGGAGATGTTATCAATAGATGGCTACCACTAATAACGTTTGGATACCTCTCAATAACATCCAAACAATCGCCTACATATAGTGAGGAAGTAACAGGGTCAAACATGGCTATTCTTTATATGCTTTCGATGTAGCTACAAGTAGTGAGGAGAATCCAAATTGTTGGTCTATTGAAACAGCATTGAAAATGTCTAATAAGCCGATAAAATAATCCACGTCATTCCGTGTTTTAGCCCTCTGTATACATCCTATAATATAATTTATTATTTGCAATTTCAAACTGTAGATATTCGTATCCTTATGTCTAAATAATATCTCAAGTGCTTTACCGTAATCTTTTTTGCTGATTAATAACCTGCAAAAATCAACAATATCATCTTTAGCAATAGCAGATTTGATTATATCAGAAATCTCCTCCAATGTTTTGCAATTCCTAACCTGTGATAGGAAGACTAATGCCTGCCTTGGAGAACCGTAAGATTCTTTAGCTATCAAAATCTCTCCGTGTTTAGGTAATTCTATTCCCTCCTCCTCAGCAACAAAAAGGATTAATGTTTCTAAATCCTCCTGACTGATAGGTTTTAATTTAAAATGTTGACAACGCTGTTTAATCCCCTTAACTACCTTATCAGGTTCGGTTGTGCAGAATGCAAAATAGAGAAAATTCGGAGGTTCCTCCACAATTTTTAACCAACTGTCAAAAGCAGCCTTACTCAATCCTTGACACTCGTCAACTATTAACATTTTTGTCTTGTGCTTTCCCATAGGAGGATATTTAAGGTTTTCAGCAATATCACGCATTATTTCAACCTTACCAAAGGTTGAGCCGTCGAGTTCTATTAATTCAGCATCTAATTCGTTTGCAACAACTCTAGCTATTGTTGTTTTACCTATTCCGTTATCTCCTGATAAGAGTATTGCGTGAGGAAACATTCCAGATTTTATTGCCGACCTTAATACAGAAACCTCATTAGTGTGTCCTATTACCTGGTCAAACGTTTTCGGTCTATACTTTAGTTCTAAAATAGTTTACCTCCAGTTAATTTTATACGTTTTACTATCTTTTTATAATAAGTCTCATCAATCTCAATTCCAATACATTTCCTATTTAATAATAACGAAGCCTCAGCAGTCGTTCCTGACCCTAAAAAGGGGTCTAAAACAGTGTCTCCTTCTTGTGTAAAACCCTTAATTAATTTTGCATAAAGTTCTAGAGGTCTTTGTGCTATATGTCCCCACGACCCCTTACTCTTTATGTTCATATTATTACAAATAATATAATCCGCATTCATTTCCTTTCTATTAATTATACTCCTGTTAAGTTTATCTTTACTACACAAAAAAGCGAGTTCAACCTTGTTAAGGAAAGCTGTCCCAGGTAAATTTCCCTGGGAATTCATTTTAATCCATTTAATCCAATGATTAAATACAAATCCAGATTTGTAAATAGCATCAAATAACCAATATGATTTCGCATCTCCTGTAAACACAATTGCCACGTGGCCTGGTTTTAATACTCGTTTTAATTCCGTTAGCCATTGTATACACCAATCCCGGTAATGCTCATCAGGCATAGAATCATCAACGGAATTGTATTCTAAACCAACATTGAATGGCGGGTCTGTAAGCACCATATCGACGGAATCATCGGGTATAGTTTTTAATTCTACAACACAATCTCCGTTTATTATCATGTAAATAACCCCACTTTTTTAGGCGGTTTAAGTCGTTTATACGTTTTTGTATATTTGTCAAACTGTAGTCCCACAAGATTTCTCTCATGCTTTCCCTTTTCAAAAAATTCCCTATACTCACCAACGTATGGACAGGTGGTTTCGGCTATATACCCGTTAAATGACAAAGGTTTATCTGTAAATTTTTTTCCGTTCACTTGTATCGTCCAATCCAAGCACTTGTCAAACCCAAAATATTTTGAGGTTCCGCAACAATTTTCCCAGTTATTTAATTCAGGCCTTTCCTCACAACAGATGTAATAATTCAAATCATACTTTTGTGCAATACCCTTAAACCTTAAGTATTCATCAAAAATAAACGGTTTTGTAACCTTAATCCAGTGTCCCGCTACTTCCATCGGGTATTTATTTTTCTTTAAAAATTCTAAATAATCATATCCCAACGCACCATCTATCCATGCTCTTTGTTTCCTATTCACAGGAAGTCTTAAAAATTCTGAAATTATATCTCTTACACCTATTTCGCTATACTTTTTGAACGCCTCCTCAGGTTGGTCTGATAATAATGGAAAAATAGGGGAATATCTAACCTGTGTAATCAATCCAGCTAAGGCCCCCTTCTCTAAAGCCTCAACACGTTTAGAAGAAACAGGTGCTCCAGGTTCTATTTTTGCGGACAAATTATCGTCTATAGTGGTTATTGTCATTTGTATAACTGAGGGAAATTCTTTGAGTATTGCTATATATTCAGGCTCAGCCCACAACGTGCTTTTAGTTGTTAATATCGCTGGATATTGGTAATCCCTAAGAATTTCAAGAGTTCTATAAGTAGCTTTATAAGTTCGTTCAAGCTCTTCCTGGAAAGGGTCTGTTAGATTGCTAAATCTAAAGGGAATACGTTGCCGAATTAGGTCGAATATGATTCCTGGTTTACCTGAATGTGCCTGAATGAATGTCTGTTTTATTTTATCAACATTTGCTGGTTCGAGTCTCCTCCAATGTTTATAAGGAGATAATAAATATTTAGCACAACAATAAGAACAATCATGTTTACAACCAATATAAGTATTGAGGGCTAATGATTGGGGACAAACAAATCTTTCCTCTCCCCCAGCCAAACTTATGGGATTATTATACATTTTAGAACAATCCTCCTTTTACCAATACATTACGCCATTCATGTGTTGTCTTATCCCACTTTTTAATATCGATTTCAACAGGTAGTTTTGTTAGGTACAATATTGAGAAATCATGTGTATAATAGGCCTTCTTTATAAAAAAGTTATATTGCTTAAATAGTTTTTGATATGCCTCAAAATACTTAGGAACCTCAACATCCCATTTTTCCTTTTTTACAAAGGAAAACTTCCAAAATCCAAGGTCTGTAACAACCATATCAGGATTATAATTTTTTAGTTTATCAAAAATAGTATTAAACCGTTTAATATAAAACTTTGATTGTGAAAATTCTCCAGCATCAATCAAAACATAATCGTAATTAGAATACTCATCAAAATCAAAAGCGGATTGTTTCCTTATATCAAGTTTAGGGTATCTGGCTTTTAACTCCTTAATACAATCGTCGTGTATTTCTAATATTGTGTGTAATTTTGGAGTTATGTGCTTCCTTATAAAATAAGATGTTATTCCTATTCCCCCAAATAACTCGATTACATTTGTGGATGATTTCCATTCATTAAAAATATAATCCAAAATTGAGTATTTCTGGTTATAAGTAACATTACGCTTGTCTATATAACCACACTGTGAATCTTCCAATTTTACGGTTGCCGGCATTCTACATCCTCCTTTTTAACCCACTTATTATCTTTCCACTCCCACCAATCTAAGGTTGAAAATTTTCCTAAAACTTCTAAAGAACCCCAACTTTTTCCGGCTTTACATTCCACTTCAAGGGGAACTATTACCCAATGATAAGCAGGATATACTAGTTCTTTAGCTATGAACTGAATATCCTCATCAAGTGTATCTAAAGGTATATAAAAAGTTAAGTCATCGTGTATATTTATTATATACTGATACTGAGGTTTATCTAACTCATAGGCTAATCTTGATAACCTATCTCCTGCACGGAGACAAATATCGTAAGACGCAGAACTTTGTATAGGGTAATTTGTTATTTTATTTACAGACAAAACTCCTCTCCTCTCCCTTCCATTTAGGTTTTTAACCACTCCACGACTATTATAATAATCAAGTAAATATTTCTGACGTTTTTTGGCTTCCTTATATGTGTCCCAAAACTCATCATATATCTGCGACGCTACCCTCGGAGGAACCTCAAGCTCTCCCAACCTCTTTATCACGGACTCCTTTTTACTTCCGTAGAAAGAACCAAATACAAGATTTGATTTAAGAAACTGTCTCAATTCTTTTTTCTCCATTTTGTTGGAGATTGCAGGATATAATTCAATTAGGCGTTCAGTCCATTTCATGTGTGTATCAATTCCATTCCAAATATCAGAACAAAACTCACTGTCCCTTGTAGCCATTGCTATAAGTCTGGCTTCGAGTGATGAATAGTCAAACGCAACAATTAGGTGTCCATCAGGAGCTACAATAACATTTCTTATTTCGTGTCCTGCAGGGAAATTTTGGAAATTAACTTCCTTTGCCACTATTTCTCCTTTGTATCTGTTGCATAAATGGGACATTTTTTTCCGTTTGCCCATTTTGATTTGGGGGAAAAAAAGGCCACACACCTACCACGGACGATGTGGTAGCATCCTTTACATTGTTGAACTATGAGGCCTGTATCGTCGTCATTACCCTTCTTCTTTTCCATAATTAAGTTCCCTCCTTTTTGCCCAAATCCTTTTTTGTGCTTCGCTAATTCTTTCCCTTCCTTCCTTACTTACACGCTTTCCCTTCTTGAAGGTGTTCCCTCTTAACCTCAAACTTCTTTTCTCCCTTTCCTCATCTGTAAGATTATTTTTTAACTTTTCTTTAACTTCCTCGGGAAGAGGTCTACCCTTTAATTTTTGCCTAATCTTCTCCTTAGATTCCTCTGTGTGTTTTCTTCCTAAGAATCCTACATGTGTCGCTTTCATTTTTTCCCTAACATCAGGAGGAACAATAGTTCCCTTTCTTCTTCCTCCCCTTCTTTTGGGTTTTGTAGGAAATAATTCCATATTATTACCTCCTCGTAAAATTATTCCTCGACCCCCACATCTGTTCCACTACTTAACCTTCCTGTTTTTGTGAGCATCAAGTTAAAGTTGGGATACAACTTATCTCCTATAAGGTTATACCCAATGTTATCGAGATATGTGGAGATTAATTTATTTAGTTCTCTACAACGGGGAATTAGTTCAGCTAATTTATATTTAGGCGCTAATTTTGACATTACCTCGTCATCCATTGAATACTTTTTTGATGCTGTCAGTTTTACCAACGGAGCTTTTAATATGTCTTTGAACACTATTATCAAATGGTCTGTTGATAAAGGATTGAATGTAACTCCGAGGTCCTTCTCAAATTTTCTAATTTCACCACGATTTTTAATCTCATCCATAATATCTTGAAGTTCAACCGTATATTTGTTCTTCAACTCATTTAATTTATTTTTATCTATTAGCAATCCCTTTAATTCCGTCATCGCTAAACAAGTTGAGGATTCGCATAGATTATTATAGCATATTTTTAAATCTTTGTCAAGTTTCCTACCTTGCTCCAAAAACAGCTTATAAGTATATTTTGCATCTAAGGCATTATAAATGAGCAGGTCCTTAACACTTGTTTTTGAAATGTTTCCTCTATCTATGTTTGTTAAGGATTTCAGCTTAAATCCGAAATTTAGGAATGTGAGCATCTCCAATTTAAGCATTCCCTCGTTATGATTTTTAGTAGTTCTCTCATCTAAAATATATGCTTGAGCCATTGTATCATGCCACCTAACTTTTCTAAAAAAATCTTGTGTTTTGAAGGCGGTATATAACCACTCAATCTCAAATTTTAAATTATGGGCAATAAATTCAGGTCCAGACATTATCAACTTGTAAAGTTCCCTTACAACTTTGTCAGAGTTTTGGAACGCAACATGCAAGTCTCCATCAGATAAACCGACACTTAATATTTTCGCACCCTCCCTCAAAGGTTTCAATTGGTCAGTTTCCAAATCAAGTGCTATATACTTCCTATCAGTCCATGAACGCATTAGCTCAATAGCCTCAGATTCTGTTAGTGGTTTAACTCCCTTAAAATAATCTGTTTCAATTTTTGGAGGAGTATATTTTTTCAAAATAAAATGTTTAAGATTTTCCAAACATATCCTAAAATAAATATCATATTCAGTATCCTCACCTTGTTTAGAAGTTCTCTCTAGAAAGGAGGGGTGATACATAACATAATACCAACAAGCGTGATTACCGAATTTTGTGGGAATAAATCGATTTACCCAAATTCCTAATGTGCTTCCTCCTATAAACGTTTTTAACGGAACAGAACCAAAACCCACAACTACACATGGTTTTGTTTTTTCAATGTCGTCAATAACGGATTGTTTACAACAATCAATTTCAAAATTGGTAGGAGTTCTATTTGAATTTCCACTAACAGGTCTACAACGGACAGTATTATTCCATCTAATTGTATCCAATATTTCAGGGTCAAACACTTCATCAAGTTCCCTACGTAAACGTCTTCCTGCTCTTCCAACGAACTGCCGACCTACAATATCTTCATCTTCTCCAGGAGCTTCTCCTAAAAAATATAAAATAGGCTTATCTGTTCCAGTTGGAGGCATATTGGGAGTTCTATTTCTTTCTTTTGAAAGAGGACACGCCCTGCATCCTTGTTTTGACGCTTCTTTAATGGCAAGTTCTTTTTTAGAACTTACCTGTTTCTTTTCAGGAAAGAAAAACCCCATTCTTATTTACCTTACTTCATGGATATTACCTTCAGTGATGTTGGCAAAGACAGGAAGATATCCTTCCTTAAAGAAGGCATTTTCTAACCTACGTATTATAGCGTGCTTTTCACCCTCCAATTCAGTTTCTGAAAATGTTCTCAAATAACATAATGTAATTAATGGTGCCAAAAGCAATTCACAAACCTCATGGAATGCAATCAATTTCACCAAGTTAGGAGTCAATTCATAGCCTGGTGTATATTTATTGAGTGATATGGTAGCAACTCTACTCGTTTTTTCGTAAGAACACGCCCCATCCTCAGAATCAATACCAATTGGTTCGTGTGAAATAAAAACACACCAATCTTTTAGTCCGAATTTTTCTAACCAAAATTCTACTTCTTTTTTGAAAATCTTAAAATAATCACTATCCTTCTTTTTGCTATTTTTCTTCATTTGTATTTTCCTCTTGTTCGCTGAAAGTTCCCATAATCGTGTTGAATCCTGGGTTCGCTCTTCCAATAACAAAAACACCGTTATCATTTTCCACGAATCCGAACTCAACAACATCTTTAAGCAATGATAGGAATATAGGTATATCAGCTTTGAATTTGAAAGTGTTGCTGAATCCAATATTTATCTCATCCTCGAAAACAGATATTCCCGTATTAACTTTAAACTTAATTGTATTTCCCACGTCAAAATCTCCAAATCTATCCTTATCCAAAATAGAAGATGCTAATACTAATGATTTGGGAAAATCTCCAACAAACTGACATTCGATAGACTTAAAATCATAATTTGAAAAAATCTTACCCTCAAAATCGAGGAGTTCGATTTCTTTCAGCTTTGATATAAATTCAATTTTAGGAAATATTGCTTTAACAGTTTTAGTCCCAAAAAATAATTCTCCGTTACCGGTATTCAAAGATAATAATCTGCGGCAAAATGACTCGGGTAATAATATAGAAATTGAGAAGTCAAGTTCCATAGGAATATGGAATTTGGATGCCCTAATATTATTAGTTGCATACATTGAAATTCCATTCTCATCAATAATCATTGTTATTCCATTCTGTTCTTCTTGAATTGTTATTCTATTTATAGAAGACATTAGAATACTCATTGCGTTTGTAATATCGTTTGTGAGCTTAATAGAGTGCTTATAAGTGTCAATATCAAATGCTGATACAAAATCATTTTTATCTGCTGTTGCTAACTCAATTTTAGTCTTACCACTTGATATTACCAATTTATCATTTTGTAATGATAGGGGGTCGATATCCGAAAGTTTTGATACGACTTCGGCAAATAATAATCCTCTAACAGCACACTCAACACCTACAGGAACTGTATATCTAATTCCTTGTATGCCGTCACAAGATTCAATCGTATCATTATTAAGATACAATAATGAATATGCTGGTATTACAGGACTGGGATTTATACACATCTTCACGGTTGATAATGCTTTGTTAAAATCATCGGTTTTCATACATACTCCTTTATTTTTTATTTCCCTGCTGGGAAGTTTTCCTAATATATTCCTTGATAAAATTATTTATAATTAATTTTGATTTCTTACTTAAATTGCTCCAATCCTTTTCGTCTAGATTATCTAGAATCCTAATAAGGTTGGATGTCAGTGTTTGTGTATGGTTTGCTAGAATATAGATAAAGTCATCGTCAATCATATATTATATATACACTCCAAACATCAAAAATATAGAAAATTTTTTAATTTTTGCAAAACTAATTTATTTTTAGGACTGCTTATATTAGTATTTACAGTTAATACGATTTTTACCTTATCACGTAGTTTTTTGGGAAGAATACCTAATTTATATTTCAAATCTACGTAGCACCCAATTTCATCGAAATTAATCTCATCTACAAAAGTTAGCTTTTCCCTAAATTTTAACTCATTCTTATTCTTCCTGAGTAAATTAAATATCCTATTTTTTATAGCTCTACTGTAAAACACCATGAAATCCCGTGTTGTTTGTCCTTTAAATGACTTGAGACATTTGTAATATGTAATCCAACATTCCTGCATAAGGTCATCAAAATCATAACCGATACAATATAGTTTGCTTCCAAATTGCCTACATAATCTTTTTGTATAATTATGTATTAACGTGTTTTCTTTCCATTGAAAGTTTTCTTTATCCATTTCCTTATCTCCTTACACTTTCTTTCAAAATTTCCATCTATTCCTAATAATTCCGCAGCCTCAAGAATTGTGGAAGCGGCTAAATTTAATGTATCTTTAACCCTGCGTATATCGGAATTTTGACATCTTTCACAAAAAGCCTTAGACGGCTCCTCAATTATTATCTCTTCCAATGAAATCTTTGATTTCTTTTTCATTCATTTCTCCTGCGTCTTTAAATCTGGTAGGTAAATATCTTACAAAAATATTTTTGCAATAGGATAACCTACATAAAAGGTTTGCGCTAGCAAGTTCAGCATTATTATCAAGTAGAATAAATATTCTATCATATTTAGGTAGAATTGTCAACAACAACTCCTCTTGTTTTTTGGACATATTTAGGGTAAATAAACAGGTAGCATCGGCACGGGTATAATAATCTATCTTCATCGCATCGAATGGTCCCTCTGTAATATATAAAGATTTTCCTCCATGTAAATTATCATAATTAAATAAACAATATCCTATAGCCCTAATAGATTTCTCCAAGGATAGGGATTTATATCTTAACGAAGTCAAGTCAGAGATAGTTCTACCCTGCCATGTTACAAGTTGGCCGTTAATGTAAACAGGAATTATAATTCTATTCTTCCATTCTCCTTCTAAAGCACACATTAACCTATACCTCTGTATAGCTCCGGAATCAAATCCTCTACGTTTCAGATAATTATAAAAAATTTCGGTGGGAAACTCATTTTTAACCTCTTTAAATTCGGGGGGAAATTCTAACCTATCAACTCCCCCAATCTTTTTATCCTCAGGAAGTATTTTGGTTACAGGTTCTGTGTAATCAAATAATTCTTTAACAGCATCTATTGAAATTCCTAATAGTTTTGAAAATAGAAAAAATATTCCTCCTCTATGTTCTTTATTTCTCCAACAACTGTAATAATATCCTCCAGATTTATTTGGTAGAATACCCAAATGTTTTCCCACATCATCAACACAAAAAGGACAATCGATACCGATTGCATTCTTACCAACGTTCTTACCTGATAATGCGTAGGAAATATTATTTTGTTCCAAGATTTGTAGAATTTTCTCTTTCATAGGCATCCTTTAATTTTTTTAAAATATCCTTATGTATTTGTGATACACGTGATTCCTTTAACTGCAAATAAGAGGCAACCTCCAGCAATGTTAGTCCATTCCAATAAATCTGCCGCATAATTTCCTGTTCACGTTGTGTTAGATTATTTTTCATAATATCACAAAGTTGGAGGTAAGTATCACGATTTATAAGCAATTCCTCACTATCATTTGTTACTATTTCTTGTAGGGTTGTTAGACTATAACCTTTTTTACTGCGTTTAAACCACAACAAGCGTCGTAGTTCATCCCTCATTGCTGTTTTTACCTTATTATAAATGTAGGTGTTCAATGGTAGTTTTGACTTCCTATTTTTATGGTTATTATAAGATGTTATGAGTGCATTATATCCAACCCCAACAAGGTCATCCATATAATCGAGGCTTAATGTCCTCGCTAATTTAACTATCATGGGTTTATATTTTTTTATGATGTCCTGTTCGTTCATGCTTCCTCTTCCTCCCACTCCTCAATATCAACAAAAATAACAAATTTCTTTTTACACCCTTTACATGTAAATGTAAGCTCTCCTGGAGCAATGATTAATTCCCTCTCTTCCTTTTGTAATTTTGGAGGTGTTAATCCTCCGCAAATAGGACAATAAAATCTCACTACCATAAAACCCCCTATATTCCTAATATTTCCTTAGCTTTATTCCCGTCAATTAGGGCTTTAAAAATATCTTTACCTTCTTGTAGATACTTTTCTATCTTCTCCTCAACTGTATTTTTTGTTATAAGCGAATATACAAAAACAGTATTATTTTGACCAGGACGGTGAACACGCTCTACAGCCTGTCTGTAATCAATGCTACTCAAAGGTAATTCATAAAATACAACATAATTAGCAACCTGTAAATTTAACCCAACTCCTCCACTCTCAACATTTGCAACTAATACTTTAATATTTTCATTTTTCAAAAAATTATTTTTTACACCTATCTTATCCCTTGTTCCTCCGTAAAGACGTTCACATCTGATACCTTCCTTTTTTAGCCGGGTGGTAACCAATTCCCCACTCTTTATAAATTCCAAAAATACCACTACCTTACTGTCAGTAGGTATAGACTTGATTAAATCCACCAACTCATCCAACTTTTGCGTTTCAAAAACAATGTCCTCAAAAAATCCAGAACAGATTTGACGCAATTTAGGAAATGTTTGTTTAATATCCTTTATGTCTGAATTGTAAACAATATCAAGATACACCTTCCGAGCCTCATCTGAAAGTTCAACCGGTATTTTTGTGAATACTTTATCAGGTAAATCCAACGTATCCTCTTTAACAAAACGAATTGATTTATTACGAACCCTTTTATTTAGATGTTCTGTATATATCTTTTTAAATTTGTAATCCAATGCTCCCCAATAATTTGTATATTGTGTAAAAAACGCTTCCCTATAAATCGAGATATGTCGTCCTAAAGTCTCACCCAAATCAATCAAATAGAATTGTGACCACAAACTCATAGGGTCCCTATTCAAGGGAGTTCCGGTCAAACCGTATCTATATTTAGTATGTTCTGCAATGTATTTACAAACTTTAAAGGTTAAAGACCGGTGATTTTTACATAAATGAATTTCATCAAAAACCACGCAGTCAAAAAGTGAAGTAAATTTAGCTAAAACTGGAAAATCTATTACCCACCTTCCCCCGCTATTTACAGTGTTCATAACTAATAATCCTGTATAATTCAATAAAACAATTTCAGCTTCAGATTCCAATAGTTTCTTCCATCTTTCAGGTGTTGTCCCTGTCAATTCAATGTATGTTTTATTTGAATGTTTATTTATTTCATCCGCCCAAGTAGAAACCGTCGCAACACTTGGACTTAATGCTAACACCCTTTTATTATCTAAAGATAAAACATCAAGGATTATTTTTGTTTTACCTAATCCCATGTCTAAAAATAACAGGAACGAATTATTGAGTAGACACGGAACCATTCCTTGAAGTTGGTGTAAATATGGTTTTGTCTTAAAGGGAATAAAGTTCAAAAGTTTTTCAATCTCTTCCCTTTCTAATTGTTTCACCCAATTCCAATCCTCAAATTGTTGGTTAATGTAATTATCAAGTGTTTCTTTATCTATCATTTCTCTATCAAATCTCCATAATCTTCAAGCACTATTCTTCCTGAATCTAAACAGAATTGACCTAATGAATAATTTTGCGAAATGAGTATGGCATCTCCATCCCTATTATTTCTCCCCTTATCAATAAACAACCTTGCCAATCCATTAGCTTTTTCATGTTTTAACTGATTGTATGTTATTAATACATCAGCGGTTTTAACCTTTGAGTAATCTTCTCCTAAATTTTTCCTTGTTAACCATGCTTTATCTTCTCCCGCCCTGTTAGATTGGGCGACGGTAACCATTGCGAGATTTCTTTCTATGGCGATTCCTCTTAACTCAACAGCGGTCCTTCCTAAATCTATTCGTAATTTATCAACATCTATATCCATTAAGTCGAGGTAATCAAGTAAAATGATGTCAGGTATGAAATTATAATATCCTTCAAGATTATCAAGATATGCTCTTAACTTTTGTATTGATAAAGAACCTGTGGGAAACTCTTTTATTATCAATTGTGGCTTTATCAGTTCTTCCATTTTTGACTTCAAAAAGTCCTCTATGCCCTCCTCCTTCAAATTTCTAACGTGAGGAATTTGGTTAAATTTTATACGTGATATGTTCCCGAATGAATCCGTCTCAAATAAGGCATTTTGTAGTTGTAGGTCTACAGGCTTCGTGGCTATACCAAATAATGCTTGGAAATATCTTTGAATAAGTCTTCCTTCTCCGAGTTCAAGAGATATGTGCAATACCTTTTTTCGTTGTAGTAATGCTGCCTTAGCAAGATGCACTAGAAACCACGACTTGCCTTTACCGGGAGAAGCCATCAAAATATAGAGTTCTTTTCTTGTCGGAACATGTTCTAATTTATCTAAAACCTCTATTCCTGTAAATATTAAATCTTCCTCGTTTGTTTCCAACTTTGTAAATATTTCAGGATTATCATGTCGAAAAACTATTCCAGGATTAAATAATTCAATCCGCTTCTTGCGGGACTCCTCAAGTAGCGATTCCACCTCATCAACTTTTCCATATTGCAAAAGCTCAAATGCCTTTTTGATTGATTGCTTTAAATTTTGGATTCTAATAAACTTATCAAGTTCAGAAAGTATATATGACTCATTTAGGGTATCATAACTTTCATAAATATTAACGAGTATTCTTTCATAAATCTCCTGTTTATCTGGATTCTTTAATTCCCTTTCAAGTAAATCTGCAATATGACCCTTCGGAGGAGTATTAAATTTGCGATAAAAATTAATTGACAATTCTGCTATACGCTTGTAATATACGTTGTCAAATAAATCTACGTTTAAATTATTGACAAGTAAATTTATATGCTTGTCTGAAAAGACAAGCATAGTCAAAATATTCTCTTGTAATGAAGTGTTTAAATTATCCATTTATTCCTCATATTCAGATATTAGTCGTAAAACCTCGGTTTTTAATAGCTTTAAACAAGCATCAAACCTACTTGTAAAATCATCATCCCTAATAAACTCATGTAATTCATATGTCTCCCCGTCTATTGTGATTGTTATGTCAGCCATGTGATATCCTTTAGGTTGGTGTGACGGACGTAGTCGTATAACAGCCTCTTTAAATTTCATAGATTCCTCCCTTAGTAGCATTAAGCTAGTATGTCGAATGCGAGTTCCATCTGTTTTGTTAATCTGATTCCCAAATCACGCATCAACCAATTTTCCAATTTCCTACGTTTAAAGGTGGGAACTGCTGTGAAGTCTACCTTGATTTGGTCGTCGAGGGGTATTTTAACAAGCCGTTCATTTCTTTCAAATAATGAACGATTAGCATTTATTAAGTCTAATTTTTCAGCGGCCGTTAATTTTAGGTATCTTTTTAATCCTAATCCCTTAACTAATGGGGGAACACCATTATGATTACCAATAAAACACTCAATAGTCTCCAAATCACAAGGTTTTATTGCATTCTGGTATTTAGCTTTGAAGTCTTGGGTGGTAAAGATTTTGCCACTCTTAAAAATTTCCACATTCCCACTAAGGAACCTCTCAAGGTCAGAATCTGTGGAAACTATTAGGAAGGACCTATGCGGATTAGTGAGGATTAGGTGCCCAATAATATCATCACTCTCATATCCTACTTGTCTTAATATAGGTATTCCCATATAATCCATTAAGGTGTTGCACGTGGAACGTGAATCCCTCATCAATTTTTCGTTTATAGTTTTTTTTCTGTGGCTTTTGTATTCAGGAAATATTGCCTTCCGTTTTAACGGATAGGCGTCAGTTACCGCAATGAGTTCTTCAGGATGATAATCTACAACCAACTTCGTAAGTTGGTTGAGAACTCCAAAAACAGCTCCTGTATAAATTCCGTTATATTCCAACGAGGAATAAACTGATAACATCCGTATCATTAAATTATTATAGTCTATAAGTAGTATCATTTTTTTCTCCAAACTAATAAGTTATAGCATACTTCCTTGATTTTGTCAAGTATTATTTCGGGCATTTAACAAAAACTTTAGTAACCCCGACTTTAAATATCCTGGATATGCCTTATTAAGTAGGCCTGGAAAAAGGTCTATATGGTTTAAAAACGCTTTAAACGATAAAGGAATTCCCATATCAACAATATTTTCGCAAATTAACTCGCAGGCTATTTGGTATAAATTATATATGTCTCGTTTTTCTCTTACATCATTATCAAAAGCAAAGTCATTTAATAGCTCTGTAATCTGTTTTAATTGTTTGTATAGCTTTTTATTTTTAGCTTTTAATATTGTGATTGCTTGTTGTTTTTGTCTTGTATGTTTTTGTAGTTCTTTACACAAATAGGTGTAAAAAATATCAACGTCTTGGGCGTCATAATCGGAGCAGAGTAATTCTAAATTAGCTAGTTCCAGTTTTAACTCCCTGATTCTCTCCTTTATATTTTTGTCCATAGCTTTACCGGTTTGTCCCCGTGTGGTCCTACATCAAACACACAAGGTAGCTCTCAATACCAGAGCTTTGTATTCATCTGAATTTGTATCTACCTCAGGATAAAACTTATAAAACCAACTCTCAACGGTTTTCTTATCATAACTCTTAATAAACAGTTGTATGAACCAATCTACAGTCTCAACGCAACCAATTCCTGGTTTTATTTTTTCCCAAACATTAAATAGGTGGGAAATTATTTCAGAATTAGTCTCCTCAATATCGGAAAGCGATACGAAAAAAAGACACGAAGAAAGTCCACTCCAAGGATTACGTAAACGAAAAATTGCTCCAGGAGATAGGGGGTGAATATCCCCTTCCTTCACAAAAAATTCCCTCCGTCCGTAGGGGACTACGACAAGTTTATTAAACTTGTACCTCATCCCTTTAAACTTTCTACGGTCCTTACGTAGCCTTCTCGCTACTACATTCTCTATATTAGACATTTATCCTCCAATACTCATTGTATTTTCTTTGAAAACAGTCTTTGGTTCTTTGTATATACTCATCCCAATCTAAAAGTCTATCCACCAAGCAGTGCAAATAGCTTTTGGAATAAACTTGTGAGTAAGCATATTCGTCAAAATCAACGAGGGGGTCCTCAAGCCACATTTTGATTACCTCATAGTATCCTGGAACATTAAGGTTTTCTTCCGGAGTAGCATCCAATATAATACTCATTTTTATTAATTCAACCTCATCAATCCTAAAACCTTTAGCATAGTATTTATAAACACGTTGTATCTTATCAGATACAGGACTGTGATTTTGAAAAACAATTTTCCTCGACTCGATGCAAGACTTCCATCCTTTAACATAATAAAATTTATCTCCATCAAAAGCAACACCTGAGTTTACAAGGTCAAATTCCCCAATTGTTTTATACAAAGGAAGAAATGATTTACAGACAAGGTGTATAGGAGGATAGACACTAACCCTAACAGCATTATCAGTCCTCTTCACCCGGTATCCGTTAAAGAGCTGTAATGCTTTGTCAAAACATTCTTCTGTTGGAAAAAAGAAATCAATATCATTCAACACGGGGTCATGAAAAGGACTCGTAAACAATGTTACTAAAGACCCTCCGGCAACAAAACCGTATTTGAAAATTTCATTAAATACGGTGTTGTCCAGGTGTTTTCGTAACAAATATTTTACTTCAGCCTCTGTTCTGAACACAACCCTATTACAGGAACATTCATACAGTCTTGATGGATAGTCTTCTTGTAAATCTGTGGAACAGTAAGTTAAATCAGGACAATCATTACAATTGTTCATAGTTTCCCCGTTGCTCTTAATATCCTTACCTTTCTATCCAAGTATAAAATGTCTCCAGCGATGTGGAAACATAGTCATACTCTTTTTCCGTCAACCATACATTGACCAAAAGTTCAACCCTGTCTGGACTAACAGAATATCCAAACGCATCTAAATCCCCCATAAACATCAACCTTACATTTCCCCCCGTTAGAATGTGTTTTATGATGCTGACCTGTTTGCACAAGAACTTTCAGACAGACATATTTTGCCTCCTTATAAATTTATTTTTTTAATTTCATTTAATACTTTAGGATTGTTAGTTAATGTATTACTTTAATTTTAACTAACAATCCCTTAAAATTATTATATTTCTCTAAATATCAATGAAACTCTCTTTCAGAAATTCTGCCCATTTTGAATAAATGTTCAAATTCTCATGCTTCCTCCTAAAGACTATGTATCCGAACATACTTGCACAGTCCAACATTTGCCAGCCATCTGAACAACTTACCAGTAGCATCGAGAACTCTTGACATTCCTATAGCTCCAGAACA
>Ga0208198_1000714_pt1 | contig 34504 bp, 28 predicted proteins | sample AD_JPNTR2_MetaG_FD_184446 | JGI IMG/M metagenome (GOLD analysis project Ga0208198, IMG submission 184446) | Active sludge microbial communities of municipal wastewater-treating anaerobic digesters from Japan - AD_JPNTR2_MetaG (SPAdes) (version 2) | ecosystem: Engineered > Bioreactor > Anaerobic...
GACGGCAACTGGCTGACGGAAGATACGGCCGTGTATGCCTCCAGCCATCCGCTGCTGTACGGCAATCCGTATCTGTTTACCGGCCGGCGGTGGGACAGCACCACAGAACTGTACTATTACCGCATGCGGGATTACAGTCCGGACGCAGGGCGGTTTATGCAGACCGACTCGGCCGGATACATCGACGGGATGAACCTGTACGCCTACTGCGGCAACAATCCGCTGAACTGGATTGATCCGTGGGGTTTGTGTCGCGAGGATACTGGTGTATGGGAACAGATTAAGGAGGATATAAAGGATATTTGGCAGGCAATTGGCGATGGACTGGCAATTTTTAACGGACAAATCCCAGGCTGGGATTATGCTATGGATAAAATGGGATACGAAACTTCGCAAGAAGTTATAATGAGGAATGGATCAGCGGGAGAACGGTCCAATTATTTCGCTGGTGCTTCGAGAGAATTCTTTATAGCAGCAGCTTTTGCTGGTATGTATACTCATGGGGGTACTGCTCTGGGTGCAGTTAACCAAGGTACAGGCAGCGCAGGATTGAAGTATACAAACCATGGTTTAACACAGGCATTAGGACGCGATGAAAGCCTTGGAGTTGCTGAGTGGGTATTGAAAGATGCAATTGCACATCCTTTAGAAGTAATCATGCAATCTGGCGGACGTATAAAATATATAGGCAGATATGCAGTTGTTGTATTAAATAGCGCAGGTGAAGTTATAACCTGTTGGGCAAAAACCTCAGAAGCGTATGCTAAGTAGTAGGTGCTATTATGGATATAACATCTGAAATGGAATCTGTTTTGAAAGAGATTATTAAACAAAGAATTCCGGAATATAGCAATGCTATTTCAAAACCTGAAATTATGACTTCCGATCAAATTAATACTATCTGTTCAGAATTAGCTGATGAATTATGCGAATCTGGACTGGACAAGAATGATACACCAAATGAAAGGGGCGAGATTATTTATAAATTAATTAGTTATATAAATCAATATCATAAAAGATAATATATCTGAATTGGGGCCATCAGTAGAGTGCGATGAGAGAACGGCTGCGGACGGCCGTAGATGGCTCGACTTTGGATGAATCCTATGCGTATGACAGTATGGGTCGGCGGGTTTTGGTGGGTGCCGAGGGGACTCAGACCGTGTATGTGTATGATGGGGCGCAGGTGATTGCGGAGTATTCCCTCGTGAGCCAGACGCTGACTCTGAAGAAGCGGTTTATCTACGGGCCGGGGATTGATGAGCCGATTTGTATGATTGTCTATGCCGCGGGCAGTGAGAGCGGCCGGTATTTCTACCATTTTGACGGACAGGGCAACGTCATTGCCTTATCCAACAGCAGCGGCAATGTAGTCGAAGAATACGAGTATGATGTGTACGGATTGGTTTCTGTGCAATCTCTGGGCCAGACTTGGGATCGATCCCAATACGGCAATCCGTATCTGTTTACCGGCCGACGCTGGGACAGCGACACCGGCCTGTATTATTACCGCGCCCGGATGTACAGCCCCGCCCTGGGCCGATTCCTCCAGCCCGATCCAATCGGCTACGCCGACGGTATGAAACTGTATGCCTACTGCGGGAATAATCCGCTGAATTGGATTGATCCGTGGGGTTTGTGTAAGACAGATGAATTAGAAAAAGACATCAGAAATGAACTGCAAGATATAGTAAATGATGCTCAATCTTGGAATCAAACAAGCCGAGGATATCGACCGTATGTTAATGACTGTTCGGTGCAGGCTGCATATATGATAGATACCGTGACAAATGAAAGGAGAATCTATTGGACTCCTAGTTTGATAAAGGGCGCATCGAGAACATGGGGCATATTCGGTTTCAAAGGTAATCATACGGCAACATTATGGACTCCTAGTCAAAGAGCAGAACAACCCCTTATCCTCAAAATGATTAAAGTAGGTATATTACAGACATTACAGGAGATAGATTGTGTTAAGAAAAACTACCCGAAATAAAATCCTGCTATTTCTAACAATTTTATTGGCCATAGGAGCCATTGCTTACTTAATGCCAGCGTTCGGACGAGTTACCTCTAAAGCAGAACGTATTATTAGAATCGTACAGCTTCGATCATGGTATGATCAAGTAAAATCATATGAACAAATAAATGGAAAAGTTCCCGAATCTTTATATGAAGTATGTTCCTTTGAAGGTGGTGAAATTCCGTATATCTATGTTAATTCTAGTCGGAAAGCCAGTTCAGAAAAACAAAGTGAATTGATTAGAGACCCTTTTCTTTTTGAAAAAGAGGTTGAATATAGATTGTTGAAAAGTAATGATAAGTGGATAGTAATAGAAACAAAAAGTGGCCAGCATTACCAATCCTATTTAATGGTAGATTGCGAGGGAAGACTCTTTAAAATAGAACAAATTCATAATTGAAAAACAAAAATGATTGTTTGACAGATTAGCCAGACAGAGGAGTGCACTACGCCAACCTATGACAGCCGGGGCAATGTGACCTGCATCGGAGGGCCGGAGATGGAATATGACTGCGAGAACCGTCTGCTGGTTGTTGAGGAGCCGGCTCCTTTGATTAACGTTTGCTACGGCTATGATCTATTGGGCAGGCGAAATCGACGGTTTTTGACGTTTTTGAATGAGGAAACCGTCTATGTCTGGGACGGGGCGCATGTGATCGCCGAGTATGTAAACGGCTCTTTGGCAAAGAAATAATCCTGTGGTGATGGTTCAATACGTCAGCGGTAACGGGAACCGATTTTATTCCTATGCCGATGCGCTGGGGTCGATTCGGCTGCTGAGCGACAGCGCCGGCAATATCAAAGAAAGCTATACGTATGATCCCTATGGCCGGCCGCGGGTGATGCGGGCAGGCGGCGCTGACGGCAACTGGCTGACGGAAGATACGGCCGTGTATGCCTCCAGCCATCCGCTGCTGTACGGCAATCCGTATCTGTTTACCGGCCGGCGGTGGGACAGCACCACAGAACTGTACTACTACCGCATGCGGGATTACAGTCCGGACGCGGGGTGGTTTATGCAGGCCGAGCCGGCCGGATACATCGACGGGATGAACCTGTATGCCTACTGCGGGAATAATCCCATCAACTGGATTGATCCGTGGGGTTTGGATAAATTAAATACTGGTTCACTAAATCCTCCCGAAGGATTTCCTAAGCCACCGGGCTGGACACCTGATTGGGAGTGGATTCCGACAGATGATCCTCGAGGAGGTGGAGAGTGGAAAGATCGTGGTGGAGGAACTTGGAGGCCGCATCCTGATCCTGGCGGTGAACATGGCGGTGATCATTATGATTACACTCCTCCGGGGCGTAGAGGCAGAAAATACAGAAAGAAAATTGGATCTGATGGAAGTGAAATTGCAAAAAAAAATTACACTTGGTGCTTATATTGTCGGAGGAAGCTTGATTCTAGGTGATATAATGTTAGGTGGTCCGACAGGCGAAGGCATTGTACCGGCTCTTATTATTATAGGCTGGTAATTACGATGCTGAAATTTTGAAACTTGTATGTATAAGAAAAGCCAACATTGATCGATGAGAGATCTTGTATGGAGTTAACTGATGAAAAATGTTAGAACTCAAATTGTTATTGAACAACAGACAAAAGCAATGGAGGGAGATATTTCTTTCTTCCTCCCTAAAGAAAATAATCTTTCGAGAGGTTATCATCTGCCCATTGCGATCTTAATAAAAAAATTGGGAAATACCACAAAGGCAGAAAACGAGGATTGTGAGATACGACGAGTATATTTGGGGACCAAAGACGAAGAAATTCTTGACCCAATAATTAACCGAATGAGCGATTTTTTACCTTCATTCTGTGATTGCCTGTCCGAAAAATATAAAAACAAATACTTACAATTAATTTATTTTGCGAACATGGGTGAACGAAGTCTTTTTATATCCTCTGTTTTGGCGTCGATTGATTTTACCAGAATAGATAGCTATTTTATTAGTGAGATTCTAAAGGTAAAAGGGTATTATTCAAGGAATCGAGCTCGCTTGAGTTTTATTTGGCCGGTCGAGAATGCTTTTTGTGTCTTGAGAGAATCCAGTCCGGGCGACTTTGTAATCGTTGGTATACTTATACAAAAGGATAAAATAGGAGGTGAACTTGAGTCTTTAATGAAGCATGACATTCTTGACAAGAAGTCTTTTGACATCCTCATTGGAAAAGAAATTGTAAAGGCATTTTGGTTTTGTGCCACAGATTATGATAAAATAACTTTCTGGCATAAGGAAATAGTTGCCGAGAATCTGCTCCCCATATTTGAAAGTATTGTGGATCAAGTTGAATGTTAAGCTGGATGAGTCAAGAACAAGATTATTACCGCATCCGAATATACCGCCCTGCCCTTAGCCGATTCCTCCAGCCCGAGCCGGCCGGATACATCGACGGGATGAACCTGTACGCCTACTGCGGGAATAATCCGCTTAACTTCATTGATCCGTGGGGTTTGTGTAAAAATGATGACAAGAGTATAGGAGAGAAAATCATTGATGCAATTGAAGCACTCGAAAACAGTGCGGCGGGTGAAGTCTTAAATTCAATGAATGATGGTTTTTGTGCGTGGATTGATGGTGTAATTCCGTTTGGTGACCCGTTAGATGACACATATGAAGGGATGGGTTTCAGCAAGGGAATGGGACATGTTTCGCGCGATGCAGCATTAGCGGCTGCTGCCTTGGGTACCCATCAATCTGTCACTGGTTTTCGTATAGAAATACATGGTACCCATGGATGGACTTGGCCTCATTTGCAAGGCATTCAAAGGCCTGGTTGGGGCACAACAATCTGGAGATTTCCGCCCCATTAACCCCTAAGGAGAAGGTCGATGGAAATTGCTTCAGAAATTGACTTAAAAAGAGTATCTGCAATAATGCATGATTCGGAATTTGCAGAGGGCGATTTTGGCTATCATCCAGCCGAAAAAAAGTTTTTTTTGCAGACTCGCATTGTATGTAAACAAGAAACAATCTTGCAAAATTCCATAGCAGTTCAGCACGAAAAACGATTCCGACTGGAAATCTTTAATGTGAAAAAATATAATCCCGTCAACTTGTTCAGGATTCAGAAAGGCCAGGCAACAGGAGGAGTTTTTAATTATATTAAGGTCCGCGATCATGGCAAGAGAGTCACTATAGTAAGCCAGGACCTTCAAATTATGCTGGAATTAACTTCACTTGCCGGTAATTTTGAAGAAGCATAAAAAAAATTTTTTGAAAGCTGAATCAAGGAGCATCACTTATGTTGTGAATTGTCGAAACAACGACGCCGGCCAAATCATGGAAGGTTATACGTATGCCCCGGTCGGCCTCCTCGTCCAGCAGTTGGTTGAGCGTCTCCTCGACCGTGCTGCGAACCATCGAGTCCAGATGCGAATGGATCTGGGCCGCGTCAATTTTGATCACGCCATTCAAGTTTTTTCCCGCTTCAACCGATGCTTCTGTGTCGCTCATAATAGGCCCTTTCTCTGTTCCAATGGGTTGGTTCGTTTCCACTCTTCCATCGACCAGAGCGAGGGCTTTTCTTTTAGGCCCGATAATAATGTGCGAAAGATAGTGTACGTTATCTCTGTTGACCGATAGGTCGCAGGTTCGGGCTTTTTCCGAAAGTAACATTAATTCATAATCGCCGTTTTTAAGCCAAAATAACCGATTTTTTACCTTTTAAAAGTGCGAAAGCTAACGAATAGAAAGGCTGCATAAACAGAAAAAATACTTTTATCACCTCTCCTCCGAAGCCTTTGGGCTATAATGTTAGGAATAAGAAATGGCGTAGGTACGAAAAAGCAATTTGCGGTTGACACTATGCGACATATTTAATTATGACTCGCGAAGGTAGAAAGCAATGCTTGTGACGAAGAATTTCAATGTAGGCTCTGGCAATAATTTTGCTAATCCACGGATATCAGACTGATTCATCGTCGAAGCAACCTACGCCATTTATTTTTCGAAAAAAGAAAAAAATTACTGATGTTAATAAGTAAGAAGAACCAGATATAGCACAAAGGCCAGATATATAAACTCAAGTCTGAGAATTTTATATAAGGAACAAGCTTTAAGTATAAATAGGTGCTTCCCATCAAATAGGCCGTCATCAAGAAAGACTCCGCCAGAGAATTTAACAGATTGCATACGAGGCTCCTTTTTGTCAGAAATAACAAGGGACATTCCCTCGATATTGCAGAATAAGACAACAAACAAATACACATAACGAGAAACGAGCCGATTCCGCTTGGGGGATATGTCATACCTAAGATTTTGAAAAAACCGTTTGCAAGATATAACAGACAAGGCAAAGCCAGCCCAACTAAAACGCCCATTCCTATAAAATGTCGATATATTATTTTCATGAATCCTCTATATAAACGATTTGCCTGCTCTTACCATCCATAGTACACAGATTCAATCAGAGCATTTGTCGCCAGCACATGTCCAGCATTTCTTTTAAACATTTTTTCTATTGAACGCCCTCCTATATCTGCTATAGGACCGGCAACAAGAGTAAAAGCCATATCAACTAAAATTTTAGTGCCACCACTAGATATAAAAGCTTCATAACCAGGATTAAAATATCCCGCAGTTCCTCCCGCCAGTGCTCCCAATATTGCGACAGAAACGCCGCTTGCCAAAATTTTAAAAGGATCCAGATTGTCAAGACCACCCATAACCAACTGTGTTATAATCTCCCTAAAGACACCGATCACAAAACCTGTATTTAAACCCACAAATGCTCTAATAGACATAGTTGCCAAAACATCCCCCAGGGATCCCGGAAGCTCCCCCGTAAAATCGACCAAGTTCGCTGGATTGTTCCAACAGTACAGATATTTATGAAGGGTAATCGGCTCAGTAACTTTACCAAAGGCAGGATCGCGTGAGATAAACCGCATCAACTGCGGGTCGTACATGCGGGCGCGGAGGTAGTACTGGCCGATCTCTGCATCGTACCACTGGCCGGTGAAGCGGAAGGGATTGTCCGCCTCGCCTGCGTCATCATAGCATCGCCCGGCATCAAACTGTCCAAACGGCGTATAGCCGTAACTGTGGGCAATCTCGAGTGCGGTGGTCAATGCATGATAATCCAGTACCTGCCGCACGCTGCCCAGCCGGTCGTGTACGTAAAAATAGGTCTTATTCACGTTGGCCGGGTCCGCATGATCCTTCTGGGCCAAGATCTGGCCGTCGGCATAGAAATATGATTTTTTCACAGAGCTGTCGGCGGTGTCGATTTCACATAGTATTGTAGGCAGATTGCCCGAAATGTCAACAATATATTTGCGGGTAGTCGTATTCTGGCCGTCGGAGGTCTGCTTCCAGACTCGGTTGCCCATCGGATCATATTTTACATGGATCGAATCACTGCCGCTTGCGGCGGTGCGCAGTTTGCCATCCCAGTTCCAGGTAAAGTTTGCAGTCAGTCCGGTTGTAAGCTGTCCGTTGCCGTCCCAATCCAGTCCTGAAGCGCCCACACTGGTCATCCGATCGCCGTTATACCCATAGGAAGTATTCTGCTGGTCAATGGTCTTCGTGTTGATATTACCATCCAGACTGTAATTAAATTCATGCAGATGTGCCGGGGCCCAACCTCCGTTCCAGTTATAGGCTTGCCATGCCAGAAGTTCACTTCGCATATTGTAGGCATAGTCATAACGGTGTGAAACTTCGCTCTGTCCCGGAATGTACATCGTTTCCTGGGCATGCCGAAGCCGGCCAAGGCCGTCTATATCTCCTGCATTGGCCGCGTTAAATGCATAGTCAATGACAGACGAATTAGGCACAGAGGCAACAATAGAAGTCAGGAAGTTGTCCGCATTCGAGATGTACTGGATAGGATAGAAATTGCCGCCTTCAGATCGATCCAAATAATAATTTAACTCCTGGCGATTACCGTTGGCATCATACTCCAGCCCGGCCAATATGCGCATCTGTGGATTCTCTATATCGTTGGCATCGACCTGCCGCAGCCGCCCGGCCAGGTCATAGGAATACTGGACCGTATAAATACTCTCTTCTTCAGGATCTTTAACGTCGATGGATGTAATGCGATTATAAGTGGAATTGTAATCATACTGAATGGTATAGCCATCCGAGTCTGTGTATGAAATCGGGGTTTCCGCATTCGAATCATACACAAATGCATATTCAGAACCTATACCACCCGGCCGGTCATTAGAATTACGGTGGTCGATTATTTTTTTAATATTTCCATATGTTCCAAAAATACGGGGCGTATATTCATATTCCAGGTATCCCCCTGTATCCGGATAGGTAATTTTACTGACTTTTCCAAAATCATCATATTCATATAAAATCCCCGGAACCTGTTTGATGCCATCCTTCCAGACAGCTTTCTCTTTAAGCAGGCCGTTGAACTTGGACCGCGAACCTGCGACCTAGCGGTTAACAGGCATTGTGCTCTACCTCGGTTCCAAACCTGGGCAAAAAGTCGTAAACCCTTTGCCCCAAAGGATATAACTGTGGGTAGGGGGGTCAAGGGCTTTCTTGCGTTCATTGCATTTGTTGCACCCCATATTCACACAATTTTCCCATCGACCAAAGAAAGGACTCTTTTTATCAACTTTTCAAAGTGCGAAACTTATTATACGTTCTCCGGCGTCTTGATATATTGCTCGTCAATAAGTTTCATCAACTGCTCATTATACGCTGTTTCCGCCTGGGGGTCGATAATACGCCCGGCGATTTACACTGGCGGGAAAGAGAAATCTGCCCGTTGCGGGGGGTTTATTGTCTTACCGGATATGCAAAACAGCACAGTACTTTTACGAGGTTAGTTTCCATAGACCCTCATCTCATAGATTGAGGCATAGGCAGAACCACTCGTACAACCTGTGATAGTCACTCTGACAAATCGCGCGGAGACGGTAAAGATGTCTGATGTGTCACCATACGTCGTGTTTTCTGTTCTGTCTGAGATGGTCGTATAGTGAATGTCATCCGTACTTACTTCAATCCTGTACTTGTATGCCCTGGTGGAGCTGTTATACCAGTTAATATCCGAGCCGGACAGTCTGCAGTTTGCCCCCAAATCCACTTTCCACCATTGCGGATATGTCCCGTCGGCGGCAGCCCATCGAGTACTGAGACTGCCGTCATTGGCATAAGCGGCTTCGTTTCCGGATTGAACCGAACTTGCAGTCGCCGTCTTGAATTGCGATACCACTCCCGGCGGGGAAGGCGGCAGAGGCGGAGGATTGTCATACACCCGTACATAATCCACCTCAAAAACGGCCAAAGGACAGCCGGGAACACGGGTCTGGCTGCTGGGGGAAGAAGTCAGTTTTAATTTCATAGGATAGAGGGCGCCGCTGACAGGACCGGCCGGCGCACATGATAGAACCCCATCGACATAAAAAACCGGTGCTGCTGCTGCATTCCAATAAACCCCATACGTATGCCATTGGCTTTCATCTATTTCAGCGGCACATCCAAGCCATGTATCTTTTCCCTCGTTATTCCAATGATACCATTGTCCTGGATTCCTGCTGCCGGCTCCGCCCTGAAATTCACAAATGTCAAATTCCGGCGGCCAGATGAGAGCTCCGTCCCAGCCCACCGTCCACCAGGTCGCCCAGATATAGGAATTTGCGAAAGAATGCCTGAGCCGGGCGACTAAATATTTGTACTGGGGATTATACTTGCCGGCCGTATCGATATATCCGCCGGTCCAGCTGCGCCCCTTGTAGAGTTCTTCACACGAGTATATTTTCAAGATTCCGTCAGAGACTTCAACATTCCCCGGCGTATACCAGCAATCAGCCCCATCTGCCTTGTTATAGACAGTCCATTTGTTCGCATCAAGAGATTCTCCGCTGAATTCATCTGACCAGACAGGAAGTTCTGCCGACCAGCTCTGAGCAAGATATGAAAAATCGCCCAAGTCCACTCTGCCGCTGCGATCTATATCCGCACCGTCACACCAATTCCAAGATGCGCAGTCCTGGGCAAGCCATTGCTCGGCCAATCTATACAGATCGAACATATTCACATACCCATCGCCATCCAAATCGGCGGGATTTGGCAATGCAAAACATGAAAAACAGAACATGGCCCACCCCAGCCATAAAAATCCATATTTAGAATCGAAAGCAGCGTTTTTCATCATCTCTCTGTTTATGTTCAACGATATACGGCGAAGCATCTTTCAATTATCCAATACCCTTTGCAATCACATGCCTCATTCTCTTCATCTATGACAAACGGCAAGGGCAGAGGTCGAAACGGCAAATTGCATCGGAACATCTTTTGTCCGGAACCCTGAAAAATCCGGCAGGTCATACGACCTGCCGGAGCAATTGACAATCAACCTTATTTTCTTTTCCGCAGGAATAAACTTCCCACCCCTAAAATCAACATCGCGGCCGGTTCGGGAACCGGGTTTGAAAGCATGACGCCATCAAACAGATAAATATCGTCCAGTCGGACCTTATTTTCCGAGGGAGCCCCCGTATAGCCCTGAACAAGGGCGACAAAGGACACCAGAGGATTCGCCGTACCGACACGAAATGCCGCGTTTGAGGCGACTTTATCCGCGTCCGCAGCGCCGGCAGAACCGGATGTCAGATAAACATCAAATCTGTCCGTGGACTGATTAATCACAGCCCACACATTGTACCATACACCGGACTGAATCGCCACTCCCGGAGTAAACCCGCTTCCATCCCGAACATCAAAAAGGCCGGCGTTGACGCGCATCATAACATTCATATCGCCAAACGCCCCCGGTGCGGCACTGCTTGATAGTCCAAAAGCATTGTTGAACGAGTTCGTTTCTGTATAGAACCGGAGAAACAAGGTGGCGGCAGTGCTGCTCTCATCAACAGCCGGAATGTCTCGATAACCGCCCCGAAGAACGTTGCTGGAGGGGGCAAAGTAAGCAAAATACTGATTTCCTTCTGCCTGACCAATCAGCACATTCGAGGAAGCGGGATTTCCCACAGATGTCCATGGGGGGCTGGCAACGCTGCCCAGATTTCCAGTCGAATAACTTTCAAAATCGTCCACCAGAACCGCCTGGCCGATATTCATCAGCCCGACCGCAAGAAGCAATACCATCATCTTTTTCATCATACTTTCCTCCGAAAAACAGGTCCTGCTTTCTTTTCATCTGATTGCGCTGCAGGATTTCGCAAGCAGAGCCGATCGACAACACACTCACATCACGTACACTACACTTCACACAAGCAGAAACTGACATGGCTGTCCACAAACAGAGCCGTGACGCCCAAGGGGACCGTCCATAGATTGGATACACTGCCGGCAGTTCAATCAAAGTGAATCCTGCTGGTCTGCGCATTTTGCGTTTTCTCAAAACTGACGACTTCCCGGACATTCTTTCAGTTCTTTCCCATTTCGTACATTCGCTGTATTTCCGCCGGCTCCAAAGCGCGTTTAAAAATGGCGATTTCATCGATAATTCCATTGAAATAAAACGCATCGTTGGAAGTCCCATCCGTTCCAATCCACAGATCAGCAGCCACGGCGTCCTGCTGATGCCGCCAGGGACGGGAATCCAAAAGCTGCCCATCGCAGTAGAAACTGACCATCTGGTTATCGTGAGTGACGGCAATCATCATCCAGTTCGAAGACGGCTGGAGGGGGCTGCTGAAAACATGATTCGCCCAGTCATCCGTCCTTTTTTTTCTGGCTATGTGGAGACTGTCCTGCGTATCCGGAAGCGATGAGGTTCGATAGCCCAGCTGATAGTTGCAAACCCCGCCGTTCAACATGCGATTTGAAATAATATGACCGCCGCCGGTACGCTCAGGACATTTAATCCATGCAACTAAGGTCACCGGGCCATTGAGATTCACGGCCTCGTCACTGGAAACGACAAGATAATGCTGACGGGTACGGTCAAATTGCAACGCTGATTTTCCAGGCCATCGACCGTTTGTCCACAGAGGCCTTTGAGGTTCCGGAATGTTCGCCAAATAACCATCCAGACGTGCGCCGGTTGTCCCTGCCAGATTGCGGACCCGTTGGGGATCGGCCGGATCTCTCTCAAAGGTATAATAAGCGACCAGACTTGGATCTCGCCTCAGGGCATAACTGTAGGCCAGCCAGCGATGATAGGCGGACCCTTTCGACGCTTTGACGTGGACGCCGAATTCCTCGGCTCGTACAAAAGCCGCCGGAGGCAGCTGTTTGGAGGAGAGGATTCCGCTGCTGTCAACCTGGCCCCCCTGGTCCTTTTTTAAAACCAGTCTTTTTTCGTATCGGAGCAGATTGGCACTGTTTCGAATCTCGACCTCTCCCTTAAAGACCAAGGTCTGCGTTTTACCTTCTGTAAAGCTGACGCCGAACTCAGTTCCGAAATCGACAATTGCGGCATTGGGGGTGCGCACTACGAATTGCTTTTCCGCCTGACCGGCAACATCCGCGACCAACCGTCCTTTTTTCAGGTAAATCTGGCGATCTGATTCCAATTCGACCTCAAGCGGGGCCTCCAGAATCACCTTTGCACCGCTATCGAGTGTTACTTCCGCCAAGCCCCGCGTCAGTTCCATGACTCCGGGGTAAAGATCGCTTCCTTCCCGGAGCATTCCGCTCGGATCGGCCCACTGAGCATTGACAGCCCCTGTAATTTGTCCGACACAGGGAGACAAGGGTGTCGGGGCTACATGCGGATAGAGCAGAATCATCAGCATCGCCGCCAGGGAAACCAGAGCGGCAAAAAGCGACACTTTGTCGGTTTTTCGCATGGTATTTCTTTCAGTGCCTTTCTGAGGGACGGTTTTCTTCGCTGGGGAGACCTCATGCCGGCACTTAAAGCCCGGTGCTTCCATTTCCTGACGAGCCATCGATACCCATAAGTCTATATCAAATGAGTCAGAAAGTTCGATTGGAGGGTTATCCGAGACCAGGAGCTGCTTGCATTCACTCCGAATTAAGTGAAGAATCAGCAGTAATTCCGAACCAAATTCGACGGCGTTCGTTTTGGTCTTGAGGAGATTGTCCAGATCCTCCATTTGTTCAGGTGTAATGGAGTTGTCCGCCAGTTGAAGCAAAAGATCGCTAAGGTGCAAATAGTCTTTGTCCATTAGGGCAATCCCTCCTCGCCAAGTGTCCGATGTATACAGCGATGGAGAATCTGATGCACACGCGTCAGCGCGCGATAAATGGATTGAATGGATTGATGGCTCTGCTGAGCAATGCTGTACACGGTTTGACTCATCCCATAACGAAGGTGCAAAAGGTGTTTATCGGGAGCAGCCAGTTTTTGGATGCAGCTTCGTAAGGCAGATAATTTTTCATCTGTCCGACTGTATTTTTTTTCCATGACCTGGCAGAAGGATTGAAATACAGAATCGCTGAGCTGCATCTTCCCTTTGCCTTTCTCTCTGCGATAGCGAAGAATATTATAATAGGCAATTCGAACCCCCCAGGCCGCGAAGTTTGTTCCTTCCTGATATTGGCTGAACTTTTCCCACATCACGGTGATAGTTTCCTGCAGAATATCATCGGCATCGTTAAAGTTGGGAACCAGTACGCCAATATAGGAACTAATCTGCCTTTGATTGGCCATCAAAAGACTCAAAAATCGCCTGGTCCGAAGATCCTGATTGCCGGGCTGTTCCGCCATCGATGGTCTCTCCACTCACAAGAAGGCGAGCAGGCCGAGAAAGGCCTGCCCGCCTGTTTTTCATTTCTTGTTTAAGGACAAGCCGGGTATAAACCGCAGTCCAGCCAGAGCGCAGCCAGGGCGGCAAAATCGCCCAGATCCACAACACAGTTGCCGTCGTAATCAAATCCGGATGCGTACGGCTCGATACAGACATCCCTGCCGGTTGCTGCATGATAAAGATCCGCGACAGCATATTTGTCCAATGCGTAATTATATACCTGCAGGTCATCCAGCGCGCCTCCGTAAAAGGAACCGAGGACTGTCCGGTCGGCGGCTGTGCGGATAGCGCCGATGACTGAACTTCTCTCCCAGAGAGCAAAAGTTTCCGGTGCGCCGGCGGTCGCCGAGGATACCTGAACGCCATCAACGTACACAAGCAATCGGTCGCCCGACTGCCAGGTGGCGACAACATGATGCCACCGGCCGTCGTTCATCGTCGAGACAGCAGACGGCCTGCCCTCCGCAGCGCCAATATCCATCGGCTGGCCGGCCAAACTCTGTCCGCGAACATGGATTCTGGCATTGGAGGCGGCGCCTCCGGTCAGACTCAGGCCAAATCCCGTCAATCCGGTTGTTCCCAGATTGTCATTGTAGTTCGAATACAGAACGCCCGGCAGAAAAGATTTGACCCAGCAACTAAGGGTTCCGGCGTCCATGCCCCCGCCGAGTTCGCCGTTGGGAAACGCCGATGTGTCCAGAGCAACATACTGATTCACTCCGTTCAGGGATACCGCCCAGCTGCCGACCAGACCCGCCGTAAAGCCCGGTGCGTCAGAATGATTCGGATCGCTGCTCATACCGGTGCCGTGATGGATGCCGGCCGAATCCAGAAAATTGTTTTCGAACTCATAATGAGCCAGCAGTTTCTTGATTACCAAATCAGCATAGCGGGATTGAACCGCCGGCTCCGGGCCGTTGCTCAGCAAGCAATAATAGCGGGCCTGATCGCCTGGCCCGACATTCGCAATCTGCAGCGTAGTTACATAGAATCCATCCGCAAAAATGGTCGTAACGGTAATATTGCCGCCGGAACTAAGCGGCTGGTCCGGATTGATCCCGTCAGATTTCATCCAGGAAGCCGCAGGAGGTGCCACACTGGTGAACAGCGCGGTGAATTGGGCCGTTTCTGATGGAAATACACGGACATGGACGGGCTGCTGTATAATAACCGGAACCGACCGCTGCGTTTCAAATGACCATACTGGTCCCTGAATCGTATTCGGATCGGTGGGAGAGGAATTGTTCACGCTTTCATCCACGCGCCAGTAGTAAGTTTTATCCAAAGCGAGAGGGAATGGGGGATTGCAGCTGTCGACTGGATTTCCGCTGGCAGGAATCTGCTGCGGGGTCTGCCCCCTGAAGTTGGGATCCGCTTCCTGAAAGTATACATAATGTTTTGTAATCGCCGGGTTCGGATTGGACGGATCGGCCGGATCTACGCCGGTATACCAAGATAATGTTGTGCTGATTGAAACACCGGTTGCTTTGTCAGCCGGCGTGGGATTATGCGCTGACAAAGGCAGGACCTTGTTCGTCAAGTCTACGCCGTTGCTGATCGTAATGTCATCAAACAAAATTTGGGCAGTACCCTGTGCCTGGGTCACAAATCGGTCCAGTGCATTGGTATGGCTGGCACGGAAAGCATACGTGCCCCCCACTTTGTCTCCCGCGGCGGCGTTGCCGTTGCCGGTATTGACATACAGATCGAAGGTATTAGCCGAATGATTAACCACAATCCACACATTGTACCAGGTATTTGCCGTCACCGGTCGGGAGGGCCCCCAAATGGCCCCTGCCCCATCTCTTGCCTGGATGCCGCCATTGTTAATCCTGACAAACGTAGAGATCGAACTCCAGCAGTTAGCCGGCGGAACATCGAGATCAATCAGGCCAAACGCCGTATTGGGAGCTGTGGGGGAACTAACAGGCGTAAGGATTCGCAGAAACAGTGTTTTGGTGGCGCCGTTTTCAACGATCGCATCTCCGGTTAATATGCCGTAAACTCCGTTGTTATTATTGGATTCGGTCACCCCCAGCACCTGGTTGTCCGGGTTGAGAGGATCAACGCGGATAACCGCCAGTGAGGGACTTGCGATCCCCTTCCAATTGGTTGTTACCAAATCCACCTGACCGACTGCATACCTATCGAAGTTATCTACCAGAACCGCCGGCGACAGACCGGTCATAACAAAACATAATACAATCGAGAACCCTAATGTTTTTTTCATAATCGTGCCTTTCCTAAATCTAATCCTGCTCCTCTCTCGAAAACCGCACCTTCTGCGTCCAATATCAGAAGTATGCTTTCTGCTCCTCAAAAAACAACATTTCACGAGAAACCAATATAAAACCGCATTCAACAATCGATTTTATCAGAGTTTTTTAAGAAATTTTGAAAACCTTGTATTCATGTCAATACACCTCGACAATAATCTAAATGCAATTCATAACAAGTGACACTGTGTTTGCGAAACCGGCTTGTCGGACCCCAACTTCTCCTTCCCCTTTGTGGGGCGGATTATCCGCAGCATCAAATTTTTTTGGGGGGGACACTTTCAGGGCACTTCATGTTTTTTGTTGAGAGGGTGAAACGGTTGAATGCCCGGCCGGCTCTGTGATTTCTGATTCTTTTTACGGCATTCTGGTCTGGTTTTTCGATATGGGGTCTTTATATCATCCCCCTTTGGAAAACTCCTGCGGATCGGGAACCGCTCTCTTTTTATCTGCTTTTCAAAGTGCGAAAGATATCTTACGTTCTTGTTCCGGCAAATGTGGAGGCATTTTTGTCTGAATAAAAATCTGTCTATTCAAGGGGGCTTTTTTCATTTTTCCGTGGAAAATTTAAGGGCTTAAGAAGTATTTCAGTAGACAGCGGTTTTATGAAAGTGGAAACTGAAGGGTGTTTCCCTCTGCAAAACCAGAAAAACGGGTTATAGACAGCCCCATCGTCTGAAACAGGAGCCAAGGATGAAGCGAAAAGGATTTACCTTAATCGAATTACTGGTGGTGATTGCCATTATCGCCCTGCTTCTTGCCATTATTGTTCCCTCGCTTCGAAAGGCCAAGGAGGCGGCGTGGAATGTCGTCTGCCGGAATAATCTGCGGCATTACGGTTTGGCCGGCCATATGTACACAGAAGACTATGATGACCTGTTTCCCAATGCGTGGGGGTCCATTTTCAAATCCATCGATCCAGACCGATTGTGTCAGTGGCATGACCAGTCCAGAAATCCGCTTCTTCGGCGGGAGCTGGCCGGCAGTTTGTGGCCCTACCTGGGAGAGCAGGACAAAAGCCATCTTTGTCCCGTGTTCGACCGTTTTGCGCGTCAATTTCACATCTGCTCTTCCGCTGCCGCTATTCCGGTGGAGCCCATCTTCGGCTACAGTATGAACGCTCTGCTGGGCGGGTTTGAACTGTCCGGCACTGCCCAATATCAGCATATCCTTCGGGTTCGAACCAGTTATATCCGGTCGCCTGCTTCCATTTTCTTTTTCGGCGAGGAAAATCCGTGGATTAACTCCACCCGGTATGTGGCCACGCTGAATGATAATGCCCTGTGCGGCACGCCGGAGCATCCTTCCTCGGCTGGTGCGTGGAACAAGGACCTGTCCGCGATGGTGCCCAAGGGGGCCTTGAAATACCAGGACTGTCTGGCTTCCTTTCACAAAACAACGGCTGAGAAGAGAGATGACGGCGAAAGCAATGTTGTTTTTGTGGACGGGCATGTTGATATGGTCAATTGGAAGGATACGTACCGTCTTTCCCTCTGGACCCGCCAGATGCCGCCCCTGAATCGCTAACAAACAATTGCTTTTTCACTCTTTCATCCAAAGGACCAATTCATGACGAAGTTCCATTGTTTGCCCCGCTACGGTGCCCTTCCGCTGCGACTTTTTTTGTGTATTGCTGTTCTGCTGACCTGCCTGCCGATTCGGCCCTGCCGATGCGAGGGCGGCTCGCTGGCCTCCTATGACCCGCAGGTCAATTCCTTGCTGGCAAAAATGACCCTTGAGGAAAAAATCGGGCAGATGACGCAGGCGGAAAATACCGGCTTGCTCAAGCTCTCTGATATTGAAACCTACTTTCTGGGCTCGATTCTGAACAGCGGCGATGCCGACCCGCCGGCCGGCAATACGCTGGAGCATTGGACTGATTTGTATGACAGTTTGCAGAAACGAACCCAGTTGACGCGGCTGAAAATCCCGCTGCTGTACGGCGTTGATGCCGTCCATGGGCATAACAATGTGCTGGGGGCGGTTATCTTTCCGCACAATATCGGGCTGGGATGCACTCGAAATCCTGAACTGGTCAAACAAGTTGCGCGGATTACTGCGCGCGAGGTGCGGGCCACCGGAATCCAGTGGACTTTTGCTCCATGTATTGCGGTTCCGCGCGACGAGCGCTGGGGCCGGACCTATGAAGGATTTTCCGAAGACCCGGAGCTGACGGCTCTGCTGGGCGAGGCGGCCATTCGGGGCTACCAGGGGGACAGTTTACGACATCCGGAATCGATTTTGGCCTGCGCCAAGCATTATGTCGGCGATGGCGGGACGGTGTTCGGCACCTCCAAGGACGGCAAGGGGCTGGACCAGGGGGATACGCGTCTGGATGAGGCCACGCTGCGGCGCATTCATCTGCGTCCCTATTTGCCCGCTATTCAGGCGGGAGTTGGGACGATTATGCCTTCTTACAGCAGTTGGAACGGCGTAAAATGTTCGGCCAATAAATACCTGCTGACCACTGTTTTGAAGGAAGAACTTGGATTTGAAGGGTTTCTGATATCCGACTATAACGCCATCCGGCAGGTTCATCCCGATTTTAAGGTTGCCATCGGTATCTGCATCAATGCCGGCATTGATATGGCTATGGAGCCGACGTACTATCGCGAGTATTTCCGGTTTTTGAAGGAACTGGTCGAGGAGGGAGCCGTTCCTATGTCGCGGATTGATGACGCCGTGCGGCGGATTCTTCGAGTGAAGTTTGCGATGGGATTGATGGAGCCGGACTATCCGCTGACAGCAGACCGGCGTCTCCATAAGGACTTCGGCTGCCAGGCCCATCGCGAGGTTGCACGGGAGGCGGTGCGGCAGTCTCTTGTTTTGCTGAAAAATGAATCGAACACGCTGCCGCTTTCGAAAAAGACCGCAAGGATTCATGTGGCCGGGAAAAGTGCCGTCAACATCGGCGACCAGTGCGGCGGCTGGACGATTGTCTGGCAGGGTCAAAGCGGGCCGGTAACCTACGGCGGCACGACGGTGCTGACGGCTATCCGCAACAGCGTCTCCCCGGAGACTATCGTGACCTATTCTGATGACGGAAAGCGGGCGGAGGGGGCCGATGTCGGTGTGGTTGTCATCGGGGAAAAGCCCTATGCGGAAGGATATGGAGACCGGTCAGACTTGACGCTGTCGCAACATGACAGGCAATTGGTGGCGACTATGAAAAAGGCGAAAATCCCGCTTGTTGTAATCCTGTTCTCCGGCCGGCCGGTGATTCTTAACGAAGTTCTGGACCAGGCCGATGCCCTTCTTGCGGCCTGGCTGCCCGGCACGGAGGGACAGGGGATTGCGGACGTTCTTTTTGGGGATTATAAGCCGACTGGAAAACTTTCGTTTACATGGCCCAAGTCCATGGAACAGATTCCGATCAATATTGGAGACCAGCCATACGAGCCGTTGTTTGAATATGGATATGGCTTGTCGTATTAAAGGCGGATAACAGCGGATATTTCCCAACTTCTTTCAGGCATAAAAAACACTACGCCCCTTGTGCGCCTTCGAGATTGAGAAAACTACCATCGGTCGATCAAAGGCCAGATCCTGCTGCATGTATGGGAAAGCCCGGAAGAACTGGAAAAAGAGATTGAACGTTTTGTTGCATGGTATAACAGTCGGCGGTATCATGAAGCGTTAGGGAATGTGACCCCCGATGATGTGTATTTCGGACGGCGGGAGACAATCCTGAAACGCAGGGCCGAATTAAAGACAAGAACAATCGAAAACAGAAAGGTGTTTAATTCAACGATTCCCGAAACGGTGAGCCAAAACCGTCAACGAAAATAGACCTTATTTTTGTCCCATTTGGGCTGAAGACGTACAGTATTTACCTCTTAAAAAATTTGTCACTTTTAGTCAGATTATTGCAACTATATGATAGATGTATTTGTTTCGAAAAAATAATAAAAATAACCAAAAGGAGTATATGATGATAAACAAAAAAGTTTATGGTATTGTAATAGGCACCCTTGGAGGGTTAGCCGGAGTTTTAATAGCCCTTGATTTGGTACCATCTTTTGTGACATCTCCTATTTTCTATGGCCCATTACTAGGTTTTTTGGGAGGCGTGCTGGGCATATTTGTTGCAATAAAAAAGGAAACAAGCCAACCCAAAAAACGTAAATATGCCATAATGGGTGGATCTATACTTACTGTTTGCATGCTTTTTTGGATAGGAGTTTTAATTTTCATCGCACTGAAATAATATGCATAATATACTCAAAATGACCATTTTAGATAAAAATTTGTAACTATCTCATTTACAGCATATTACAGCGATCAAAAGATTGGCTTTAACTGTCTATGAGCCAATTTGGCAGTCAATCAGTCGATTTGAATAATATAAATTTCATCCATCTTTCCATAGTTGAATCTGAAATTTAGATATTTTTTTGTACATAAACGTAAGGTTCCGAGCAACCGCATCTGTCCACGCTCTTTGAAAAGTTTATAATGTGCTCATGATTTAATTGGAGAAGATCATGGGCAGAGTTCGCGAATGGATAGTGCAAGGAATATTTCGCTTTTTTGGTAAGGCCTCCATATAAGCTGTCTCTTAAGCTCCTGCCTGGCCCGAGGGGCAGGCAGGAATTTTATCGGACAAAGTTTCTTCCTTGCTCATTTCTTCCAGTCGCTTCATATTCATATATTGCCTACTGCCCCATTTGGTCCCTGATATATGCCGCAACCGGGCAGCAGCTAACATCAAAGCTGAGTTGCCATCCGGGAAACAGCCGACCACTCTCGTTCGCCGCCCGATCTCCCGCATGATCCGCTCAAGCATGTTATTGGTCCGCAACTGACGCCAGTGCTCAGGTGGGAACTTGTAATAGCTGAACGTCTCACTAGCACCGCTGCGAACTGTTTCGGCTGCCTTTTTGAGCCGCATCTCTTCGAGCTTTTTCGCAATAACTTCGGCTTTGCTCTGTGCTGCATCCCGGTCCTCCTGGGCGTGGATGGCCTTGAGCATCGCCGCAACCTCTTTCATCTTCGTTCTGGGCACATCACTGAAGACATTGCGATACCAGTGGCACACGCATCTCTGCCACTGTGCATCAGGGTAAAACTCTTCTGCCGATTCAACAATGCCCAGGCATTTATCCGATATAACCAGTTGAACGCCTTTCAATCCACGTTCTTTTAAATGCCGCAGGAACTTGCTCCAACTGTCTTTATCCTCCTTACCGCCCTCGACAACGCCCAGTATATCACGATAGCCATCCATGCCGACGCCGACGGCCACCAGTACCGATACGTTCCTTACCTCGCCGCCCCAGGTGCGTTTCAGGCTGATGCCGTCCAGGTAAACGTAAGGATACCGGCCTCGAATCGGTTCGTTTCGCCAGGCCTCAATCCGCTCATACATCTTTTGATTCAGATGGCTGACCGTTCCGGCACTCACCTTCATGCCCCACAGCGCCTCGGTGATGTCCTCCACACGGCGAACCGACACGCCGGACAAGTACATTTCCATCAAAGCCTCTTCGACGCTGGACTCCCGGCGTTTATACCGTTCAATAATAGCGGTTTCAAATTTGGCGTACCGCAGTTTGGGCATTTTCAACTCAACCTCGCCAGAGGTAGTGTGAAAGCGGCGTTTGTAATGGCCGGCCCGACCGTTGGCCCGCTGATCCGTCCGCTCATACCGCCGGGCATTGCACAGCTGATCCGCCTCGGCGTCCAGCATCTCATTGAGCGTCTCTTCCACTGTGGAACGCACCAGCTTGCCAAGGTGCGCCTGAATCTGAGATTCATTGATTTTGATCGCATCGCTCAAGTTCTTGTCCGATTGTGCCGAAGTACTGTTCTGCATCACTGTGTCCTTTCTTTGATTGTCAAGGTTCATATTCACACAATTTTCCCATCGACCAAAGAAAGGACTCTTTTTATCAACTTTTCAAAGTGCGAAACTTATTATACGTTCTCCAATCCTGAAACGCAGGGCCGAATTAAAGACAAGAACAATCGAAAACAGAAAGGTGTTTAATTCAACGATTCCCGAAACGGTGAGCCAAAACCGTCAACGAAAATAGACCTTATTTTTGTCCCATTTGGGCTGAAGACGTACATCTGTGACAATCGGAGGTTTATTTTTGACCACGATGTGATGTCCACATTCCTACTTAGCAATTGTTCATTATCTGTGTAATAGCAGTATGAATAATTTCTGGTTTCTTCGTATATAATCGTATCCAAGCGTTAGATGACCTGTACCATAGTTTGGAGGAATTTTCAAACTTAACTTCTAAATATGGCCCCCAAATCCAGCTTTTTCCTAAATGGATTCCTTGAATAAAGTCACTATTTCTTCTTTTTTCAGTATTATCCTTAAACCATAAACTAAGTTCTTGAGTAAGCAATCGGAAATTATGGCTAACTAACATGATTCGTTTGTTGGTAACATACACGCCAGTTTCGAATATAAAAGGTATCCAAAGACCAATTCGATAGTTTGGCCAGGCTTTTCCTGATGCCATCCATATGCTTTTTTTGAATAAGTACACCTGTTCATTAGGACAAAATAATGGCAACAAGTTTAAACTAAATCGTATACTCATAATGAGTCTCCTTACAAGTTACAAAATGATTATGTCCCAGCCGTAGTTGAAGGTTCATAGCGGCTCCATTGTTTTAGCCTATCCGACCCTTCGTTTTTCTGCAAGGGTCTGTTCGTTCTCCAATTCATCCAGATACGATTTCAGCATCCAGATCTGTTTATACCCGCCGATCTTCTGGAAGTGTTTTTCGGTCTCCAGGAAGGCCGCCGTTGCCCACCGTAAAGCCATCCGGCTATGCTGACTGCACGATGTCTTCGATCCATTTTGACGGCTAAGATTCCCGGCCATATCGCACCCCTATTCAGTTCGTGCGGGAGATTCGGGGAAAACAGGAAAACGCGGGACGGTCATCTGTTTTTTATCCTCCTTAAATCAAATTACAGCATCTCTCGCCTCAGACCCGGAAATTCGGTGCACCTCCAAAGGTTGGCAAAACTCCTTATTTGTTCCCTTCTATTTTTCGATGTCTTTTCCAAAGCAGCCGTTTCGCCGCTATTATACCCCCCCCAACCCCCTCCGGCAGGCTGTTCCCCCAATTTTTCGTTTAATTTTTCACCCAAAACCCCAAACCCGACCCGCTTCCTCGACTATTCCCCTTTTCACTCTTCATTCTTTCCAAAACCGCGGCTCTGCCCACGCAAAAAAAGTTTGATAATCACCAAACATTTCCTTGATTTCAAAATCATTTATGGTATAATACCTCCTGAATGACAAAGGAGCAGACATTCGGCCCAAAGGAGCCGCAAGGTATAGGAATTAAAGGAATTAAAATGGGCAGCAGAAGGAGCACAACCCGACAACCCTCATCCGCCCCAATCCCCCTCTATTTGCCCCATTGTTTCCGGCTTTTCCCCTCCACTTCCTCTCCATTGCCCCCTCTCAACCCTTCCCAACCGGCCCCCCAATCCGTCTCTCCATTGAATTATCAGCAATTGCCCCTCAATCCTTTCCAACTGGTTCAAAAATCTGTGCCTCAATTAGATTCTCAGCAATTGTCCCCAAACCCCCTCAGCAGCCCTTTTCAACTGGCTCAAAAATGCGCGCCGACGTCTCCGCAGGTCCAAAATTCGGCTTTAAAATGCGCGCGGCCGTTTTCAGGTGGCTTTAAAATGTGCGCCGCCTGTGCGCCGCGGTGCGCAAATTTCCCCAAAAACCCCATTTTCAGCCCAAAAACCCAGAAAACAGCAATTTTTGACAACACCTCCCGCCAAACACCCTTGGAAAACCCAGCCCCCCACGATGTACCAGCCCCAAAACCCCCAACTCCCCTTATTCCACTTCTTTCAGGAGACAACGACGATTCATCCGCCCCTGAATCACCTGCCCCTGAATCACCCGTCCCCGCCCCATCCCCTTGCTCAAATCACTCGCGTCGGCTAAACTAAACCCCATGGAAATCGTCATGAACCTTCAGTCGCGGATAGGATATAAGTTGGTGTTGAACCAAAGGACTTACTTTTATGACTGTGCTGTGTGAAATAAAGAGTGCCAGGCCGTTTCTGAAATGGGCAGGCGGGAAAGGACAGCTGCTTGATGAGATTGGTGTACGGCTGCCTGCGGAATTGAGATACGGCAAGATAAAAACATACGTAGAGCCGTTTGTCGGCGGCGGAGCGGTATTTTTTCATATTGCTCAGCGGTATGACGGCATAGAACGATTCGTCCTGAATGATGTAAATGAAGACCTGATTCACTGCTACAAAATTGTTCAAACCTGTGTGGAGGGTCTTATCGAAATATTAAAGGAGTATCAGAAAAAATACCTTGGCTTATCTGAAGAGGAGCGAAAAAACTTTTACCTCAAAATCCGCAAAGAATTTAACAAGGAAAAGGCGTCGGGATTTTCAGAAAAAACCGCTGCCCAGTTAATTCTCCTTAATCGCACCTGCTTCAACGGTCTTTATCGGGTTAATCGAAAAGGGTTGTTTAACGTTCCTTTCGGGCGATATAAAAATCCGGCTATTTGCCAGGAGGAAAATCTTCGAGCGGTTTCATCGATTTTGAAAAGGGCCGCTCTTTTGTGCGGAGACTTTGAAAATTGCTTAAAATACATCGATCAGAACACCTTTGTTTATCTGGATCCGCCGTATCGGCCCATCAGCAAGACAGCCGGTTTTACGTCTTATGCCAAAGACGATTTTTCCGAAAATGATCAGATTCGATTGGTTGAGTTTTGCAGGCAGATTCACAAAAGAGGTGCGAAATTCCTCTTAAGCAATTCTGACCCCAAAAACGAGAATCCCCAAGACCATTTTTTTGATGATTGGTATTCAGATTTTGTTATCGAGCGTGTAAAAGCTGCCCGTGCAATCAACTGCAAGGGTAACAAAAGGGGACAGATCAGCGAAATCATTATAACGAATTAGGTTGTCTATGGAAAGAGAAGAAGCAATTAGGCGTCTTCAGCAAATTGTAGGGAAAGATCTCCGGCAGTTGGCTGACCAATATGGAATAACTGTTTTCAAAGAAGGAAAGAAAAACAAGGGTTGGGTGGGTCATACACTTGAACGCTATCTTGGTTTGCCTTTAAATTCTGCACAATCGCCTAATTTTGGTTCCTGGGAGCTTAAGACGGTTGCGCTGAAATACAACAGCAAGGGCCGGCTCGCAATTAAAGAAACAATGGCTCTTACTATGATAGACCCCGTTAATGTGGCCAATACACCCTTTGCACAGAGCCATTTGCTTGCTAAACTTAAAAAGGCAATCATTGTGGGGAGGATCTGGGTTTCGAAAGATGAGCCCTCGTCCATCATCCGCTGCGTAAAAACGTTTGATCTTACAAATCCGGAGCTCTTTCGAGTAATAGAAAATGACTACAAGATGATCAGAGAAAATATATGCGAAAAGAATATTAGCCTTCAAGGTTTATCAGGAAGAATGGGGGTTCTTATCCAGCCAAGAACGAAAGGTCCGGGACACGGAAGCACTTCTCGTGCCTTTTATGCACGAAAAGAGTTTTTGAAAAGATACGTTTTTCAAGAATTATTTATTAACACAGAAACACAATGAGTGACGAAAACAGCCCTTTGGAAAGCACTACTGTCTGGTCGTTTCCGGTTCGGGGTTTATGGGCGACGCATACGAACAATTATCGCGGCAATTTTGCTCCGCAGGTTGCCCGCAATATTATTCAGATGTATTCAGAGCCGGGGGAGGTGGTGCTGGACCCGATGGCCGGCGGTGGTACGACGCTGATCGAGTGTCGTCTGCTGGGCCGCCGCTATATCGGCTGCGACATCAATCCAGCAGCAGTATCGCTTTGCGAAAAGGCCGTCGATTTTCCGCTTCAGCGTCCCGACGCCGGCGGTCAGATTGTCTGTGCTGATGTGTGTGATTTGTCGTTTCTGGCTGACCGTTCTGTAGATTTGGTTCTTACGCATCCGCCGTATCTGAACCTGATTCGTTATTCTCACGGGCGGATTGCGGGGGATTTGTCTAACATCAGCAGTGTGGATAAGTTCTGTCGGACGATGGAGCAGGCGGCGGCCGAATTGTTTCGTGTGCTCAAAGATGGACACTTCTGTGCCATTCTCATCGGTGATACACGGCGCGGACGCCATTTTGTTCCGCTGGCCTATCGCGTGATGGAACGGTTTCTGAAAGCCGGTTTTGTTCTGAAGGAAGACATCATCAAACTCCAGCACAACTGCACCTGTACGGGGCAGTGGGTTACGGCTGCCCGCCGAAACCGCTTTTATTTAATTATGCATGAACACTTGTTTGTCTTTCGCAAGCCCGCTGTCGGCGAAGACCTCCGCCGTCTGAAAGATTCCTGCGGTTCCCGCAATCCTTAGGGCTGTTTCATTTCAGGTTCCAGCTTGCCGATGGTCTGATGGCCTCGGCGGTCGGCGGCTTTTCAGTTTGTGTTTTCTGGATTTTGGGACCTTTTGGGGTTATTGTAGCCGACTATGAAAACGGATTATGATGTTATTGTTGTTGGCGGCGGACATGCCGGAGCCGAGGCCGCCTGGGCTGCCAGCCGAATGGGTGCCCGCACCCTGCTGGTGACCCTCCGCCGCGATACCATTGCCAAGATGAGCTGCAATCCCGCCATCGGGGGTATCGGCAAGGGGCAGCTGGTCCGTGAGATCGACGCCCTCGGCGGTCTGATGGCCCGTGCCGCCGATGCGGCCGGCATTCAGTTCCGCATCCTGAACCGCTCCAAAGGTCCGGCCGTTCAAAGCCCCCGCGCCCAGACCGACAAGTACGCCTACAAGGATTGGATTCGCCAGGCCCTGGAGGCCGCTGACAATCTTGACATCTATGAAGGAATGGCCGCCGAAGTTCTTCTTCGTCATGGGCGCACAGCCGGCATCAGCTGTACCGACGGCCGCCGCTTCAATGCCCCGGCGGTCATTCTTACCACCGGCACATTTCTTCGCGGCGTTCTTCACTGCGGGCCGGAGCAGCGGCCCGGCGGTCGGCTTGACGAGCCGGCCAGCAATGAGCTGTCGGACTGCCTGAAGCGGCTTGGGCTGACCGTGCGCCGACTGAAGACCGGCACTCCGGTTCGACTGGCTGCCGACACTGTGGACCTGGACAAACTCGAAGTCCAGCCCGGCGACCAGCCGCCGGTGCCTTTTTCCTTTCTGACGGAGGCCCTTCCCCAGCCGCAGGTTCCCTGCTGGATTACCTATACCAACCCGGCGATTCACCAACTTCTGCGGGATAACCTGCATCGCGCTCCCCTTTATACCGGTCAGATTGAATCTGTCGGCCCCCGCTACTGTCCGAGCATCGAAACCAAAATTGTGCGTTTTGCCGACAAAAGCCGTCATCAGGTTTTTCTGGAGCCGGAGGACCGGGCCGTTACTACCATTTACTGCAACGGCATCAGTACCTCTGTGCCCAAGGATGTGCAGGAGGCGATGCTTCGCCTGATGGCCGGCACGGAAAAGGCCCGCATTGTCCATTATGCTTATGCCATCGAGTATGATTATTGCCCCGCTGTGCAATTGAAAATCAATCTCGAATCGCGGCTGATTCCAGGGTTGTTTATGGCCGGCCAGATTAACGGCACCACCGGCTATGAAGAGGCCGGCGCGCTGGGGCTGATGGCCGGCATCAATGCCGTGCTTTCCATTCGAGCAGAGGAGCCCTTTGTGCTCGGACGCGACCAGGCCTATATCGCCGTGATGATTGATGACCTGCTCACGCGGGAAATGGACGAACCGTATCGGATGTTTACTTCGCGGGCGGAATATCGTCTGACCCTTCGAGCCGACAACGCGGATGCACGCCTGACGCCGCTGGGATACAAACTCGGCACAGTGGACGAAAGCCGCTGGCAGGCGTACTTGGCCAAACAGCGGCAAATCGAGGAGTTGACGGCTTATCTGCGTTCCGTTCGGCTGGCCGGCAAGACCCTCTGGGAGTGCATTCAGCAGCCCCAGCATCCGCTGGCTGAAGACCTTTCTTCCGATGAGCAGGTCCGGCAGAGGGGGCTGCCAGCACAGGTTCTTCAGGCCGTCGCCACGGCGGCCAAATATGAAGGGTATCTGGCCCGCCAGCAGCGGCAGATTGGCAGGTTCCGGCATCTTGAAAACATCCGCCTGCCGGAGGGGCTGGATTATTTCCAAATTCCTCATCTGCGGTTTGAGGCGAGGGAGAAACTGTCTGCCTTTCGTCCATTTACGCTGGGGCAGGCCTCCCGCGTCGGGGGGATTACGCCTGCTGATGTCGATGTGCTGGCTATCTATCTTCGAAAATCGTCAGGCGGCGAGAAATGAAGATAAAGGGTGTACCGCCAGCCGGTTTTCACAGAAAATCACGCAAAAATCCGCTAAGGCACTTGCATTTTTGGCTTCAGCTGGGTATGCTCACAATTTCTGGGCATTTTCGGATGCCGGAAGGGTAGGTAGCTCAGGTGGTAGAGCAACGGACTGAAAATCCGTGTGTCGGCGGTTCGAGTCCGCCCCTGCCCAATTCTCTTAACTCCCTATGAAATAGCATATTAGGGAGATTCTATCTGCCCTCTGCCCCCATTATACTCCAATGCCCACGTTTTGCCTTGCCAAGGGAAAAGCAGCGGCCGAAAGGGAATATGAAATGAGTGAGGGGAAAAGGATTTTTATGAGCCGGATAGGAGGAAAAACACAGTGGCCTTTGCCTATCTCCTGAACAAAACAGCGATAATAAACACGATACGCTTTTGCTGTGCCCTTGTAATTGCCCTGCGGATTTGGTATAATTATCCAGTAAAATTAGGTAAAAATTAGGAATGGGGTGATGGGTAAAAGAAGGCAAATCAGGTTGAGATGATGCGCACCCGCCAGTCTGTAGAAAGGGTACAGACAGCGGGTTTTTTGTTGGAATGAATATCTCGTTTTTACTGTTGGGAGGTGTGCGATGAGCGTTTCTTTTAATCAATCTATTTTTGCCGGTATTTTATGTCTTGGAGTATCGATTGGTTTCTCTGCACAAGCGGCCTCCTATGGCGGCGGCAACGGAACAGCAGAAAATCCATACCAGATCCGGACGCCGGAACAGATGAACACAATCGGCGTTAATCCGGCTGACTGGGGAAAGCATTTTATCCTGATGAACAATCTTGATATGTCCGCTTATACGGGGACCCAGTACAAGATTATTGGCGAAGTATCCGCCCCATTTACAGGTGTATTCGATGGAAATGGGCACGTCATAGCCAATTTGACTATTGCCGAAGCGCCTCAAAACTATGCTGGGCTTTTCGGCTATGTTGGTTTTGGAGGACAGGTCAAAAATCTGGGTATTGAAAACGTGAATATCACGGGAACAGCAACTGTTGGCGGTCTGGCAGGAGGGAACGAAGGTGCCCTCACATCCTGCTATGTTACCGGCTCTGTCAGCAGTTCCAGCTCCGTCGGCGGCTTGGTAGGAGAGAATGATTACGAGGGTGTCATCATGTCCTGCTGGGCTGATGTTTCTGTCAGTGGCTTCGGCTCTTCTTATTATAATAATGTTGGCGGCCTGGCAGGATGGAATGGCGGCATCATTATATCCTCTTACGCGACGGGCACTGTCAGCGGTTCCGGCTGCGTCGGCGGTTTGGTGGGGGCCAATGGCAATTATGAGTACTTCTACTTTGGTGACGAGGACTATGGTGCCGTCATCTTATTTTGTTACGCCGCCGCCTCCGTTGAGGGTTCAGGCACTGCCGGCGGTCTGGCAGGAAGCAATAATGCCGACAGCATCATCGCCTCTTCCTACGCTCTCGGCTCTGTCGATGGTTCTGAGTATGTCGGGGGTCTGGCAGGAGGAAATAACTCTGGAAGCGTCATCATTTCCTGTTATGCGGCCGGTCCTGTCAGCGGTTATGACTATGTGGGCGGTTTGGTAGGGCAAAATGATGAGGATAGTATGATCACGTCCTGTTATGCCGCTGGCTCTGTGAGCGGTTCTTCCTATGTGGGCGGTCTGGTAGGAAAAAATAGTTATGAAACCTTTATCTCCTCCTCTTATGCTGCCGGCTCTGTCACCGGTTCTTCCTATGTGGGCGGTCTGGTGGGGCGAAACGAGCAAGGCGTCATCAGCTCTTGTTACGCTACCGGCTCTGTCGACGGCTCCGAGTATGTCGGCGGTCTGGCAGGATGGAATATGAATGATCCCGGCCATAATTATTATCACAACATCCTGTACTGTTACGCTGCCGGCCCTGTCAGCGGTTCCGACTACGTCGGCGGCCTGGTGGGCTGGGATAAGGCCTCCTGGGCGGGCAGTCTGGCAGGATGGTATAATACCCCTGTTATCTTCTCCTTCTGGGATATTGAGACCAGCGGCTTAACAGCCAGTGCCGGCGGAATAGGCAGAACTACAGCCGGCATGCAAACCCTTTCCACCTTTACTCAGGCCGGATGGGATTTTGCCGGCGAAAGCTCTAACGGCACGGAGGAAATCTGGCGGATGTGTCAGGATGGAATTGACTATCCAAGATTATCTTGGGAATTTGCTCCCGCCGGAGATTTCGCTTGTCCAGATGGAGTAGGCCTCGAAGATTTATTCCAGCTGGCGATGGACTGGCTGACAACGGGAACTCCTTTGGCAGATTCTAATTTTGACGGAATAGTCGATCTCCAAGATATGACTGCAATGAGTGTAAACTGGGTAAAAATGGCCTATGAATAATACTCTGTCTGGATAATCATCCCCACCAGACAGATGTGACCGGTAGGAATTTAGATAACCCCTTAGGAGAGGGAGCCGGCATACCCCTGTTGCGGTGTCTGTGGCGAATCTATGAACATTGCTCACCTGAAAGCACTCAGCTGTAAATCGTCACAGATGGTGCATCTTCTGGAGTTGCAAAAATCTCCGGGCGGCGGTATATTACCCTCGAATATTGAACGGGTTGCCTGTATGGCTGAATGACGCCCAAGTTGGCCGAGGTTTGGCTGGTCTATTCAGATCAGAGGGCGTTTTTGAGAACGAAATTCAGCCGATACAGCAGGATAACCGAAGAACCAGGAAAGGATTGGATTGGATGAAGACGTATAAAATTGCAGTGATCGGGGGAGATGGAACAGGGCCTGAAGTAATCGCTGAAGCGGTCAAAGTGATGGATGTCGCCGCCGCCAAATTCGGGTTCAAAACCGACAAAACCTGTTTTGATTTCGGCGGCGAGCGCTACAAGCGAACCGGTGAAACCCTTCCGGACAGTGCCATCGAAGAACTGCGGAAATTTGACGCCATCCTGCTGGGAGCTATCGGCCATCCCGATGTGCCGCCGGGCATTCTTGAAAAGGGTATTCTGCTTAAACTTCGCTTTGCCCTCGACCAATACATTAACCTGCGTCCAGTCCGCCTTTTTCCGGGTGTCGAATGCCCCATTAAAGGCAAAGGCCCCAAAGAAATTGACTATGTTGTCGTGCGGGAAAACACCGGCGACGCCTATACGGGCACCGGCGGCATTACGATGAAAGGCACACCGCATGAGGTAGCGATTCAAACCGCCGTTTACAACCGTTTTCAGGTGGACCGCTGCCTTCGCTATACCTTCGAATACGCCCGCAAGTACGGCAAAAAAGCCCGCGGCGTCGGCTCTGAAAACACCGTCGCTCTGGTCGGCAAAACCAACGTTCTCACCTATCTTTATGACCTTTGGGAACGGGCTTTTCATGAAATGGGCCGAAAGGATTACCCGGATATCCGCCGGGACTACTATCATGTCGATGCCTGCTGCATGTGGATGATCAAGAATCCCGAGTGGTTTGATGTCTTGGTTACCGGCAATATGTTCGGCGATATTATCACGGACCTCGGCGCGATTACCCAGGGCGGAATGGGCATTGCTGCCGGCGGCAATATCAATCCGGAGGGGGTTTCGATGTTTGAACCCATTGGCGGTTCGGCTCCCAAGTACACCGGACAGGGTGTTATCAATCCCCTGGCCGCCATCTGTGCTATGCAGATGATGCTGCAAACGCTCGGCGAGGAAAAGGCCGCTCAAAAGGTCGAAGAGGCGGTCAAATACGTCACCGCCAACAAACTCAAGTCCCTGGCTGCGGGGAAAATGGGATACTCCACCTCTCAGGTCGGAGACCTTGTTGCCGCCAAAGTGGCAGAATAAAAAACAAGCGGGCAGTTCACGGGGGACTGCCCGTCTCTTTTACAACCCATGCTCAGAAAGGAGACTGGAATATGGGCACGTTTCGTTTGAATTATCTGCTTGTCGGAGTGATGTTCTTTTTCATGGCAATCCCTCTTTTTGCCGCTGCTCCGACACAAAATCTTCTTCAAAACCCCTCTTTCGAAAACGGCACGCCGAACAATCCGGAGCACTGGATACGGTCCGTCTGGTCCGGTCATGCCGAAGCCCTCACTGTGAAAGAAGGCCGCCGCGGCACCATGTGTGCCAAAATCATCCATAAGGAAGGGGCCGACTCGGCCTGGTCGCAGACGGTTTCGATTCAGAAATGGGGGCGATACCGCTTGTCCGGCTGGGTCAAAACCGAAAATGTCGCTGCAACGACAGGGCGCGGCGCCCTGCTGAACATCCACGGACTGGAAGGCGCCGAGACCAAGGCCCTGACCGGCACCAACGACTGGACACGTCTGCAATGTGAATTTGACATTGCCGGCATCAACCAGCTGATGGTCAACTGTCTCTTCGGCGGCTGGGGGCAGGCCTCAGGAACCGTCTGGTTCGATGATATTTCCCTCGAACTGATTCAGGAAAAGAAGCCGGGTTCGGAAACGATTGCCGCGACCATCCAAATCGACGCCGCCCAGCCGGCCGAGCCCATTTCAAAATACATCTACGGGCAGTTTATCGAACATCTCGGACGCTGCATCTACGGCGGCATCTGGGCGGAAATGCTCGAAGACCGGAAGTTCTATTTTGCTGTGCCTGCCTCCCGCGACATCTGGCGGATGACACGTGAGCAGGCCCGCGTTCTGGCCGATTCTCCGTGGAAAGTCATCGGCTCGCGAGAAGCGGTCTCAATGACGACGGATTCGCCTCTTTCCGGCAGGCACTGCCCGCGCATCTCGCTTTCGGGCGGACAGGCCGGCATTTTTCAGGAAGAACTGGCCCTGCTGCGGGGCAAAGACTATACGGGACGGGTGGTTCTTCGCGGCAGCGGCTCTGCGGTGCCCATCCAGGTCCGGCTCGTCTGGGGCGAAGGCCCGCAAGGGGCTCAGACCGTTACGATTTCTTCCCTGACGGAATCCTTTACGCCCTATCCGCTGGCATTTCGGGCCGGAGCCGACACGGAAAATGGCCGGCTGGAAATTGTCGGCACCGGCAAGGGCACGTTTGATATTGGGGCGGTCTCGCTGATGCCTGCCGACAATGTCAAGGGCTTTCGCAAGGACACTCTCGAACTGCTCCGCCAACTCAACAGCCCTGTGTACCGCTGGCCCGGCGGCAACTTTGTAAGCGGCTATGACTGGCGGGACGGGCTGGGCGAGCGCGACCGGCGTCCCACACGAACCAACCCTGCCTGGACAGGCATTGAAACCAACGATGTCGGCATTGATGAGTTTATCGAACTGTGCCGGCTGATCAATGCGGAGCCGATGATTGCCGTCAATACCGGTTTCGGCGATGCCTACTCGGCCGCTGCCGAAGTTGAATACTGCAACGGCTCTGCCGAAACGCTCAACGGCAAATGGCGGGCCGCAAACGGCCATCCCGAACCCTACGGCGTCAAATGGTGGTGCGTCGGCAACGAAATGTTCGGACGCTGGCAGCTGGGCTATATGGACATCGGCCATTATGTGCTCAAGCACAACTGGGTCGTGGAGAAGATGCGGCAGGTGGACCCGACTATCAAAACCGTAGCGGTCGGTGATGTCGGCAACTGGTCTGAGCAGATGCTCCGCCATTGTGCGGATTATATGGACCTCATCAGCGAGCATTTTTACTGCCAGACGAGGCCCGACCTGACCGCTCACGTCCGCCAGATTCCCGATGCCATCCGCGGGAAATGCCAGGCCCACCGCCGCTACCGCAGCGAAATCCCCTCGCTGCAGGGCAAGGACATCCGCATTGCGATGGATGAATGGAACTATTGGTACGGCCCGCACGTCTTCGGCGAACTGGGGACCCGCTACTTTATGAAAGACGCGCTCGGCATCGCGGCCGGACTCCACGAGTATTTCCGCAGTACGGACATCTGCTTTATGGCCAACTATGCCCAGACGGTGAACGTCATCGGCTGCATCAAGACTACGAAGACCGCGGCCGGCTTCGATGCCACCGCCTATCCGCTGATGCTTTACCGCAGGGAGTTTGGAACGATTCCGCTGAAGGTCTCCGGGTGGGATGAAAAATTGGATGTTTCCGCGGCCCTGACCGAAGACACCCGAACCCTGACGATCGGCTTTGTCAATGCGACATTCGACAGTTATCAGGTCAAGGTGGACATCCAGTCCCTGAAGGCCTCCGGCAAGGCGCAGGGCTGGGTGATTGCTCACGAAGACCCGTTGGCCTTCAACGAGCCGGGCCAGCCGCCTGTAATCGACATCCAGACACTGCCTGCGGCGGACTGGACAGGCAATGTTACCCTA
>Ga0208198_1000715_pt1 | contig 34422 bp, 24 predicted proteins | sample AD_JPNTR2_MetaG_FD_184446 | JGI IMG/M metagenome (GOLD analysis project Ga0208198, IMG submission 184446) | Active sludge microbial communities of municipal wastewater-treating anaerobic digesters from Japan - AD_JPNTR2_MetaG (SPAdes) (version 2) | ecosystem: Engineered > Bioreactor > Anaerobic...
TGAAAACACTTCGTTATAAGGTGTTTGCAATAGGAGGTTATATCACCCGAAACGGGAACCAACGAATTTTGAAATTATCCCTGGCGATGAAAAGACGAGAATGGTTTACGGGATTATGGTTGGGGGTAAATAATATCAACTCACCTCCATTATTCGAGTTCTAATGACAATTTTGGGTTTAATTCTGGGAGGAATTGGGAAGCATTGCTCAATTATACTATTCGTAATCAATCAGTTGTGCTTCTAAGACATTGTTTTTATACCGATATTTTTTCCCATCGATGGTAATTATTCGATACACATCGCAGGCTTTGGGGCGTATCAGCAGTTCATCGATGACAAACCAGGGAACGAATTTGTTTTCACCTTTCGATGCAATGTGGATTTTATGTGTTTTTCCATGGATTTTAAAAGGTTGCTCCACGTAATACCACCAACCATCGAGCCGATCGCTTTGTATCCCTGAAATGTTGATCCATTGGAGTGTTTTACCGGTTGAATCGGTTTCGGATAAAAATATTGTGTTGAAGGTTTGATCCCACTCGCGATTGAAATACCAGAAGCTCAGAATATACTCCGATGTACTATCCATTTCCTGTGTAGGAATGGTAAGAATATGGTTCCATTGAGGTTTTGGTTTTCTCAATGCTCCCTTTCCAAGATATGATAATGAATCGGTGTGTTGATCCCAGCTTTCCGGAAAGAAATACGATGCTTCGGGGGAAGTGTAAATCGTATCGTGGTGCTGAAAGTTTCTTATCGTATCAAGATAGTTGGTTATCAGATGTTTTTGCGGTAGTCGATAAAGTGCAAAGCGTTGATTTTGAGTCAATAGCGAAGCTTTCGATAGAAGATAACGCTCGTTGGCATCGAAAAATGAGGTATCGGTATGATTAAAAATAAGCAGAAAATCACGTGTATCCGACGTCAAGGCAGCAATGGGTTGCTTATAAGGTGGACGTTGTAAAGCTCTGTAAATCGACATAGCTTCTGTTACCGAAGGGCGCGATAAATAGGTGCTCATAATCGGAATTCCGGTAGTATGCGAGGCAACCATAGCTGCATAAATTGCCGAATCGGAGTCGTTTTTATGAATAGGAACCGAAAACTTAAAAAATGTAGGAAGGGGAATTATGGCCTGATATTCTTCGGATTGGATATTTCTAAACAGTTGTTCACTCGACAGTTGGTGCTTTAAATTGAAAGGATTATGATGCGTCAAACCTGATTTGGATACTTTGGCATGAATCGGAATGGCTTCCAGAGTGATTAAAATACCTGCCGCAAAAACTGCCGCGTACTGGTATTTTTCTTTAGTTTGATTATAAATCCATACCAAAGCAACGATTGAAACAACAAAATAAAAAGCCCAAGCAAACCGTCCAAACGACGAAAACTGTTTAAGATAAGGTATTGAATTTAACCATGAGTCGGGTAAAAACCGAAAGGGAAGGGCCATGGAGTAAAGCAAAACCAAGAACGACGCTCCAAGTAGCATCCATAGTTCCGAAGCAAAAGGTGATTTTTGGTTCCTTGATTTGTGAGGATTCAACCACCATATAGCAATCCACAGCAGAACGATAATGGATGTGAGGCCAAGATATGATCCGATGCGTTGCCATCGATAGTACGAATCTAAAGTCAATCCAAATGAGTTTTCAAGCCATGTTTTTATGGGCGATTCAACAGGAAGAATCACCGAAGCAACGGTGGCTCGATGTTGATCGATAAACGGTAGATCTATTCGGTTCGGGTGGCTGTCAAAAATTTTGAAAAACAAAAAGAAGAATAGGAGCGGAACTCCAATTTGTAAAGCAATCAACTTTGTGGCGGGTGGTTTCAGATGGTGTTTGAATTTTAATATCAATAAAAGAAGATAAAAGCAAAAAGTCAGTGTAAGCAAAATCAAACCAAGATAGGCATGAACGAAGATCCAAAACACAATGTTAACGGTGATAGCTACTGCCCATTGAGTTTTATGGGGTTCGGCAAAAAATTGTATCAAGAAGTAAATTCCCATGGGTAAAAAAGCTGTATGCGCCAGAGCTATATGCCCATAGGGATACAACAACAAATGCTGCGACGAAAGCATCAGAATTCCGTTGCTTGCTAAGGCCGAAAGTAGCCCATGGAGATTATACCGAGCAAAAATCATTATCAAGAAAAAAAGTCCTACGATTAACGAAAGGAAATAAGTTATGTTGATGATACCGGTAGTATAGTGCCCTATCGAAGGAAAAAGTTTGGCGCTTTGTTGTAGGATTATTGATAATAGTGGCATGGAGTCTTCCAAAAAGATCGACTCTCCGAATGGATAACTGATTTGTCCCAGTTCGGTTACCGAGGTATCGTGATTAACATGGGAAGCAACGTTAAAATAGGATTTTAAACCATCGCCGGCAGCACAAAAAAGATATTCATTAAGGTGTAAAAGTCTGTCCCCGTAGAACAATACAAGAATGGCACTTTGAATGATTAGCCCAATGATGAAAGTTTTCATGATGGACTTTATGGAGTTCGGCATAGAGCTCAAAGTTATATTCTGCGGAACAAAGGTATAAAAATCAAACTCAGAATTTGTTTTTCACATCCGGATGTTTTAATCTAAAATGAAAAAAACCACTTTTAAGGTAGGTTTTAGTGGAATTTCAATTTAAACTTAGCGGACTATTTCCCACTTTTGCCATTCATCGGAAATGTTATCGTTTACTTTTATCTCCGGAGTTTGTGGATTTCCTATCAGACTTGTCTCTTTTCTGACGTTTTTCTTAACGTAGGTTAATAAATCTCCGAAGGTAGTTTTGCCCTTGCTTTCCTGAAGTTTTTTTAGTAGGTAATAGGTGAAGTATCCGTGTTGTTTTTCTTCAAAAACGTTGGATGATTCGTCTCCTGAGCTCGACGTCAGTACAACGATTTTTTCAGGAATCGGCTCTTCTTTAGGTTTAACTTTTATGCCTTTATTAGCCAACAAAGGCTGATTTTTTGATCCACCGCTGAAGCAGGCATCAATGATGACAACTCCTAATTGTGGATTCCCGTCCATTGAGTAAATAAGATTATTTTCTAAAACTACGTCCGATGATTTAAGAGGCTAATACATAAAGGTGCGCTACCTTCTTTTGAGTTGCCCAAAAACCTTGGTCGTATGCACAGCACGAAGGTTTGTGTGTCCATCGATTTTGAACGATAGCTAAAACCAACCATCGTTTGTTTTTATACTAATTTCAAACGGTATTTAACCGAATTTTATACTAAAAAATACGTATAAAGTACGTATAAAGTTCGTATAAAGTTCGGTTAAAGTACGTATAAAGTTCGGTTAAACCTAAACCAAATTACGATGGAGACCGATTTCTGACCTGATGAAAATAGACGTTACATTGTTTAGGGGCGAATGCCGATGTAAAAAGTTGGAAAAAAATAAGTTGATGTTTATTTGATTTTTCGTTAGCTTTGAATGTTTTTAACGAATGAATCGATATGAAAAAAATCAGCTTCAGCTTTTGTTTTATCGTTTTGACCGTAGTTTTAGTCACGGGACAAACCAACTTTAGGAAAACTCTTGCCCTATATGAAGATAGCGGCTTAGCGCACAAGGCATTGCAAGTGGTTGATTCGGTATTGAACAGTCATCCCGATGCGGTGGATTATCTCTATGCCGTGGACTATCGGCTGAAGCTGTTGCCGCAAGTTTTTGAGACAGACCCAAATGGATTGCTCGATACGTTGCATAAACATCAGAATGTTGCTCCGATAAAAGCTCGGCCTCTGTTAAAGTTCATGGAGGCACAGTTGCTGATTAACTATTATGAAACACATCAATGGAACATCGACCAAAAAGAAGACGACGGAACGGTTAACAGTCGTTTGGAGGAGTGGAGCCGTCACGATTTTCGGACAGTGGTGCAACAGTGTTTGAAAGAGGCTATCGACGAAGCTATGCGGCAAAGGTTGTCTTTTAAGGAGTTTCAGGAGTTTTGTTCGGTGGATGATTATTATGCCCGATTTTTTCCCACACTGGCCGATCAATTGTTGTTTCACGCAGCCACGCTATTTCCGTTGTTTGAACAGGGCAAATGGGATGTTGCCGAGGTGGTGCTTGGGTCGGTAGAATCCATCGAGGCTCCATCGATGGTTTCACAACAAGTGTTGCAATGGTTTCTGCAATGGTGGAATCTAAACGAGGGCGCCGAATTGATTCGCGGATATATTGCATTGTCGCGTCTTAATTGGCTTCATTCTGTCAATACATCCTATGAGCGTATGGAACATTACGAGCAGCAGTTGTGGGCTTTGCATCATAAATTTAGAAATAGCGACTGCGATGCCGATATTTTGATGACCTTGGCAAATCATTACTATTCGCTATCGTCTAACTATTCCCCTTTTGAACCTTCCACAGCAAAATACTATCCCACGCTTCAGAAGGCTAAGGATATTGCACTACAAATCGTAAACGAATATCATGGGAGTGTGGTTGCCCAAACTGCTAAAGAATTGCTTTCCACGATTGAAAAACCCTACGTTGCTGTTTCCATGGAAAAAGAACAGACGGCAGGACAAAACATTCCTGTGGGGATTGTCTATTGTAATACGAAACGTGTTGAAATACTGATAAAAAAAGTACCCACCGAAGTTGTGTTTCGGCAATACGATTATACGCCCTATGTAAGCCTGCCGTCAGATTTTAAAACTATGGTTGAGCTACCGCAGTCGGATGATTATTACCGGCACACAACCCGGACGGTGATTCCGTCGCTTACTGCCGGAGGATATATTCTTCAGGTGAAAGCCGATGGCGTTGAAACGGTGATATTGGGATTTATGGTTTCAGGACTTAATTCCATCATAGAACAGCAATATCCCGATCAAGTGAACCTTTGGCTTATTGACCGTTGGACAGGCGAGCCTGTAAAAAAAGGTGTATGCGAGGTTTTGGTTTCGAGATACAACCGTAGAGCAGCCACCGACCGTTTTGAGGTGATTGATCGGTTGACCATAACTAACGGAATGGCAACCGTGGAAATGAAAAAATTAAGTTCGGCAATGGCTTTACGTTTTATCTCTTCCGGCGACACTCTTTGGCAATATAACTCATCGGCTTTTTCAACCGGTTTTACACAAACGGTTGACCGTGTACAGATGTTCAGCGACAGAGCAATCTATCGTCCGGGGCAAACCCTTGAATTGAAAGGGATTTGGTATCGTGGCGATGGTGAACGGTGGAAGGTTGTCCCGGCTCAAAAACTTACTCTTACCGTACGCGACGATAATTATCAGGAAATAAGAAGCTATGACGTAATCACCAACGATTTTGGTTCGTTTGGTTTGTCTATTCCCATACCGGCTGATATTAAACCCGGTTATCTGTCAATCAATTCGCCGTTGGGTGGACACTCTGTGCGAGTTGAGTATTACCGGCGATATACTTTCGACGGAACGTTTGAAGCTAAAAAAAGAGTGGTTTTTCCCGGCGATTCGGTGGAACTTTTGTTTTCGGCAAAATCATTCAGTGGTGTTGGTTTGAAGCAGTTTAAAATCGTTGGCGATGTTAAATTCTCAACCCGTAAGGCATGGTGGCTGCCGGTTTCGGAAAAAACGGTGGCTGTGTTGGATACAGTGATCGGCGGGGATGGTTATTTTAAAATTCAATTTCCTACTCCAAAAAATATTGATTATCAACACTATAATCTGAATCTTACGGTTACAACCGCATCGGGCGAAAGTCGAACATTTACGCATAGCTTTATTGTGTCGAACGAGCCTTTGGAGTTGTCGATCGATAAAAGTTACTGGCTAATGGGAGAACCCTTTCCGGAGATAAAGCTTCGAACTGTCAATGGCGAAGGGTTGAACCAACCTGTTACGTTATCCATAGAGCGATTAAGCCAACCCGATAATGTTTTTATTCCTTTGTTGCTTCCAAGAGCCGATAAGTTTCTTTTATCGTACACTGAATGGAAACGGCAGCTGCCTTTTATCCCATACGATAAAGAACACGAACCGGAAACATGGGCGGTGGAACGTGAAGTGGTTCGCCAAACGATGAAGGCCGATGCAATGGTGTTGCCCGACGATGTCTTAAAGCAATTGACCGAGGGAGTCTATCGGATAACGGTTTCCGTTCTAGGGAAACGTTTGGTGAAGCAAATCACCGTGCTTAATCCCGACGACCGCAAACTGTCGGTAACTGAGTTGTTTGAGGTTTACACTTCCCGGAATACGGTAAAACCGGGCGAAATGTTGAGGATAACCATGGTTTCATCGGTCGATAACCTTCCGGTATGGTACGGAATCACTGCAGGAAACCAAACGCTGGAACAGAAGCGGATAGTGTTGAAGAAAGGGAAACACACTATTACTATTCCTGTAACGCAAAAACACGAAGGGCAAATTTTTATCAATGCTGTTGCAGGAAAATATGGAACCTTGAAGTTGAAAAACCTGATGGTAGCCGTAGAGCCTCTAAGTCGCAAAATTGATGTTGAGGTGATTTCGATGCGAAAACAAATTGAGCCTGGAACACAACAGCAATGGACGTTCCGTTTGCGTACTCCCGACAATCGACCGATGGAAGCTGAGGTCTTGGCATCAATGTACGACCGTAGTCTCGATGTTTTTCTACCCAAGCCCATGCCTCAATTTCAGGTTTGGTATCGGCAAAACAATACCACCGGATTTTCGGTGAAAGCCAATACGATACTTTCCAATAGCACATCCAAACCCTATTTTTACTACTCACAGCCGCATCCGATTCAATGGACGTTTCGAGGTCTGAGCGGTTGGTTTGATGACTATCTTAGGTCGCCCAAGACAAAATTTCGTTCCGGACAGGAATATCTCAAAGGAGCCGTGATGCAAACTGCCTTACCCGAAGGTGTGGAGAGTGGCGATAAAGCCGAAGTCAATCTTCAGGAAGCTGAAACAGATAACCCCGCGGTTGTTTCAACCTCTCCATCGCAGGGAATTTCGCAGAGATTACGTTCGAATTTCAACGAAACGGCGTTTTTCTATCCACAATTATTGCCCGACGAGAAGGGAGAATTTGTAGTTAAATTTGAAGCGCCCGATGCGCTTACCGGGTGGAATTTTGAGATTTTTGCCCACGATAAGCAGTTGGGCTCAGGTTATTTTAGAACAGAAATCACCACACGTTTGCCGTTTATGGTAAAGCCTTTATTCCCTAGGTTGGCTTACACCGGCGACAGTCTGACCCTGTTGGTTATGGTGATGAATCAAACCGATTCGATGATTACTGTTGTGCCCGGTGGCGAAGTTGTAGATATTCAGGGTGTGCGGCTGCCGGTGAAAACATTTCCCGGGACTATCCAACTTGCTCCCGGCACAGAAAATGCCTTTTCCCTCGCCTTGTCAATTCCGAAAACTCCGGGAGTCCTTTCGTTCAAAGTGTTTGCTCATGTGGAAAATTTCACCGACGGTGAGGAGACACTGATTCCTGTTTATCCAAACAAACAGTTGGTTACTAACACCATAGCGTTGTGGGGAAAGCCGGCGGTCGATACAGAGTTTTCGTTCCAAAAACTTTTACCGGAAACAGACCGAGAAGAAAAATCGTTGAGCGTGACCTTGGAATTATCCACAAATCCAACATGGTATGCCTTGCAATCGCTACCGTTTTTCGATAATCCCGATTCAAAATCGGCGTTTTCTCTGATAGCATCGCTTTTTGCCGTTCAAACCGGTAACTTGCTGTTGGAAAAATTTCCGGAGATAAAAACCGTTTTTCAGGCGTGGACAACTATCGAGGCCGAGACGTTGGTTTCAAAGCTTGAAGCTAATAAAAATCTGAAAATTGCTGATTTGGAGAAGACGCCCTGGTTTAATCAAGGTCTGGATGAAACGGAAAGAATGAAAAAGGTGGCCTCCTTTCTCGATAAAAACAAAGTGAATTATCTCACCCGATTTACGCTTGAAAATCTTCAAAAACTACAAACACCATCGGGAGGTTTTTCATGGATTCCGGAATGGCATCCAAGTTTTTATGTAACGCTATATGTTTCGGAATACCTTGGGCGATTGTTCACTATGAATCCGTCTTTGGAGCAAAGCATGCCCGAATTAAGGCAAATGAACTCGCGGGCTATTGCTTACCTTACGGTTGAAGTGGAGAAGATGTTCAGCGATTTACTACAATCAAAATCCGACACAGCGCAGTATATTGCTCCCTATTCGGTGTTGAGATTTCTCTATGCGAAAAGTCTGAACGATAAAGATTACCGACCAACAAGCGATGCAGAGAAGTATTTTTATCGACACTCCCGTGGTCGTTGGCAGTCGTATAATCTCTACGGCAGAGCACTGTTGGGCATTTTAGCCCGTCGGAGTGGCGATATAAAAACAGCCGAAACAATAATAAAAGCGTTCGATGGTAGCTCGGTGATTTCGTCTGAAAAAGGAATGTTTTGGCGCGAAAATATTCGTGGATGGGAATGGTATCAAGCACCCATTGCAACTCAGGTTCAAATCATGGAATTTTATCAGACAATGCAAGCCTCAACCGATAGAATCGATGCCATGAAGATTTGGCTTTTACACCATAAGCAAACCCACATGTGGAACGATGCAGAAGCAACCGTTCAGGCAGTGTATGCTTTGACCACTACGGGGCGGAATTGGTTGCGTAATAATTCACCGGTTACGATCATCCTCGACAATCTTACCATATCAAGCAATGAAATTCAGAAACAAAGCGGAACGGGTCATTTTATCACTACAATCGATTGGAGGAAAATCAATCCGTTGAAAGGGAAAGGGGTGATACGTAATCCCAATTCGAATCCTGTGTACGGAGGTCTTTACGCTCAATATTTTGAAACGTTTGAAAATATTCCTTCTTGGCAAAAAGAATTGAGCCTTGAGACACAGTATTTTGTCATTTCGGCTATGGGCGATGAATTACGCCTTCGTTCCCTGGAGTCGGCCAATCTTAAAACCGGCGATAAGGTTCGTGTTCGTATGACCATTACAAGCCAAAGGGAATTGGAGTTTGTGATTGTTCGGTTACCTTATGCAGCCTGTTTCGAACCTGCACAAATGATGAGCGGTTTCGGACAAAAAGGAGGGGAGTGGTATTACGTTGAAAACTACGACGACCGATCGGATTTTTATTTTTATCGTTTAAAGCAAGGTGTCACCGTATTGGAGTTTGATATGTATGTATTGCGTCCGGGGAGGTACAGTGCTGCTCCGGCTACGGTACAATCGCTCTATGCTCCCGAATTTTTGGGAAGATCCAAAGGCTGTCTATTTACACCGGAACCTTAGTGGAGAAAACTCTAAACACTATTTATTGACCGGAATTTAAAATATTTTTACGACCAATACTTTAGCCGGGTTTGGTGAATTATTGGTAAGCGAACGGCTTTCATTCATCTCAACAAACGCAGTGGTGTTGGGAGAGAGAGTGTGGGATTCGTCATTTACAGAAAGTTCAAGTTCGCCCTCAAGCATATAAAATATAACTCCAAATGGGTTGGCGTGTGGTGGAATCGCCTCGCCCGGTTTTATCGTTAGGTGAACCATTTCTGCTTTAGAACTTGTGAACATAATGCGCCCGTCTAAATCGAATGGAACTTTTGGTGCGCTTAGAAGGGTTTCGGTTTTAATCATATTTTTAAAGTATTAATCGCCATACACATGTATGCTTTGACTTGCCGAAGGCAAGTATTTTATTCCTAACCAAGTAATTAACAGGACTCCCAATGCAACAATCATTAAGCGAGCAAGTAATGTTCGTTGGGCAGGCAGGTACCGGTGAATATGTATAATTAAAAGATAGAAGAGCCAAGTAATTAGTGCCCAAACTTCCTTTGGGTCCCATGCCCAATAGTCGCCCCATGCAAACTTAGCCCAATAAGCACCAAGGAGCATTCCTAGCGTTAAAAGGGCAAACCCGGGATATATCAATCTCATTTGATGATGGATCTCAGTGTGAATTGAATCTTTAGAAAACGACGACCAAGCTGCAGAAATGCTGGCAGAGGCAAGTATAGCATAGGCTAGCATATATGAAACCACATGGGGTATAAACCATGGGCTTTGAAGAGCAGGCATCATAAACCTTCCCTGATATTCTGGATGGATAATATCAACAATCAGAAAAACTGAGGCCATGATTAGGCCAATGGTTACCATACTTTTACTACGATATGCTTTAAATACGGTAAGACTAACCAGACTTACCAGGAATGAGTACCATAATCGAGTCTCAGCCATGGTTTGCATCGGTGGGCGTTTAATATCGAACCAGTATAAGATAATAAATAGCCCAAGAAGAGCACTGGCTGTAATACTCGAATACCACAAAATGTGTTTGCTTTTTGTAGATTCGGAATGGATAAAGTAAATAGAAGCTAACCAAAGTAATATCACTGTCAGAGATACAGGAACAAAATAATTCCAAATCATCGGTTTACTTTTTTGAATTGTTAATAAAAACCAAGCCTAATCCACCTAGGAGCATCATAGCAAATCCTAGATATATTAGTGGTAACCAGGGGTCGTAAACAGCCTTAAAAGAGCTGTAAGAAGATTCTGAACCAGCCAGATTGTCGTATGAGTACTGATAAATCCACCAACCATCAATTCTAGCGGGTTTGTTTACTTCAATAATGCACTTCTTTACGGAGCTTGATTTTTTTGAGTAGATTTTGACATGTGAACCAAAGTATTTTGGCTCTGCAGGTAAAAGTCTTAACACCCTACCATCGGGAAGTGGAAGAGTTTTTTCGGCGGTGACATAGGTAGGGCTAGAAATCCAACCCATAGAAATGGTCTGTCCATTTAGGTCAAAAATTTGTATCATAGCCGCTGGTCCTGTAAAGGGCACCCCCCTCGCATCAATAAAGGATGAATCGGTTGCAAACGCCTTGGGCAAGTATTGCATAACCTGAATTGTGAGGTTATCAATTTTAACCTTTGGTTTGACGGCAAGGTCGTACTCCGATTCTGGAAAAAAAGTTTTGCTACCCATTAATGCCAATCTAGGTTGGTAGAATTGTGCTTCAAACTTTTGGAGCTCAATTGCTATTGGTAATTCAATAATGCTTCCGTCTTTGGTTGTCCCGTACCATGCAATTTCACCCCGATTAACCTTAATTGTTGCTTCAATCTTATCAGTACCTCCAACTAAACCCGCTGATAAGCAAATCCAAAGGCCGGTATGGTTAAGCGTGAAAATTATGTTTTTTGAATTAAAAGGAAAAATTCGGTTTATAATAGCTGCCCCCAAGGCAAAAAGCATAAAAATTAAAGGAATTAGTAACAACCAAGAATCCAACAGGTTAAATAGAGCTCCCGGTATTCCCATTCCATGGCCTATTTGTGGGATAATTCCCATTAGAATAATTGAGAAAAGAAATAACGAAATTGATGGAATAGCGGCTTTAGCCGAAGCAAGCCAATTGAAAAAAAACGATTTTGGGAAAATATTTTTAAAAAGGATTAAAAGGCAAAGGGTTGCAACTAAAACGATAGCATTGTATGGGAATGCGGGTTTAGGGAATAGCGATAGAGGAACGAAAAGTTCTAAAAAGAAGGCTAGTACCCACAATCCAACGCAAACTATAAAACCCTCTCTAAAACCCCAGGGCGAAAGCCAAAGGGGTTTCTTTTTTAATTGATCGTCCATGATTTTGATTTGCTACATTATTCTTTCAGGCAATGGCATATTTTGTTCCCGTTCTTTAACAAGTTGTAACCATTTGGGAAGCACATTTTTCTTCCATTCCTCTTTCTCCCGCTTAAGCTTTTTGAAATCAATACCGACATAGGTTTGAGCCTTTTCTTTTGATGAAAGGTCGGGCATAGGAATGGGCTCGTTGTGACCTAATGATGCATGCACCCTGGATAACAGTAAACGTGCTTCTGAGGCTTTCTCTATTCCATCAGCAATGATTCGCATACTCTCAAGGGGAGCATGAAACGATGCTCCATGGCTTGCAGCTACGAAGTCCCAACGCCACTGTGCTTGTCGGATTAGTTTAAGAACAGGTTCCATAATTTTTTCATTGGCGCCATTGTCCCAAGCGAATTTTGCCTCTATATGTGCCTTCACTAGCAAATCTTCCAGTACGATTTTCTGATTATAAACTTTATCCTGCCTATCGTAAACGTTCTTAATGAGTTCTTCTTTGGTTTGTTTATGACAAACCATACATGATGCCTCTATGTTGTTCAGGGGACTTTGCACCTTATGGTCGGTAATTTTCTGGCTTCCCTCAGTTATGTAAGGCATATGACAGTCGGCACAAGAAACCCCACGTTGATAGTGAATGGAATGTTGGAAAAGCTCAAAATCGGGATGCTGAGCCTTTATAATAGGAGTTTTGCTTAAAGGATGAATCCAATCGGTAAAATTGTATTCGTCGTAGTATTTCTCGATGTCATCAACGTTAAGTCCTTTATCCCAAGGGAAGGTCACATATTTATCATCGCCTTTAAAATAATACTCTACATGGCACTGAGCGCACACCATAGTTCGCATTTGATTTAAAGGAAAGGACTCAACGTTTTTACCCATACGCGCATAGGCTTCTTTTAATGGAACCTGGTATAGACGTAGTGTCATATCTTTGGGGTTGTGGCAGTTTGCGCAACCAATAGGGTTTGCAATTTCTGAGAGCATAGCCGACCACTTAGTTTTATAGAAATCGGATGGTGACATTTTAGCCATAACCCTTGCAACATCGGGACTCTTGCATGCCCAGCAACTTGAATTTTGGGGTCCCTCATTCTCGTTGGCAGGTGTCCCGGTGCGTAATGTATTGTATAGGTCAACTACAGAGTAAACATGACCTCGTGCCTGATTAAAATCTTTTGAAAAGGGATATCCGGCAAAGAGTATTACCAGCCGTGGGTCTTCTTCAAGTAAATCACGAAAAGCACTTCCACCGTACTTTGAACGGAAAAGGGTATCTGACATCTGTGAATAAGTTTGATACTCACGGGGAAATGCCAAGCCCCACGCCTCGTTTCGGGGTTCAAATTCATCAATCTTATACTTTGGAGTATTCATTAGGTTGGCTTCTGTTCGACGCTGAATAATGCTGGCTGCCAGCAACCCAAGAACAAAAACAAAAATCATTGTTCCCAGAAATAGTGCCCATCCAATCCATGGATTTTTAGCAATTTTTTCACTTAACGGAGTTTTCATGATGGTAGAGGTTTATTGTCTATTTAATCAGTTTTTTTAACCAGTTAGGAGTTTCAGCTTTGGGGACGGGTGCGGTCCCAAATGGTGTTGCGGAAAGACTTTTAACTGTGCCATGAGGTACCTCACGGTGACAATCCCAGCAACGTTTCCCATTTCCGGCAAGTATAGCATCTAAATCGACGTTGGCTTTAACCATGGCAGTGAGGGTTTCATGACAGCGTATGCAGTTTTCCTGGACCACTCTTTGCCCAGGTTTGTGCATGAAAATGGTTTGGGGGTAGGTATTAAGTGTAAAGATGGTGGCATGCCGCAAACCATCATTTGCTTTAAAGTAATACTTTCGGATAATGTTGTCATGGGGTACGTGGCAATCGTTGCAGGTGGCGTGTTCCCTATGCGATGAATGGTGCCAAGTAACATATTGCGGCCTCATGATATGACAATTGACACAAGTAGCTGGGTCGTTGGAAATATATGACCAAGCTCTGGAAGTATAAAGAACAAACAGTCCTGTTCCGGAAAATATACCCGCCAATACAATTACCGGTACTCGCCAGTTTGGTGGGGGTTGAAAACGTTTAAGAGTCAATTTAATACGCATTAACATATCGATGTTTTTACAAATTTAAATAAAAAGAATTTCAGAATCAAGATAAATATTTGCGTTTATACCACATCATAAAGCCTGACAATACCACTACCACAAGGAAAATGCCTGTTAATGGCACAACTAATATGTAAAAGTTTCCAAGTAAAAAGCTGAAAATACGACCAGTATGGATTTCTTGAGCCAGATTCCACAGTGGAAATTTGAAGGCATTCGCAACGGATGATGGCATTGGGATTACCGATTCTGAATGATGCAAAGAAACCATCCCTTTATTGTAATCGAACATGTACTCTATTCCTAAAATTTGCGCATACCCCGATACAACATTTTCTCCTAATGGTTTTCGTAAGGCGTTGTCATTTCTGTGCGGTTTGCCGGTAATGTAGTCGAAAATTTCACCCGTTTGAGGTGACCAAAGGAATAATCCACTAAAGCTTCCCACCAGGTAAAATTCATTATCAAGTGGTTCAAGTATATTAATACCCATCACGCTTACTGGGGGCTGTCCATGAAATTTAGTTAAAGGCTCTGATAAGTCAGCACAATGATAAAGTCCATCGGAAGTTGCCAAGATGAATTTTTTTCTACATGAGTCATATCTTAAATCGCGGAGCTTATCGTTCCAATAATAGCTGTTGGTGACATCTTGATTGCTTAACACTATTCGACTATTAGCAATGGTGAGTAGGAAAGGTGGTCGCAAGAAAGTTCCAGTTAGTGCCGATATAACTAAAAGGAGCGTAGCCATTGCTCCTACCTTTAAATGCCATTTTATTGAGAACCGGGTGGTACGTTTTAAGTTATGTAACTTGATACGCTCATGGTACCTTTTAATTATTTTGGGGGATAAAAAGTAAATTATACCTGTAAGGCTTAAAAAGATTATGACTAAAGCAACCAAATCGGCTAATAATCGTCCGGGAATTCCAAGAATCTCGCCGCTATGAATATTCCAAAAAAGTCGAAAAGTTGATATTTCTTTTCTAGCGCCTATAGGGGCTTTTAAATCGATTGGTGTGAAATGCAGGGTTTGTGCCGTTGCATAGTAAATGGAATTGCGTGTTGTAATATAGATATTTGGTTCGACTATCTCAATTGATGTACAGAATTCATCGGTTTCGGGCAAGTGCAACTTTTCCCACTGATTTTCACCTTTATTAAGCCAGTATAAACCGAAACGTGTGGCGGCAAGAATCCCATTGGGGGTTACCTCTAGGTCAAAAACTCTTCTGTAATCGCTACCAGCCGGAATACCTTCCATTAGTGGCTTCCAGTTGTCAAAGTTGCTGTTGGTAAGCCAGATTCCAATTCCTCCATAAAAGATGATTGAGTCTGATGTAATGGTTCTTATGCCTTTTACTGATGCCAGGTTCCAGTTTTTCAAATGATAGTTCTTAGGTAGATACTTCCGGTCGATATCGATATGGGCTGTGGTTTGCCTGTGATTCATCAAAATTCCCGAGATGGCAAAAAGCAAGAAAAACAAAGTAAAAACTAAAGCCGGCCATTTGTGATACTTTCGCAGAGTACTATAAAATCTCATAGTAAATAAGGGCTTGTTCTTTCAGAAAACTGTTTATGGTTTGTAGCAATAGATGTTAAAGTGTTCATTGTCATTTTTTCCCTAACAATAATTTATTCCCAAGCTCGAATTCTTATAATTTAGACGTGCAGTATTAAATTTAGTAAATCTAGTTGAGTTCTTTGTTTTCATGAGTAATGACCTCTACGGGATGATGCTCAGAAATCTTTTTTCCGTTACAAAATAGATATTCCTATTAAGAACTCCTGAGTAAACATTGCAAAGGTTCAGTTCATCTTGTTCCGGGAATCCTTTATCCATCAATTCCTACCGCACTTACTATTCTCATTCTCCTTTATTTTACTGGGAGGATAAGTTTCTAAGCTGGCTTTTTCGGTTAGCGAGGCTTTTTATCAGTACGCTCATGCTTTATACTTTAAAGTTAGGAATTAAACAAGTGCAAGGATAGTGAATTGATTAAAATAAGCTATTCCTTTATCATGGTCAGAACCATTTTAAACCTTTCCTCTGCTTGAAGAGCATGAGGTATGTGTGCAGGCATAATTATCGTTTCGCCTGCATCAAGATGGTGTGGTGTTCCACCAATTATTATTTTGGCTTTACCTTCAATAACCTGAATAACGGCATCGAAAGGGGCTGTATGCTCGCTTAGTCCCTCACCTTTATCGAACGCAAAAAGCGAAATGTTTCCGGTTGGGCGTTTCAGTACGTTTTTGCTTACTATACCACCATTGCTGTATTCCACTTCATTGATAAAGTTGAACTTTTGTTCCTTAGGAAATTCATTCATTGAGTTCATAGTTGTATGGATTAGGATTAATTTGTTTGATTGTAAAAAGGAACCCGGCCGTATTGCAATACGGCCGGGAAAGAGGACTAGCCTACCATTAGTTTGATATCTTCATCCACAGTAGTAATTCCACCAATTCCAAAGTTCTCAATCAACACCTTGGCTACATTAGGTGAAAGGAATGCCGGAAGTGTGGGGCCTAGGTGAATATTCTTCACGCCTAGGTAGAGTAGAGCAAGAAGAACAATTACTGCCTTTTGTTCATACCATGCAATGTTGTAGGCAATGGGCAGTTCGTTGATATCGTTAAGTTGAAATACCTCTTTTAGCTTAAGGGCGATCACTGCCAATGAGTATGAATCGTTACATTGACCGGCATCAAGAACACGAGGAATTCCTCCTATATCTCCCAAAGGTAGCTTATTATAGCGATATTTGGCGCAACCGGCGGTGAGTATAACGGTATCCTTGGGCAGCTTTTCGGCAAACTCGGTATAATAGTTGCGATCCTTCATTCGGCCATCGCATCCTGCCATCACGATAAACTTACGAATAGCTCCCGATTTTACAGCATCAACCACCTTGTCGGCTAAAGCAAACACTTGTTCGTGAGCAAATCCACCAATGATTTCACCTTTTTCTATTTCAACCGGTGGTTTGCAACGCTTAGCGTGTTCGATAATGGCACTGAAGTCTTTTGGTTTTCCGTTTACGCGATCGGGAATATGAATGGCTCCTGGTAATCCGGCTGCACCGGTAGTGTAGATTCTATCTTTGTAAGAAGCGTTTTCGGTTGGGGGAACAATACAGTTGGTGGTGAAAAGAATTGGACCATTGAACGATTCAAAATCCTCGCGTTGGTGCCACCAGCTGCTTCCGTAGTTGCCCACAAAGGGTTTGTATTTCTTAAAAGCAGGGTAGTAGTTGGCTGGTAACATCTCGCTATGGGTATAAACATCAACTCCTGTGCCTTCAGTTTGAGCAAGGAGATCCTCCATGTCCTTAAGGTCGTGACCGCTAATTAAAATTGCAGGATTGTTGCGAACTCCAAGGTTTACTTTGGTGATTTCCGGATTTCCATAAGCCGAAGTGTTAGCTTTATCGAGCAAAGCCATTACCTCAACACCATATTTCCCTGTTTCGAGTGTTAATGCCACAAGTTCGTCAACGCTTTTGTTTTCAGTCGTAGCTGCTAATGCTTTTTGCATAAAGGAAATGACTTCAGGGGAACTGTGTCCCAGATTTTCAGCATGTTCGGCATAGGCAGCCATTCCTTTCACTCCGTAAACGATCAACTCCTTCAATGACCGAATGTCTTCATTCTTCTCACTCAAAATGCCAACAGTAAGTGCTTTGATAGCATATTGGTCAGGAGTTCCTGTCCATGTGCAGCCGTCGAAAGATGTATCAACATTGACGGATTGGTTTTTGCATTCCTCGCGTAGCATATCGCGGTACCGGAGTCCTTGCTGAATGCGTCGTTCGATGGCGCTCTTATCGAAATTGGCATTGGTAATGGTCGAGAACAGCCCATCGATGACGAAGCGGTTGATGTTTGGGTTTTCATACTTTTTTTGTTCACGCAGAGCCGTGCTGTAGATGCAAATTCCTTTAATGACATGAAGCAAAAGATCCATGCGTCCGGAAACGTCGGCGGATTTTCCACAAACGCCTTTAATAGTGCACCCAACACCTTTAGCTGCTTCTTGACACTGATAACAAAACATGTTTTCCATAGATAAAAAAGATTTAGTAGTTTATAAAATTGGTTATTGAATATTTAAATCCATTGTTCGCTGATAATTTCTCCCTGGACACTGACTATGATGGCTTTTACAGGAACTTTTCGTGAAGCCGAAACAACGGCTTTTTGAACGATCTGCACTAATCCGCTGCAACATGGCACTTCCATAATCATCACTGTAATGGTGTTGATTTTAGCATCATCGATCATCCGACGAATTTTTTCCACATATATTTCTGTGCCATGATCAAGCTTGGGACAGGCAATTGCCAGGATTTTTCCGGCCAGATAACTATTGTGAAAATCGCCTACTGCATAAGCAGTACAATCGGCGGCTACAAGCAAATCGGCTTTATTGAGATACCCTGCTGCGGGATTCATTAAATGAAGTTGTATGGGCCATTGTCTGAGTTGGCTTGGGTTTTCCTTGGGTTCCACCGAAGAGGGAGAAGCAGTGGATCGGTTGAAACTCATCTCTCTCGATCCGGGGCAACTTCCGCCATGATGATGTCCGTGATGCACATCTATTTTTAAAGCTTTGGCTTGTGCGGTTTGTGCTTCGGGTTGATGCAATTTATGAAGCAACTCTTCCGGGTCGAAATTGATTCTTGAACGGTTGGCTCTTAGATAATCGATTCCCTGTTGAACATATTTTCTCTGATCATGATCTTTTAAATGTTTGAGGTGCGCATAAATAGTATTGAATCCCTTTTCAATCATACCTTCCATCACTTTGATCTCGTCGTAGGGTTCGGCTTCGCGTTCTTCAAGGGTAATGGCATCCATCGGGCAATGTCCGATACAAGCTCCAAGACCGTCGCACATCAGATCGCTAATCAAGCGGGCTTTCCCATCAATAATCTGCAAGGCACCTTCGTGGCATCCGGGTACGCATGATCCGCATCCGTTGCACTTTTCTTCGTCGATTTTTATTACTGTCCGTTTCATATTTGTTGATTGATTGTTTGTTTCTGTGTTATTTATATCACAAAAATCGGATATTCGGATAAAGAAGTCTGTAACATATGTGACAAAATCGTATTTTTGTTGAAAATTTTTTTTACAAAACTTTTGTCTATGGCAGAATTATTATATACTACGTTGATAAACAACGAGATATTCAGAGACGTAACCGCGGAGCAAATGCATCAACTTTTTTCGTGTGTTCACTATGGAATGCGTAGTTATCAACCCGATGAAATTATTGCTATTGCCGGAGAGCAGTGTAAAAATCTTATGATCATACACCGGGGGAAAGTTCGAGGCGATATGGTGGATCAAAACGGGAAAGTGGTTACCGTGGAAGAGATAGAAGCTCCAAGGGCAATTGCACCGGCCTTTCTGTTCGGGGAAAAAAATCTGTTTCCGGTGAATGTAACAACTGTAACCACCTGTGAAATTGTTTATATCACTCGCGAGAGCTTCATTTCGTTGCTGCAAAAAGATTCCCGTATCTTGATTAATTATTTGGATCTTTTGAGTAATCGCAGTTATTTTTTGGCTGACAAAGTAAAATTTCATTCCTTATTAACCATTCGACAAAAATTTGCACGGTATCTTCTTGAAAACACACGTCATAAAAACTGTGTAGCGTTTGATCCACAAATAAGTCAAACGGCTATGGCTGAAATGTTTGGCGTTGCCCGGCAATCGCTATCACGCACTATCAGTGAGCTTGTTGAAGAACAAGTCATTGATTACTCCCCACATTGGATAACCGTCTTAAACTTTGATTTGCTTTTGCGAATAATAAATGGGGAGAAATAGAATTCGGATGTAGGATATAACCAAATAAACATTTGATTCACCAATCAAAATAACAATGAGAAAATTCTACTTCGCGATGGTGCTAGGATTGCTATGCACTTGCAACCTAATTGCTCAAGTTGACACTATATAAAGGCACTCATTCTTATTGACAAAGACCTGTATAAGCTTGATTTAGAGCAACTTTAAAATCTTGATTTATTTTCGGTTCTGATTTATGGTTTGGATGCTTTGCATAAGGGGCTTGATTCCGAAAAAATAAAAACACTGGAATTAGCACTCGATCAGCAAATAGCCAAGCGGTTTAAATTCCGAATCAACGGATTTTATAATACCATAGACGATATTATTACTCATCGTCCTGCTACAGCGTCCGAACTTTTGATCATTGATCCATCGGGAGCAATAACTTCAACGCTTGTTTATGATAACCTTGGACAACAAACCATTTATGGTTTTGAAGCTGAGATTTTTGGTTATCCCACTGAAAAAATTCATTTCTGGGGTAATATCAGTTACAAAGAAGGGCAATTTAAAACTACTTCACCAATTTCCGGCGTTGATACTACTTTAAACTATATTCCTTTTATGGAAAAAATAACCGCCAATATTGGAGCCACCTTGCGATTTGGGAATTTTTCCATATCACCTTATTATCAGTTTGTCGGGAAACGAGAAGGTTATTTGGGAAATGCAGTGAACAATATACAATCGGTTGATTCCTACGGATTAATCAATCTCAACATTATTTACAAAGTTAGCAATAACACATTGGTTTCAATCTTAGGTAAAAATCTAACGAACGAAACTTATTATTATCCGGAGGAAGCACGTCGTGAAATTCTAACAATCCCCGGAGGCCCAGGCATAGGTATATTTGCAAAATTGACTTTTAAGCTCTAAATGGACAAGGAATTTGGTAAACAAAAACTGCCCCATTTTGGGGCAGTTTTTCTGCTTTTTATAGTTTGATAATTGTAATCGGTTTCTCTAAGCCAATTACTTTCAAAAGGTAACAACCCGAGGCGATATTTGATAAGTCGATTACTATGGATTCATGATTTATAAGTTGTTGTCGCAGAACACGACCCGAAAGGTCATAAAGGAGTAGTGTTTGGCCGGGTTTTAATCCTGAGACAGTACAATTGCCGTGGGTTGGATTAGGATAAATCCATATTGTCTCGTTCTGTAGGTTTTCAATGTTGTTTACCGTGGTAGTAACGGTTTTTGAAATGGAGTTCGACGAAATACCATCGTAAACGGTAAGCGTAACCGTGTGATTTCCGGCAAAAAGATATTGATTGGTGACCACCATACCGGTATTAAAATTTCCATCGCCAAAATTCCATGATGCTGACGGGGCACTCGTTATAGCTTCAAAATGTACCACAGGGCCTTCAACATCAAAAGTAAAATCGACGGTGAGTTGACTTTCAATCACCACTGTAAACGATTGGGACAAGGTGCCGCAAGCTCCATTGGCAGTGAGAGTAACCGTGTAGGTTCCCGCTTCAGGATAAACATGTGAAGGATTGGGTTCATTCGATGTGCTTCCATCGCCGAAATTCCATAAGTAATTGCTAATGAATCGCCCGTTGGCATTGAACAACACTTCAGTATCCAAAACTTCATAAGTGGGATCAATGGTCATGGTTTGGTCGCTCACTTTCAGTGTCACGTCATCAACATGGATATAATACTTCTGACTTGTTCCTTGTTGTACGTGGAACGCCAGATAATAAACTCCATCAGCCGGTACGGAAAATTGAACGAGGGCTTGCTGATAAATATTGGTGTTGAAATTATCAATGGTCAATAAATTCGTCATCGATGCAGGATTTGGCGAAGTGCCGATAGTTACTTCGAGAGTTTCGTAACTATAGCGTGAGCGATAGAAGAAAGACAGATCGTAACAAACTCCGGCCTTCAAATAGTTGCATCCACTGATCAGCCAGTCGTTGGTTGGTTGTTGGTCGGTGCGGATACGAAACGAATTTAACCCTGTGTGAGCAAAATCGGCACTTGTATAAATTTGCCATGAGTTTGTACCCTGAAGGTCAATCACAGTCCATTCGTTGATTTCTTCCGGAACTTCAAAACTTGTAAAATAGGTTTTCAGATCGAAGTTATTCATTAGGTACATATCATTTACTGCGTTTTGATCGTTTGCAGCATCGACTTCTATCTGGATATTCCACAAATGGTCGGAACTAAGTTCCAACTGGTCGAAGAAAACTGTTGTTGAACTTCCGGCAGCTATGGTTTGAGAATATTGTTTTGAAGCAAACACAACTGTTTCTCCATTGTCGGCGCTCACGTTAAGGGAAAATTCGTTAATGGAATTGCTGCCGATATTTTCGATGGTAACTTTAATGGAGTCGGATGGAGATAGCTGGCATGTTCCTGTTTGTTTTTTCCGAAGTACGGTTGCCGAAGAAATTGTTAAATCATAATTGAACACGCGCCTGATGGTAACGTTGTCGATATACATTCCATACATATCGGCTGGCCCATACGCTTCCCATGCAAAGTAATAAGTTCCTGTGGTGGTAGGGGAAAAGGTGGTTTGATACGATAAATAAGTTGAATTGGTAATATCACCAAAGTCATTCAGTATCATTACCGATGATTGTGGTGTTGTGGATGAATGAAGGCGAAAACGTAATTTTTCAGGATAGCTCGTTGCGCGGTTTTTATAATAAAACTGCACAAAATAAGTGTTTCCGGCTTCTAAAGTAAAGCACGGAGAGAATAGCCAATCATTGCTTGTTTGTGAAGAGTTGTTCGATTGGTAATTGTAAGAATGTGTTCCATGATAGGCATAAGTGGGATCATTCACGATTTGCCAAAAATGACCATCGTTATTGGCGTTCACCACTGTCCATCCTTCTCCTTCAGCATCGGTTTCAAAACCTGAAAAATAGTCGCCCATGGTGTTCAGATCGAAACTTGCCGGTTTTAGTATGAAGGTTTTATGATTGTTGGTAGCGTCATCATCGTCGGAAAGGCTAATTTCGAGATTGTGACTAGCTTGTCCGGTTAGGTTGAGAGTACCGGCAAACGAATATTCGATGGTTGCACCGGGGTTAATGGTTTGGTTAATGGTTTCGGTAACGGATGGTTGTCCGTTAAGCGAGTAAGATATCTGAGGGTTTGTTATTGGGTTTTGCCCTAGATTTGAGATTTCGACAGTCAAGGTTTCACCGGCTCCGAACGAGCAGGCTGTTGTGGGAGAAACCAAGTTGCCAATGGCTAAATCATTTTGAGAGATATTCCGCACTTCCAGATCGTCGATGTGAAGAAGGTATAACTCCGGATCGCTTACATTGCCGGAAGTGGCATATATAGCGACTCGTATTGTTTGCCCTGCATAATTTCCAAGACTAAAAAAGAAGGGAGTGAGATTGGTTCCCAGATTATTTTGGCGAGTGATTGTACCCACTTCACTCCAATCGAGACCGCAATTGGTTGATACCATAACCGACAGACGGTCGTCGCTTCCCATTTGGGTTGGGCCTTGATACCACTCGTAGGCGGCTTTGAATGCCACATAGGTTTGGGCTGTAGGAATTATCATAGGGCCGATCAGCCAATCGTTTGTTCCCAGTCCTGAGTAAAAAACTGTTGCGGTTCGGCTTTGTGGATGTTGTTCGGCTTGCCAGTCGGTATCCATAATCACTTTGGGGAATAAGCGTCCACGCGCTTCGTTCCAATCGGGATATATGGCGTTTAAGTTGTCGGTGTAGAAATCGGTGAACGTCATCACCGGAAGTGGTAATTGGCGTATTCCGGTGTTTTTGATGATTTTACGATTACTTCGGTTGTTTTCAGCAAATACATCCGATGGGAGTTCAGTTTCGGCTTCGATTTCGTAGGTTCCCTCCAACGAAAGGTTAGCGTTTCCAACAACGATCGTTTTGGTTTCTCCCGGTTGAAGAGTTCCTTGATAAACGTTGAAAAGGTTTTGGTTATGGGCTCCGCGGATTTTAACTCTGATAGGAATTTGGGAAACCGGAGCCAGATCGTTGTTTTTGATGCGAACCGTTACAGGAGTGCTTTCCTCCAAGCATTGTTGCCATTGGGGAAGAAGAATTTCTTCTGCTGCAACATCGGGGGCTGTAGCGTTGGTAATAAACACATCGTCGATATGCCAGGTAGCATAAGTCCCGGCTTGATTACCATCAATTGCCAGAAATCCGATACGAATTTCGCTCCCGGCAAATTGTTGTAATGAAAGGGTGAACGATTGCATTTCGACGGGAAGAACATGGTCTTTATCGAAAACCATAAGCTCCGTGAAGTTGCTGTTTCCCACTTGAACCATCACTTTAAAAAAGTCTGTTGGCCCCATAATGGCAGGTTCAGGATCGTTATCAAAGATTGTCATTGCAGCATTAAAACTCAATTGAGTTTCGGCGGTAGCCATAAAGAACGGAGTTAGAAGCCAGGCTCTTTTGTCGGTTTCGGCTATCTGCACACAGGCAGCCTTAGAGTATAAAATGTTGGAAAGAAACCAAGCCGACTCTCCAATTGCCGGAGTGCCTTCTCCGTTACCTTCTGCCCATCCCGGATAACTACTTGAAATGTTGATCCCCTCATAGTTTTCAAAACGGTTTGAAATTGGCAATTCTGTCGGTTGACAGACCATGAGCAATCTCATGGAAGACAAAGTGAGCAGTAGTAATGTTTTTTTCATTGGTGTAGAATTTTAGGTTGGAATTGACTTGTTCAAATATACTATTTTTTACTATGATAACGTTTTTTGGTGAAGGCGTTTTTCAAGTGTCATCTTTTGGAAAATAGACTTTTTCCCTACAACTTATAGTGAAGAAGGAAATCATATAAAACTATTAGTCATAAGTTTGGTAAGATTTAAAAATGTAAGTGAGAAATATTAAAATTCTTGGATAGACCACCAATGTTTTGATTAACCTTGGCTTTAAATCTTTAAAGTGCAAAAAATCGGTTGGCCGGAAAGCTAATTTTTTCACAAGAAATTTTATTGGTAAAATATGTAGTTCGGTTTGAGTAGGAGTCAAAGGGGCTTAGCTACATAAAAATCCAACTTTTTGCCACTGATGTCATTACTTGGTTTGATTCTCTAATGGGTAATGAAATAAACTTGCCCATAAAAATCATTATCTTTGCACGAATTTTGCCCAATGACAATACCCCTATTAAACTATGCTCCAAATAATTCTGAGATGAAAAATCGGCCTACAGACAGATTCAGTATGAATTTATAACAAATTTATTATAAATCAATTATTTGCATTACAAACCTTAAAAACATACAAACATGAAGTTTTTTATTGACACAGCCAATTTAGATCAAATCCGTGAGGCTCAAGACCTTGGTGTTCTCGATGGAGTCACAACCAACCCTTCTCTCATGGCAAAAGAAGGCATAGCCGGAGAACAGAACATTCTGGACCATTATGTGAAAATTTGCAACATCGTTGACGGCGATGTAAGTGCGGAGGTGATTAGTACTAACTACGAAGGGATTATTCGTGAAGGAGAAAAGTTGGCTTCTTTACATAAAAATATCGTTGTAAAGGTTCCTATGATTAAAGATGGGATTAAAGCAATTAAGTATTTTTCCCAAAAAGGAATTCGTACTAATTGTACATTAGTCTTCTCACCGGGACAGGCGCTATTGGCAGCAAAAGCCGGAGCAACCTATGTTTCTCCATTTATCGGTCGGTTAGACGACAACTCAACCGATGGAGTTGAGCTTATTCGTCAGATCGTTGATACCTACAATTACTACGAATTTCCTACTCAGGTACTTGCGGCTTCAATACGTCATACTATGCACATTATCAAGTGTATGGAAGTTGGTGCCGATGTTGTAACTTGTCCGCTTAGTGCTATCATGGGATTGTTTAAACATCCACTCACCGATATCGGTTTACAGCAATTTCTCGATGATTATAAAAAACTCAACGGATAACCATGCTAGTTAAACTCTACAACCAAAATCCTAATCCCCGCGTTATAAGGCAAGTTGTTGATTGTCTTGATAGCGGGGGTTTGGTGGTTGTGCCTACAGACACAGTTTATGGGGTTGCTTGTAGTCTAAATCATGTTGAGGCAATAGATTCGCTTGCTAAAATCAGAAACAAAAAGATAAAAGAGGCCAATTTTTCCGTGGTTTGTTCTGACTTAAGTCAGATATCTGAATTCACCAAACCTTTATCAAACGACGTTTTTAAACTTCTCAAGCGAAATCTGCCGGGACCTTTTACTTTTATCCTCGAAGCCAATAATAAACTTACCAAACTTTTGAAATACCCTCGGAAAAGTGTAGGCATCCGTATTCCCGATAATTCCATCATCATTGAGATTATCAAGTCCTTGGATACGCCGTTGGTAATTACCTCCGTTAAAGATCCCGACGATGAAATTTTGGAATACGTCACCAATCCCGAATTGATATGGGAAAAATATCGAAATGTGGTTGATATAGTAATAGATGCCGGAACAGGCGGAATGGTTGGTTCAACCATTGTTGATTGCACTGGCGATCAACCGATGATAGTGCGTCAAGGATCCGGCGAACTAGATTGGTGATTCCAATCTTAATCAATGACTTTGTGCAAGCATCATTAATTTTGCAAACAGAATAACCCAACGATAAAAAATGATGATGCCAACACCTGGTATTAGCGATACAAGGAAGATCAAGGTGTTTTGCAATAAATGATTCCGGGAAGGCACAAAAAGTTGCCTAACAATTCGGTAGGATAGAAAAAGTAATCCACTGTCCGTTATTAACAAAATTGCATCGCTGAAATCAAAAAGCGTCAACGGGAAATCGCCGACAGCTACCCACTGAAAGCTAATGGCAGATATTACGCATGCAGTTATGAGTAGCAAGCTCCCCCAAAAATTGTGATTTGTTCTAATTGTTTGATCATCGGCCATTGACTTAAGATTAATTGAAAATTTTTAGGGCGTTTAATTTTTGGCGATATTGGGCTGCATTTTTTGAATGTTCGTGTGAAGTGGCGGCAAATCGATGGGTTCCGTCAAGTTCGGGCGATGCACAAAAATATAAGTAATTATGTTTCTCGGCATTGAGAACAGCTTCTATAGCTTTGATCGATGGAAGACAAATAGGGCCGGGGGGAAGTCCTAATCGTTTATAGGTATTGTAGGGAGAATCAATTTCAAGCATTTTGCTGGTAACTCTTTTAATTTTAGGATTTCCTACAGCAAAAATTACGGTTGGATCGGCTTGAAGTGGCATTTTAATTCGCAATCGGTTTAGATACACTCCGGCAATGATGGGCATTTCCTTCTCAACTACCGTTTCTTTTTCAACAATCGAAGCGAGCAGTGAAACCTCAACCGGGGTTAAGTTAAGTTTCTCGGCTTTGTTCTTTCGTTCTATCGTCCAAAAACGTTGATACTCGACCGACATACGTTCAACAAATTTTTGTGGAGTGGTTGTCCACCACATTTCATAGGTATTGGCTAGAAACATGACCATAAATGTTTCCTCGTTGAAACCGTAGCGGCTAATGGTTTCTTGATTCGTAAATTCCTTAATAAAATCGGCACTGTCGGGCATAAGTTGCTTGCCGATGATGCCTGCAAGATGCTGAAGGGAAGGCAGACTGTTAAAAATCACCTTCACTGCTGTTTGATCCCCAACAATCAATCGGTTAATCACTTGGGTAATTGATAATGGTTTATCAAATCGATAATAGCCTGGTTTATATTTTTGCTCTAAGTGTTTATAATTCGCTATTGATTCAAACAAAAAGCGATTTTTAATCTGAAAGCATTCTGCCAATTGATTAATCACTGAGTCATAGGCTGTGGTTGGTTTGATATACAATTCACATCGATGTTTAGGATCGTAGGTTTTGATGAATATGTGATATGATAGAATTCCGCTGAAAATAAATACTATAATTATTGAGACGATCAGTTGAATTAGAATGAATTTACGAATTTTCATATTTATGGTTTGTTGTAAAAAACATGGAACATTAATCCTTCTGAAAAAGAAGGATTATTTGGTTTATGTAAATCAGGTTTTCGAAATGAATTTTTCTATGATGGAGAGCAGATTGTTAATTTCAACGGGTTTAGTCAGAAAATCATTAACTCCGCTGTTAAGAGCTTTTTTTTGTTCATCGGGAGAAGCATAAGCGGTTTGGGCTATAATGATTAAGTCGGGTTTTATGGTGCGCAGGGTTTCGGCAACGGTGTATCCATCCATATCAGGCAATTTAATATCCAGCAACACAAGGTTGATTTCCGGCATTTGGCGTAAAAGATTGATGGCAGTGAGACCGTCGGGAGCCGAATAAACCTTATATTCATGTTGTTTTAGTAATTCTTTAAAAAACTGAATCGAGAATGGATCGTCTTCTACAATCAGGATATTGGCATTATCTATTTTCTTGATATTTGAGTAGGGAGTTTTGGAAATCGGTCTGTACGGTAGGGTGAGAGTAAATGTCGATCCTTCCTCGGGTTGACTTTCAACCGTTAGTTTTCCGTCAAGAATTTCAGCTAAAGCCTTGGCAATGGACAAACCAAGCCCCATACCTTCGGGAGTAAAGCCGGAGTGGGGTACTTTTTCAAATGCGTTGAATATTATTTGTTGGTGACTGGGTGCAATGCCAATTCCTGTATGGTGAACGGTGATTTGAAGCAATTTCCCTTCTTTTAAACTGCAAACTATTTCAATAAAGCCTTTATGTGTGAATTTTATAGCATTGTCAACAAGGATAGATAATATTTCTATGACTTTTGATTCGTCGCTGAGAAATTTCTCGTTTTTATCGAGATTTTGATAATGTATCCTAAAATCAATTCCTTTAGTTTGACATTCCGATTTAAATTGAGTTTCAATGTGGGTGACTATAGTATTCAAAGATGTTAGGCCATAATTAGCTTCGATTTCTCCTGAGTGAATTCTTGCCATACCAACAATATTGGTTATGGTTTGCAACATTCTTCGACTGCTTGCTTCAATAACATCAAGATATTGGCGGCTTTTGGCTTCATCGGGTTTGGTTTCTCGGAGCAGATCGGCAAAACCGAGAATGCTATTCATGGGGGTTCGGATTTCGTGGCTTATATTGTTCAAAAATGCTGTTTTTATACGTTCGCTCTCTTCAGCTTTTTCTTTTGCTTTAAGCAGTTCTTCCTGTATTGATTTTTGCTCTGATATATCAACAAAAACACCGATGATTCCGGCAATTTCTCCAAAACGATCCCTAAATACGTTTTTAGCAAATATCACCGGGCAAACAGTACCATCTCGTTTTCTGACTTTAAATTCATATTGCTGAAAAGTTTCATTCTGAAGCAATTCCTTGTCTTTTTGATAATAGACCTGACTGAAGGGGTCATCATTAAATACTTCGCCCAAAGTTTTTCCTTGGATTTTTGAAAGTTCCAATCCAGTAAATTCGGTAAAAGCCGGATTGCATCCTATATAACGACCTTCTTTGTCTTTGAAAAAAACCGGAATGGGAATGGCTTCCAAGAGGGCATTGATAAAATGAGATTTTTCTTTTAATTCTTGTTCTGCTAATACCTTATCTGTGATATCGCGCACAATGGCCATGGCTCGGGAATAATCAACCAAAACCATCCGTGTGTCGAAAAAACGCTCTTTGCCTTGCACATTGAGTGAATAGGAATAGGTTTGTGTTCCTCCTGAGGTAAAAACCTTTTCCAATGCTTGTTTATTGATTTCGGCCAAATAAGGGGGTAACACCTCTTCGGCTTTTTTCCCAATGAAATGTTCAGGAGGAAGCAGAAGAGTGTCAACACTAGGTGTTTTAACATCGATAAAACGGGTTTCCCGATCAAAGACAAAAATAAGGTCGGGAATGGCTTCCAGAAGCGCGTTATTTTTTTTGTTGATTTCAATCAAGTTGTTCGTTAATTGCTGCAAATCGTTCGTATTAGAATCGGTTAATATCTCCGAACCGGTAATCTCGTCAATTTGACTGTCCTTTTTTGTAACTTTTTGAAAGTGAATAAGATTTCCGGAAGGCAAAGGCTCAATAGTGGCTTGGACAGCCTGGTAATTATGGATAAATGAAAAGATTTGTCGGGTTTTGGTTTTCGTTGCGTTAATACATCGGATTATAATTTCGGAAGCAACGGGTTCTTCAAAGATTTCTGAAAATTGCAAGGGTTCATTAGACAATTCTTTGATATCAAAAAAAGTTCGGCCTGCATTGTTGATTAAAACGGGGTCCGGACGTGTGTTGGTAAGCATCAGGGGGTGAGGGAAAATCTCAAATGAGTGGCTGAGAAGGGGTGCATTACGTTCGGATTTTGCAAAATGAGCTTCGCATAATTCAAGTATTTTTTCAGTTAAAATTGAGGTTAGCTCACCTCTATTTCGCCCCAAATGTCTTTTCAAAATTTGGTGTAACGTTGTACGGAAAAGCCTATCCGGTTCGAAATTTCTTTTCATAATCACGATATCCCTTTAAGCAAATATAGCAAATTTTGGGTAATAATCTTAGGCCTTTTTAAGCTTTTAGACAAAGAAATAAAAAACTCCGAATATCGATAAACTTTTGCTGTGATATTCGAGCTTAAAGGCAAAATGTGTCGAAGAAAAATCAGAATCCATTAAAATGAATGAAAAGGGGAGGGATAAGCAAAATTGCTCCGACAATGATCAGGAGCAGAATAAACTTCCATACCCACCGAAACCAGACATCGTAAGGGATACGAGCAATCCCGATGCACCCGATCAGAATTCCACTAGTTGGGGTGATCATGTTGGTAAATCCATCACCGAATTGAAACGCCAAAACGGTCAGTTGACGCGAGATGCCTACTAAATCAGAGAATGGAGCCATTATTGGCATGGTAAGGGCGGCTTTTGCCGAACCCGAAGGAATAATTATGTTCAACCCGGTTTGAATTAAATACATCACTTGCACGGTTGCAACCTTTCCTAATTCCTGCATCGATTGGGCAACATGATACATGATGGTATCTACAATTTTCCCGTCGGTAAGAATTACGATAATCCCTCCTGCAATTCCCACTACAAAGGCCGCCGAGAAAATGTCTTTTGCCCCTTCAATGAAGAGCTTGGTTATTTCGTTAGCTGTTTTGCCCATGGCAATTCCCGATGCAATACCCATGGCAAAGAACAAAGCGCCAATTTCCACAACGTACCATTCATAGCCCATAACTCCAATTATGAGAAATACGATGGTAAAACCCAGAAGAGTTAGGATATAAAAATGCATTGACCGACGCAGTGACAACAAAGATGTCACCACAAAAAGCGCCGTTGCTACAGGAAGTGCCGGAAACATGATCGACCGATTGCCAATTGACAATTTCGATTCGGGATAATACCAAGAGAATAGCAATAATGTCAAGGTTACTAACCCAAAACTGATCCATGAGCCTCTGGGAGTTACAAACGAAACAGAATCGATATCAACTTTATCGCGTTGCCTCCAATATTCGTCTGCTTCATACATTGGGCTTTTTTGTGGGTTCTGTTTTATTTTTCGAGCATAAAGAAGAATGAACGTTATAGCAACAGCATTGATTATAAGCCAACAAATAATTCTATATTCCAAACCGCTGAAAATGGGCAAGTCGGAAAGTCCTTGTGCAATGCCAATCGTAAACGGGTTTAAAATAGCTCCTGCAAACCCAACGTGTGCTGCCACATAAACCATAGAAATCCCGACAATGGAGTCGTACCCCATATTTATTGCCAAAGGAATTAAAATGATTACAAAGGCAATTGTTTCTTCGCTCATACCGAAAATGGCTCCAAACAGACTAAACATGAGCATAATCAGGGTAATAATGATATTATCAACCCCAATTTTTTGTAGTAGCTTAAAGTGTTCTAATTGTCGAGCCCAACCAATAAACGAGAGAATTCCCACATCAATAGCTTTGGAGGCGTTCATAATCCAAAAAGCTCCGCCAATCAGAAGAATGAAAACAATAATATTGGCTTGATTGGCAAATCCGCGAGCAATGGCTGTAAAAATATGCCATGTTTGAGGTGCAGGCTCTAAGGTTTGGTAGGAATTCTGCTCAACCACGGTTTGTGAACGGCCGTCGGCAAGTATTTTTTGTGTTCGGTTGAATTGTCCGGCCGGCAATATCCATGTCAATAGGGCAGCGAAAACTATAAATCCGAACACAATCACATAGGTATGTGGAATAGGAATTTTGGGTTTCATGGTTATGCTCTAAACGGGATGAGTTTGGCTTTTTTATTTTCCGATAGCTTTTTTCATGGTTTGCCCGATGTTGGCAGGCGATTCCACTACATGAATTCCGCATTCTCTCATGATTTGCATCTTGGCTTCCGCGGTATCGGCTTTGCCTCCGATAATTGCTCCGGCATGTCCCATCCGACGACCTTTGGGAGCTGTTTGGCCTGCAATGAATCCAACCACTGGCTTTGTGCCATGTTCTTTAATCCATAAGGCGGCCTCGGTTTCCATACTTCCTCCAATCTCGCCTATCATGATAATGCCTTCGGTTTCGGGGTCGTCAATAAAGAGTTTGATGGCATCAAGTGTTGTTGTACCAACAATAGGATCTCCACCAATTCCGATACAGGTTGATTGTCCAAGTCCGATTTTGGTCACTTGGTCAACGGCCTCGTAAGTTAATGTACCGGAGCGGGATACGATACCAATGCTACCTTTTTTATGAATAAATCCGGGCATGATGCCAACCTTGGCTCCCCCGGGTGTGATTATTCCCGGACAATTGGGGCCGATTAAACGTGTTTTGCGTTTTGAAATGTATTCCTTTACTTTAACCATATCATTAACAGGTATTCCTTCGGTAATAGCAACAATGAGTTCAACTCCGGCGTCGGCAGCTTCCATTATTGCATCGGCAGCAAAGGCCGGCGGAACAAAAATCACGCTGACATTGGCTCCGGTTTTCCGGCGAGCTTCGCTAACGGTATCGAATACCGGAAGTCCTAAATGAGATGTTCCTCCTTTACCGGGGGTAACGCCGCCAACTACCTGCGTGCCATATTCAACCATTTGTTGAGCATGAAAGGTTCCTTCGCTTCCGGTAAACCCTTGTACAATAACTTTGGAGTGTTTGTTAAGTAATATACTCATAATCTGGTGTTTATATTTTGATTCCAATTATTAATACATCATCGGTTTGTGGTGTTACGTTTTTCCAGTTTATAAAATCGGCTTCCAGCTTTTGCTGTTGAACTTGGACGTCAAAAGTAGCATATTTTATCAAATTTTCCTGCAATTGGGATTTTTTAAATTTTTTCCCCAACGAGTTGAATTGATCGGAATAGCCATCCGATAAAAGATAGAGCATATCGTTTTTTTGGAGCTGGAAGGTTTGGGTTTCATACCCGGTAAATTTTGTCGAAAGCATAGTTCCGGCCGATTTTGGGCTCCCTTTTAGTTCTGTTAATCTAGGACTAATATTGGAATTATTGTTGGAGCCATCATGTGGCAAGCTTCTTACGATATACACCGAAGATTGCGCTCCAGCGAATTTCATTTCTAGTGTGTCATGGCTAAAGCAGCAAAGGGCAATGGCCATGCCTTTATCGGGTTGTGTAGTGTCGTCAACCGATTCAAAGGTGCTGGCGATAAATTTATCGGCAAAGGTTATGATTTCGGCCGGATCGGTAAGGTGATACTCTTTAACTGCGGTCTGGAGAGCATTATAGGCCAAAATGCTTGTCAGTGCTCCCGGAACTCCGTGCCCGGTACAATCAATAGCTGCAGCATAAACCATGTTCCCAAGTTTTGCTGCCCAATAGATATCGCCTGAAACAATATCTTTGGGGTAATAAACAATAAAATAATCAGCCCATAAATGATTTAGTACAATTTTATCAGGCAAAATGGAGTTTTGAATATGTCGGGCATAATTCAGACTATCCATGAGAGACTGGTGTTGTTGCTCAATTTGTAACTTTTGCCTTTGGGTAATATCCATTTGTTCCTCCAGACTATCGCGTTGTGCCCGGATTTCTTCTGATTGTTCTAGTATTTGGGCGTTGAAAACGGCAAGCTGTTCGCTGGTTCTCTTTTTATGGCGATAGGCTTTGGAGGTAACATACATTGAAAACAGAAGCAAGAAGACCGTGGCTCCTGTCAAAATCAACATTATGTTTCTAGTTTTTAGTTTCTGTTGTGTGATGGCAGCTTCAAGGGTTAGCTGGTCTATTTCCTTCTCTTTTTCTTTGAGTTGATACCGTCGTTCAATATCCGTAATTTTTTCTTTGATTTCGTGGTTATTCACTGAATCGTATATATGGAAATATTTTTCAAAATAATCCAATGCCGTTTTGAAATTGCCCATCTCACGATGAATATTTGACAAAAGTTGATAGGTTTCCAACATGGTTCTGGCGGTGTGAAACGTTGAATCGAATTGTTCCGCCATGTTAGCGTAGGAAAGTGCTTTTTCAGGATTTTTTTGTGCGAGTAAAATCGCTGATTTCGACAGAATCGAACTGAGTTGAGTGTAGCGATCTTGTTGATTTTGTGAAAGTTCTATTGCAGAATCTGCATAATTTAAAGCTTTGGAATAGTCATTCATGGAAGAATAGATCGATACTAAGCTATTGAATGCAAATATTTTTTCTCGAATCATTTTTGCCCGTGAAAAAAGCACAATGGATTTATTTAACCCAAAATTGTCATTAGCCAGAATTTCTAATGGCGGTCATTAGAAAAATATGAGCTGAAGTTGTTGATATTATTGGGAAATTTATCTTATAAGATGTTTATAAACACGCCATATTTGTGTAAGAAAA
>Ga0208198_1000723_pt1 | contig 34260 bp, 32 predicted proteins | sample AD_JPNTR2_MetaG_FD_184446 | JGI IMG/M metagenome (GOLD analysis project Ga0208198, IMG submission 184446) | Active sludge microbial communities of municipal wastewater-treating anaerobic digesters from Japan - AD_JPNTR2_MetaG (SPAdes) (version 2) | ecosystem: Engineered > Bioreactor > Anaerobic...
AGAATTTCCGGGAAGTTTCCATGCTCGGAACAGGGCCTCTCTTGGCAGTCTTATTCGCGACAATCTCTTTTGTGGGCCTGTTTGTTCCTCTTGTCGGAACGATCTCTCCGGTGATGTCATCCACCCGACCAATCAGGGTGCGTTTTGCCCGGGACTGCTTTTTTTCCTTATCCCAATGAGAAATGGATTCGTAGGCATAGGTGATACCGGATCGTTTGTCATGCTGGTGCACAATAGCCATACCCACCCCCTCAATCATCGTTATGTCATATTCTCACATAACGATGCCGAGAGCAAGGGAAAAATACATCTATCCCACATTTATTCATAGGTTATGTTAACATGACAAAGCTCTATCGTTATGATCTTCGGGAATCCAGGGTGTCAGAAAAACAGGTTCCAGAGAATCCGAAACTCTGTTTTGGAGAGACTCTGGCCGCCCGGGAGCGGATTATGCTGCTCATACCGGCATGTTGCGGATAGAGATTAAGCATTCGACCGAAAACATAGATCTGGGTCAGGTGAGAAGTAATCGTGTCCGAACCATGCCCTGAAATAACCTGAGAAGACAAGGATAAAAAAATTCCTCGGGTAACGAAAATTGACCAAAATTTCTCGTCCAAATAAATCCCTATTGAAGGGATTCAGAAGATATAACCTTCCTAGGCAGTGGATCTGGGTTTTATCTTTCCATTGACATACGAAAAAGAATACAAAAAAGCAAATGCCTGCATGAATAAAACAGCAGACATTTGCGGGTTCGTTCGGCAGGTATGTGGTGAAATTAATACCCGTATACTGTCACCTTGTAAGTTCCGATAATTCCCAGAATGTTTTCAGCCTCCCAATCAACATGGGTTACTTTTTTTATTTTTCCATTCTGCTTGGCTGCTTCGATACTTGCGTCCCCGATAGCTATCAAAGATAAGACGCTCTGACACTGAGCCGTACCGACCTTCAAGGGTTTGCTGGTGTCGGCGCCAGTGGCTATAACGGGAAGCTTGACCTGTGTAAATACTGTCCCTACAGGCATTGAGGTGGCACAACTAGTGAGGAGAAACGCCCCTGCAAAAAGTATTGCTATGCACCAAATTTTATTCATATTTGCTCCTTCCACATTTAAACACAACATATCTGCCGAACAAAGCACCGATTATAATTACCAGAAAAATTATGCAAGGATATTCTTGCAGATATGAGTTTGGCACAGATGTGCGGGTATCTACTGAGAAGATGGACTGTCTATATCCGACGTGATTATGTGTCATAGCTCGGAATGGAAGTCGCGGCATACAAGCGCTTCATAAGATTACTAAAAAAGAGGCAGAGTAATAACACCTGCTGCCTCTTTCTAAATTTTGATGGACTTATTTCTCCCTCATAGCCTTTAAGGAACGTACTAAAACGACTAAGGGAAGAGGAACAAAGGCAACAAGGAAGTTTGGGGTTGATCCAAAGACTGTTATGAAGCACAAGCCTCCATCGTGGTGGCCAGAATCGCCTCCTGTGGTATCCTCAGTATCTTCAGAACTTCCGTTCTCGGACTTCGATTGATCGGGTACTGTTGCAGCCGTCATGCTCACGGTTTCACCCTCGGGATCTAGGTCAACCCCGTATATGCTCACATCCCACTCACCTGGCTCCGGGTTCGTAATGCGGTAGAGGTTATACGTAAGGCCCTTCGCGTGATACACATCCGCGTCATTCGTCGAAGCATCGATCTTCCTGCCACCCGGTGAGACAAGGGTCATGTCCACGTCACTGCCTGACCAACTTGACATGAAGATTCCGGTAAGCTGTCCGGCGGGGATCTGGGCCTGTGCCAGATAAGTCTCGCCGGTCCTCAGCAGCACCTCTTGTTCCATCTGCTTCTCTCCGCTCTGCATCTGGATGGACAGCTCGAAATAGAGTTTTTTCAAGAGACTGGGGTCGGTCAAAGGATAGTACAAGCCACCCGTTTGTTCCGCGATGCCCGTGAGAAGCGCCGCATCGACTTCGGAGCCAAGACCGAAGGTGAATATCTCCCATCCCTGAGCCGAGAACAGAGCGGCCTCATTGTCGTAATAACCCTGACCGTCGGTCAACATGACTACCGCCACTTTTTCTGGCTGGCCCTCCATGCACATGGCTATCTGGTTGTATGCTGCCGTGAGACCAGCAGAGAGGCTCGTGCCACCTAAGCTGTCTATAAGGTCTATTGCAGACTTGGCAGCTGTTCGGTCGGCAGTGAGGGGCTGATACGCCCACCGTACATATGAGTAATCATCGAAATCGATAATTGCCATCCAATCCTCATTTCCTGCGGTGTCAACAAAGATCCTGGCGGCTTCCTTTCTCATATCGGAAGGGTCGTTCCAGCTCATGCTGCCTGAGGAATCGATTACGAGCGCGACCCCAATGTTAGCGGTATTTGAAGAAATTGTATACGTTTCTGGATTCCTGTAATCGCTATATACCCAAGGAAGAATGTTGCCGGATCCATCTTCAACAGAACTCCAGCAAGCATATATGTTAGGTCTTCCATTAGCACATGATAATGATTTTGGGTTAAACCAGTCAGAGAACGTTCTTATCTCGAAATGAACATGAGGTTTGCCACCTGCGTTACCTGTGGCTCCCACATAACCTAAAATAGTATTTGTATCAACATAATCATTTTGTTTTACTTCTGGAGGTGATTGCATATGGAGGTAAATAGTATAAAGGCCCAGTTCCTGATGATAAACCATAACTGCATTTCCTAGCTGGGCTGAGCCGGGATTTGTAGAAATAATATTACCGGCAGCCATAGGATAAATGGGTTTACCCGCTGGAGCAATAATATCTACGCCTAAGTGAAAATGTCTTCCACCATTGACGGTACCATTCCAAAGGAATCGTCTAGGTCCTAGGAGGGGAGAATAGTCTCTTACAACAGATCTCCATGCGGGGTCTGCAGCCAGGCAGTTAATACTAATGCCCATAATTAAAATTAATAGAACAAACATAAATTTGGCCTTATTTGCCATAAACAACCTCCTCGATGATTTTCACTCAAAATCCTTGCAGGCTTTTGGACAACGAGCCAAGAAAATTTTATTACACCATCATTTCACAGTCCTAAAAAACGATATATTGCGTGAGGACCTCGAAATCTTGAGAGATCAAGAGCCTTCTTTTGATGCCTTACCTCATTGTTATTGTTGAATAACACTCTGCCAATACGCACCACTAAGCACTGGATTGCTTGGCGATTTCGACCAAGTAACACCATCTGGGGATGTTGCGAGGCCGATCTTATCTCCAGAGCTATAATAACCATACCACATTTTATAGATGGACCCATCAAAGACAACCCATGGAATGTATGCACTGCTAAGCACTGGATTGCTTGGCGATTTCGACCAAGTAACACCATCTGGGGATGTTGCGAGGCCGATCTTATCTCCACTGCTGTAATAGGAGTACCACATCTTATAGGAAGACCCATCATAAACAACTGATGGCATATAAGCGCTGTTGAGCACTGGATTGCTTGGCGATTTCGACCAAGTAACACCATCTGGGGATGTTGCGAGGCCGATCTTATCTCCACTGCTGTAATAGGAGTACCACATCTTATAGGAAGACCCATCATAAACAACTGATGGCATATAAGCGCTGTTGAGCACTGGATTGCTTGGCGATTTCGACCAAGTAACACCATCTGGGGATGTTGCGAGGCCGATCTTATCTCCACTGCTGTAATAGGAGTACCACATCTTATAGGAAGACCCATCATAAACAACTGATTGCATATAAGCGCTGCTGAGCACTGGATTGCTTGGCGATTTCGACCAAGTAACACCATCTGGGGATGTTGCGAGGCCGACCTTGTCTCCATTGCTATAATAACCATACCACATCAAAAAACCACCTTCTACACCTCCGCCAGTGCTGGTTTCACCGCTTCTACTGTTTGAATAACTTTCCTGCCCTTCGATGATATCATAGTCCGATGAGAAATCCTCGCCACCCCCGCTACAACCGGCAAGCAGAGCAGTCATATAAAATATGGAAACTATCAGCAAAATATGAGTGACTCTTTTGAGACGCATGGGAAACCTCCTAGGGTTTGGATTATCAGAAGTCATAACATCATAACACCTAGTACGTACGAGTTGCTTAGAACAAATGGCTGTCAGAACGTATAGCCAAGAAGGCTGCCGATTGCCACATCAGGGCTATCCTCGTAAATTCCTATCGAAACATACGGCACGAATCGCATTTTATCATTGACCAGGAAATTACTTCCCAGGATCAGATCAAGCGTATTGCGGGTTCCTTTATGTCCTCCTTCACCAACAAGTTCAAAATTGAATCCCATCCGGTTGTTTAGATTCAAACCATAACCGATGCCGAAGTTGAAGTAATCGGTACCATCAAAATCTCCTCCCTGTATTCGATAGCCGAACTGGCCGTAGAGCAGCCCTGATGAGGTTTGGCGCTGCATCGGGATATTGACGAACAGATCAGCGCCGTCATTGGCATACGGTGCAATGTCATCATTCCCCAAAAAAGTTATCCCTACTTGCAGTGCAAAATATTCATTCATTCCCGTCTTGTAGAAAAGAGTTAGGCCTTCCAGCCCTGATTCATCCGGTGCATCCCGGTCATCATCCATATTGGAACTGAAAGCGATAAAGCCCCCAACCTCAGCTGAATCACCTACACCACAACGCAAACCCAAAGGCGCCAATCGTATGTTATCATACTCACGCCCCAGATATTCCCGCCCCATTTCATAGGCCAAGCCGGCATTCAAAGCCCTATTCCCTTTTGGCAATACTTCAACTTGTTCTATCTTCAATGGCAAGATCTGAGAATGTTCTGCATGGATATCTTTCAGACCTGTAATCACCAGAATCCCCCCTACCATCACACCAATTAATAGTTTTTTCATTCAATCCCTCCCAGGGTAGTATGTTCCTATCGTATATGGCTTAACAATTACTCACATTTTCTGTTTTCACAGTTACTGTATCTGTAGGTAATAAGTACAATGGACAACGCAATTGAAAGCATAAAAGCTATACTCCTCCTTAAGGCATAAGAATTTCTTCCTTGAGTAATAGAGTCTGAAAGTAATCTTCTTTCAGCGTAAATATGTTTTCATCAAGGTCGAATTAGTAATTTTAAATATTTAAATTAATTACTACAAGTAAAATCAATATTCAATAGTATGTTTCAAGTATATTTTCAGAAGGATACCGCGAAACGGCTGAATACCGAGGCAGTGATTTGGGATAGGTGGTGAGTCGGTAACGGCAGTGGGACGCTGCCGTTGCCTGGAATGGTGCCTTCCGGTAGGGGGGCTACTTCGCCTTTGTGGGTTCGCCGGACGGGGGTCTCTTCTCCAGGTCCAGCATGTGCAGAAGCGAGAGTATGGGGTGGCGGGCCAGCATCCGGGGGCCGGAATACCGCATGACCTCGCGGATCCGCTCGCGCATATCGGGTTTGTAGCAGTGAGCGGGGCATCGGGAGCAGACCGGTTTGTCGCGCCCGTAGGGGCACCGGTCGAGGCGCGTGAGGGCGTAGTCCCGCAGCCTGCCGCACTCGTCGCAGAGATCCGCCCGCCTGCCATGATTACCTCGGCAGTAGATCTTGAGCATGGCCTCCAGGGTATGCCGTTCTCTTTTCCGTTTTCTGTCCGTACCGTTCATGTGCATGTCTCCGGATGGGCAGTATACGCGATCGTGAGGTGTTTGTGAACCGGTCTCCCTCAGCTCTTGACAAGGACCCTGATCCCTGTTATTGCAAATGATATGCAACAGAAGCTTTTAAAACCCGAGTGTTCTCTCTGCGCAGGTCATGGATATTGTTATGACAGGCTCAGCTCTGTACTGAAAACACACAGCGGAAGACTCACGAAGGAGCGTCTGGTCTTATTGAAAACAATTTGCGATATAAAGGGGCATTTCCAGGCAGATCACGTGCTGAGGCTGCTCAAGGATCAGCAATACAACCTCTCCCTGGTCACGGTCTACCGGAACCTTTCGCTGCTCGTTGAGGCGGGAATAATCCGCAGGGTGAGCGTGCATGAGGACGCCCCTTCCGGGGGCGCCTGGTACGAGCATATCTGGGGCCGCTCTCACCATGATCATCTCGTCTGCATGCAGTGCGGCAGGAGGGTTGAGTTCAGCTACCCGGCCATCGATGTGTTGCAGGAGGCGGTGGCCAGAGAGCACGGGTTTACCCTGGAGCGTCATTACCTCGAGCTGGTGGGGCTGTGCCCCGAATGCAGGAATGAAAAGGACCGTGCCTGAAAAGGCATGAGCAGGGCGGGATCGCGGCTGCCTTGCCGGCAGCGGGCGAGTCCTGGGGGAGATGTGTTTCATGACGACGGCGCGGGCTTCATAAGAGAGGCCGGATTGGGCCTTTTTTTCAAGTCCGCTGGAAAAGAAAGGATTCTTGCTTGACTCTTTTGGAACTGAAAGAAGGCGACACTGCCGTTATCAGCAGGGTCTCCGGCGGGAAGGGTGTTTCGGCCCGGATGGCGGGGCTCGGCCTGCGCGCGGGAAAGAAGATCCGGGTGGTCAGGGCCGCACCGTTTCGGGGGCCGCTGCTCATCGAGGATATCAGCTCCGGCGCCAGGGCCATGATCGGACGGGGAATTGCATCTCATGTGGAAATCCTTGACGAAAAGCGATAACACCGAGATAGTGATCGCCCTGGCGGGCCAGCCGAACTGCGGCAAGTCGACCATTTTCAATGCAGTGGCAGGGTTCAAGGTGAATACCGGGAACTTCTCTGGCACCACGGTCTCGTATGCCGAAACACAAGTCTACATCGGCGGCCGGACGGTGAGGCTCATCGATCTGCCCGGAACCTACTCCATATCCGCCATCGATGTCGCGGAACGGGTTGCGCGGGATTATCTCCTCTCCGGCCAGGTGGACGTGATCATCAATGTCGTGGATGCGTCCCTGCTGTCGCGTTCCCTTGAGCTCACACTACAGCTCATGGAGATGAACGTGCCCATGGTCATCGCGCTCAACATGATCGACGATGCACAGAAAAAGGGAATGGAGATCGGCATCAAGGCACTCACCTCCCTGACGGGCCTGGAGGCCTATCCCCTGATCGCGGTACAGGGAAGCGGCGTTCACGAGCTGTTCGATGCGGCCCTGAGGGTCTCCGAAAACGGCTTCCGCCGCGTCCCCCCGGTGTACGACCGGGACGTGGAGGAATGCATCGCCCGGATCGAGGCCCGCTATCCATCCTTGTTGAGAGAGCGCCTCAAGGTGGATACGCGGTTCGTCATCATCAGGCTCTTGGAGATGGACGAGGAGTTCGAGAGGATCGTCGCAGAGGTGGACAGGGAATTTCTCGAGTATGTCATCGAGAACAGGCGCTCCCTGGCCGAGGTCCACGACTGGCCGGAGTCCGGGGTGTTCGCGTCGCACCGGCATGCCCTGGTGCTGGATCTCTTCGAGCAGGTCGTTTCAGTAAAGTCGCGTTCCGGAATGGGCCTGTCCGAGAAGATCGACCGGTTCATCATTAACCCCGTGGGCGGCCTGGCGGCCACGGTGGGCGTGTTCTTCCTGATGTTCGCGGTATCGTTCTGGTTCGGCAATCTGATCGCAGGTCTTGTGGAGGCCCCTCTGGAATCCCTGGGCGTCTTTCTCATGAGTCATACGAGCGGCCATACCGCCATGTTCGTCTCCGGGGTCTACGACGGATTCACGGCCGGCGTGGGGATCGTGCTGCCCTATCTCGTCCCGCTCCTGGTGATCCTTTCCCTGCTCGAAGATACGGGCCTGCTGCCGCGGATCGCCTTCATGGCAGACGGCCTGCTGCACCGCTTCGGGCTGCACGGGAAATCCGTGGTACCCATCATCATGGGCTACGGGTGCAACGTACCGGCCATCATGGCCGCGCGCAATCTCGAGTACGAACGCGACCGGATCATCACCATGCTCATGGTCCCGTTCATCGCCTGCTCGGCCCGGACCGTGATCATCCTCGCCCTGGCGGGGAAGTATCTGGGGGCCGGGTATACGACGCTCATCTACCTGGGCAACATCGCCATCGCCCTGGGCGTCTCTTCGGTTCTCTCACGCCTGAGCGAAGACATGTCACCCGGCATCATCATGGACGTCCCCCCCCTGCGCAAGCCATACCTCCACGTCGTGATGCGCAAGGTCTGGATCCGGATCCAGGAGTTCCTGCTGTTCGCCTGGCCCGTGATCGCGATTTCCAGCATTGCCCTGGCGGTATTTTCCTATGTGGGGATCGACGAGGTCATCAACCGGGTGCTCTCGCCCATCACCACCTTCATCCTCGATCTGCCTTCCGAACTCGGGATCACCCTGTTCTTGGGGATCTTCCGCAAGGAGCTCACCCTCATCATGCTAAACTCGGCGCTGAACACCGCAGATGTCTCGACCGTGCTCTCCTCGGTACAGCTTTTGGTGCTCGTGGTCTTCACGGCGCTGTATATCCCATGCATCGCCACCATCTCCACGCTGTGGAAAGAGGGGGGATGGAAGGTTGCGCTGCTGTCCATCGCGCTCAATACCTCCATCGCCCTGGTAGTGGCGGGCTCGCTGGCATTCCTGCTCTGATCGGCCGGATTTCCCTGAACGCACAGGCCCTGAGGCTCACATGGGCGGAAGAACACCGCCTCCTGCAGGCCGACACCTCGGCATTGCCGGCGGCGGACATGGCTCTCAGGATTCTCTCGTTGCCGGCAGACACAGGTTTCCTTGGTGTATACGATGGAGAGATAAGGAATATATCGCATCCGTAAACCGCCGGGGAGGATGGGTCGCGGGATCCTGCCTCATAGGCGCCCCTCGGGCTGGAAGCTCTGTCCATGACTGGTTCACACCGTGGTACGAGAGAGGTTGGAGAGGAGGTCTATGGGCATATTATCTATCTCATGGTGACTCGGCCCTCAGGTAAGGATGCCGGATGAGCAGTGTGCCGGCGGAGCCTGACCGCTCATGTCCCGGCTTGTTCTACCCGATTCAGGCACTGCGGCAAAGGAGGTGAGAAGACCATGATCTCCTGGGCGTTTATTTTCCTGGTCCTGGCGATTGTCGCCGCCATACTCGGCTTCGGTGTTCTTGCGGATGTGTTCGCCTGGCTTGCCTTCATTCTCTTCGCCCTGTTCCTGGCGATTGCCATCGCCCTGTTCCTCGCTGCAAGAAAGGTGGTGCACAAGATGACAGATTAGACGTCCGGGTGCCCGGCCTTGTCCATACGAGCAGGGTGGAAGGGCAAATAGTGGCTCCGTCCATGGGCCATACCGGCAATACAGCCATTTCCTATTTTTTAGCGAAGAAATGACAAGAGAAAGGGGTATCATGGTTGACAATGATCCGAGAAGCATCCTTAAGCTCTGGGCGCTCGTCTTTCTGGTTCTGGCAGTCATAGCAGCCATATACGGAATGGCAGGCGACTCAGCCGGTGCGGTGAGGATCTCCCTGATCCTCTTCGCCCTGTTTCTGGCTCTCATGGTCGGGGTTTTCCTGATCGGAAGAAGGCCTGCAGCCTAAAGGAAGTCCTGCCTTATGTCCCCAAGAGAAGGGCGATCCGCTTTAAGAGCAGGGTGGAGACGACCATGACGGTTTATGCCAAGGGAAAGCTGTTCATCATCTGGGCGATCATTCTCCTGGGAATAGCAGTCGTGCTGGCATTGCTGGGATTCACCGGGGTAGACACTCATGAGGTGTGGATTTTCAACACCCTGGCCATCGTGTTCCTGATCCTCTTCGCCATACTCCTGCTGACCGGCAGGAAAACCCCTGCAGCATGACCAGATCGAATCAGGCGCCCTCACGTCCCCCAGCAGGGGAAGCTCGCCCGGCTTAGGGAAAGAAACAGTACCGGTCCCGGCAACTTCCGGGTTCTGCCCTGCTTGAGAACAGCAGGGCGCTGCCTATCCTACTATCCTATACAAAACTGCTGATAATGAAGGAGATCGTCCCGGTATGAAGATTGCCCAGGTTGCCCCGCTCTTCGAGCCGGTGCCTCCGGAGCTGTACGGCGGATCGGAGCGGGTCGTTTCCCATCTTACAGAAGAGCTCGTCCGCAGAGGACACAGCGTGACCCTGTTTGCGAGCGGCGATTCCAGGACCAGTGCCCGGCTCTACAGTGTAGTGCCCAGATCGCTCCGCCTCGATCCGGCAATCCCCGACCCGGTTGCATACCATTTTGTGGAGCTCGCCCATGCCTTTGCGCGGGCGGAGGAGTTCGATGTGATCCACTGCCACAACGACTACCTGGCCTTTCCCTTCGCTCACTTATGCCCGGTTCCCTGTGTGCATACCCTCCACGGCCGGATGGATTTTCATCACTGGAGAGAGCTCATGGCCGTTTATCCCGATATGCATCTCGTGTCCATCAGCAATGATCAGCGTAAGGCCTTAGGCGACCTGGATTTGAACTGGGTCGATACCATATACCACGGCCTGCCGGATTCATATTTTCGGCTCTATCCCGGAGAAGGCGGCTACCTGGTATATTTTTCCCGCATAGCCCCGGAAAAGCACCCCGAGATCGCCATCGAGGTCGCCAGGAGGAGCGGCATTCCCTTGAAGATGGCCGGCAAGGTGGACAAGACTGACCTTTCTTTCTTCACCCGGGAGATCGAGCCCCTGCTGGATCACCCTCTCATCGAGTATCTGGGCGAGATCCATGACGCCGAGAGGCCGGAGCTGATCGGCAACGCCATGGCCCTGCTCTTCCCCATCGACTGGCCCGAGCCCTTCGGCCTGGTGATGGTCGAGGCCATGGCGTGCGGGACCCCGGTGATCGCCAGGCCCTACGGATCGGTCCCCGAGGTTGTCGATGACGGGGTGACCGGCTTTATCGTTTCAGGCATGGAAGAGATGGTCGATGTGGTTGGCAGGGTCGAAAGCCTGGACCGCGAACGCTGCTTGAGGCACGCCAGGAACCGCTTCTCGGCGACAATCATGGCAGACAGGTATGAGCAGGTATACCAGTCTCTCATAGAGAGAGGAGCCGGATTTCGACCGGGCGCAGGCCGGTTCCCGCGTGCCGGGATGATGTCCGGACGCCCTGTATGAACTCCGTTCCCTTCAGGTTTCTCAAGGCGGTCTATCTGGCGGAAGTGACCAACCAGAGGGCGACATCCTTGAGCCAGCTGCTGATGGAGGTGACCATCACCTCCCAGTGGTCACTGTTCTTCCATCTGCACCAGCACTTTTTCCGCGACCCGCACATTGTCCCGGAATATCCCAACGATTTTTCCTCGTGGGTCCACACCTATCTGGCCGAAGATGCGGTTGCGGAAAAGCTCGCCAATCTGAATCTGGTCCGCAGCATGGACCTGGAGCTGGTGCGCCGTGAAATCTGCACTATTCTGGCTCAGCATCTCCAGGAGATCTCCGGCGAGCGTCACACCTCGTCCGAAAATGCATTCATATTCTGCAAACCTCGCCTGGCTGTACTCGATACCGGCCGCACCGCCCGTACGCTCGATGAGTTCATCGACATCCTCAGGGAGATGGACAGCGATACCGTGGCATACCATCTCTTCATCGCGCCCAGGCTCCTGTCCGAGACCATGATGAACGACTTCTCGCTCTGGTTCCGGCAGCGGGGGCACCATCGGCTTGCAGACAGGCTCGATTCGTTCGACCCATACCTCAAGAGCCTCAAGGAAAACCATGATTTTCTCCTGGACCTGATCGAGAGCGAGCGCGCAGATCCTCAGGCGGATGGGTACGATGATAGAAAAATACCGGGATATCGCTCCTGACAAGATCCTCTCCGAGATCAACGCTCTGGCCGGGGTATTGAGGGGACATACACTGCAGCATATCAGCTCCACCCGGATCGGCGGAGGAGTCGCGGAGATACTCAATCGCATGATCCCCTGGACCACATCTCTGGGGATTCCCACCACCTGGGATGTCATTGACGGGAGGCAGGACTTCTTCGAGGTGACCAAGTCCATCCACAATGCGCTGCAGGGATCGGACGTTGAGATATCGTGCTGCAACAAGGAGATCTATCTCGCTCATCTTGCGCACAATGCGGGCAAGATCGAGCCTGACGCCGATGTTGTGATGGTGCACGATCCGCAGCCGGCCTTTCTCATCGAATATTTCCCCCACCGGCGCAAGTCCATGGTCTGGCGCTGCCATATCGATCTTTCCCGGCCCATGCCGGCCATATGGAGGTTCCTGCGTCCGGCTATCAACAAGTATGCCATGGCCGTGTTCCACATCCCCCATTTCGCGCAGAAAGACCTCACCATCCCCAAGGTGCTCATCAGCCCGTCCATCGATCCGCTCTCCGAGAAGAACCGGGAGCTCACCCAGGAAGAGATCACTCGTATTGTCGAGGGCTTCGGCATTGACCGCGGCCGGCCCATCATCGTCCAGGTTTCGCGGTTTGACCGGTTCAAGGACCCCATGGGCGTGATCGCGGCGTTCAGACAGGTCCGCAGGCACTTCGACTGCCAGCTCGTCCTCGCCGGAGGCGGCGCGACCGACGATCCGGAAGGACCCATGGTCCAGGCCGAGGTCGAAGAGGCTGCAGCAGGAGACCCGGATATCTTTGTCCTCTTCCAGCCCACAGACCTGGAGGTCAATGCCCTGCAGCGGGCCGCAGACATCATTCTCCAGAAATCGACAAGGGAGGGTTTTGGCCTGACCGTCACCGAGGGCATGTGGAAGGGCAAGCCCGTGATCGGCGGCGCAGTTGGAGGGATTCCCGCCCAGATCATCCACGGCGAGACCGGATATCTCGTCAATTCGCCCGAGGGGGCGGCCTATCGCATTCGTTATCTGTTGAGCCACCCTCACGCGGGCAGTGTCATGGGCGCCAGGGGGCGGGAGCATGTGCGATATAATTTCCTCATCACCCGCCATGTCCGGGACTATCTGCTCCTCATGCTCCACGTGATGCAAAACGAGAGCGAGCGGCCTGTCTTTATCGGAGGCGTCACCGGCAAGACAGGAAGACCCGGGGGCGGGGATATTGCGGCAAAGGCCGGCGAGAAGTCATGATGGCCGAAGATATCATCAATGTCTCGGGAGAGCACTATGTCCTGGCCACCACGGCCCTGGCGGCGGAGCAGAACCGCATCGTCAAGCACGAAGGCACCTTTGCGGTGTTCGACACCCACGGGGACATCCGGTCACGGATCTTCAATACCCAGGGGCTGTTCCACAAGGGCACCCGCTATCTCTCCGAGTACCGGCTCTCCATCGAGGGGAGGAGGCCGCTCCTCCTGAGCTCGGACATCACCCGGGACAATCATCTCATCACCATCGACCTCACCAACCCCGACCTGATCCTGGATGTAAAGCGGCAGATCCGGCGGGGCTCGATCCATATCTTCCGGTCCAAATTTCTCTGGCAGGGCCGCTGCTACGAGAAGTACCGGATAAGAAACTACGACCTGAACCCATTGTCATTCACCATCGCCATCACTATGGGCTCCGACTTTGCAGACATCTTCGAAGTCAGGGGAATGACGAGGGCCAAAAAGGGTGAGCACGGGGAGATCCTTGTCGGTGAAACCCTGATGGACATCCCCTACACGGGTCTGGACAAGATCTTCAGACGAACACGCATTGAGTTTTCCCGAAGACCGGATGCGGTCGAGCCGGGGAGGGCCGAGTTCTCTATCCAGCTTGGGGAGTACGAGGAGATCGAGTTCGAAGTGGTCGTCTCCTGCCTGGAGAGGGAAGCGGCACAGGGGCAGACCGATTCATACATCCATGCCTACCGGGAATCCGCGAGGCTCTTTCGCGAGGCCAGAGGCCGTGAAAGCACGATCCGAACCTCAAATGAGGAATTCAACAATCTGGTGGAGCGCGCCGTTTCCGACCTGCGCATGCTGCTGAGCGAGGTGGACGGCGGCATTCTCTACCCGGATGCCGGCATACCCTGGTTCTGCACTCCTTTCGGCCGCGACGGCCTGATTACGGCCTGGGAGACCCTGTGGTTCAATCCGGACATCTCCCGGGGCGTACTCGAATATCTAGCATCCAACCAGGCGCGAGAGGTCGCGGCAGAACAGGATGCCGAGCCCGGAAAGATCCTCCACGAGGAGCGCATGGGCGAGATGACCAACACCGGTGAGCTCCCCTTTTCAAAATACTACGGCAGCGCGGACGCCACGCCGTTGTTCGTCATCCTGGCAGGCGACTATCTCCTCAGGACGGGAGATACGGAGTTCATCGAGATGCTCTGGCCCAGGATCAGAGAGGCGCTTGTCTGGATCGACACCTATGCCGACCCCGACGGCGACGGATTCGTGGAGTATGCATGCATGAGCGCTCACGGCCTGCAGAATCAGGTGTGGAAGGATTCCTTCGATTCCGTGTTCCATGAAGACGGCAACCTTGCCGAGCCTCCCATTGCGGCCTGCGAGGTACAGGCGTACGTATTCGCCGCCAGGAAACAGGCCGCCTTTATCGGGAAGCGGCTGGGGCTGGAGAAGATAGCCGGTGATCTCCTGGAGCAGGCGGAGGATCTGAGGAAGCGCTTCGAGCTCACCTTCTGGGACGACGAGCTCCCGGGATACGTTCTGGCCCTGGACCGGGAAAAGAAGCCCTGCCGGGTGAGGGCCTCCAACATGGGGCACTGTCTCTTCGCAGGCATATCCTCACCGGACCGGGCCAGGATAGTCACCCAAGCACTCATGGACGACACGTTCTTCAGCGGGTGGGGCGTGAGGACCCTGGCAAGGGGGCAGCCGCGGTATAATCCCATGTCCTATCACAACGGCTCCATCTGGCCCCACGACAACGCCATCATTGCAGACGGCATGGCGCGCTACGGCTGGAAAGCGGAGGTGGGGCGGATTCTCGAGGCCATGTTCCACATGAGCCGCTTCACGGAGCTGGGCAGACTGCCCGAGCTATTCTGCGGCTTTCAGCGCAGACCTGATCAGGGGCCCACCCTCTACCCGGTTGCCTGCTCGCCTCAGGCATGGGCCGCCGCGAGCATCTTTTCCCTGTTGAGGTCCTGTCTGGGACTGACTATTCGGGCAGCCTCGCGGGAGCTGCACTTCAGCAGGCCGTATCTGCCGGAATTTCTTGATTCCGTCCACATCAGCAACCTCGCTCTCGGCGACGGGACGATCGATTTCTCGGCCATACGCCATCACAACGACGTGAGCATCCAGGTGACGGAGAGGAAGGGAGACATATCGGTTTCCATCAACAAGTGATTCATTTTCGTGCACTTGCGGGGTGTTCTGCAAGTTTGCCGGGAAATCGCGGGCGGGAATCCTCAGAACCGGTTTCTTCCCAGGTTCGCACCCTGCCGGATGAGCTCCTCCTGCACCTCGCGCGCAGGGACCTCCCTGACAGACCGAGAAGAACGCGCCGCCAGTGCGGCGCAAGCGCCAGCCGCCTGGCCGGTGGCCATGCAGATGGGCATCACCCGGTAGGATGAATGGGCCTCGTGGCTTCCCGAGATGCACCTGCCGGCCACCAGGAGACTGTCGAAATCTTTAGGCAGCAGCGAGCGCAGGGGGATGTCGTATGATTCCCCGGGAGGGAGATACACCAGCACGGTGCCCTTGCCTTCCGGGTTGTGCAGGTCGACGGGATAGGTTCCCCGGGCGATGACATCGTCGAACTTCGCCGCACCGAGGATGTCTTCGGATGTGATCCGGTAGTCGCAGAGGATCCTCCTTGACTCCCTGACACCCACGGTGGCGCCGCTCTGGACCATGTAGGATTCTTCGAAGCCCGGCACGTATTTCTTCATGAACGCCGCGATCTTCCGATTCTGTCTCCGGCTTTCCATCTCGGCGCAGGTAAGATCCCACACATCGGTCCCCAGCACCTTGACGACCCGCGAACAGTTGAAGCTCAGCTCTTTTTCGTGCGGGGTTCCGAAAAAGAGGATGTCCTCGCGGGGCAGATCGAACCCTTCTTCTTTTTCGGCCTTTCTGATGAGGTCCCAGAGGCCGTGTACCCCCAGCCACTGGTCGGGGTGTTTCTTGACATATGCCCCAAACGCTGCCTTTCTGAACTCGGCCATTCGAAAATAGAGGGTCATGGGCTGCACCAGGCCGTCTTCCTCACGCCCCACCTCGAAGGGGGCGCCCGCCAGGGCGGCGATATCGCCGTCTCCGGTACAGTCGATGATCAGCCGCGCCGTGATCACCACAGGCCCTGACTTGGTCTCAAATACCACCCCCCGGATACAGTCACCCTCGCGGAACACATCGCTGGCAAAGCAATGGAGGAGCAGCTGCACCCCGGCCTCGTCGATCATATCGTCGGCAACCGCCTTGAAGGCCTCAGGATCGAAGGGAACGGTATATGCGGTTTCCGGAGAAGGCGGGATGATCCCGCCGACCCGTACGAGGCGGGTGATAAGGTCTGCGAGAACACCCGAAATCACCGGGTCTCCGGGCCCGTGATCCGTAGGGAAGAAGGTGATTGCGCCGGGTGTCTCACGGCGATGATGCTGGGTGTAGTACGACACGAACGGATTCACCAGGGCCGCGGTCGCATTCCCGCCGAGAAAGCCATACTGCTCGCACAGGATCACCTCGGCCCCTGCCCGTGCGGCTCCCAGGGCGGCTCCCAGCCCTGCGGGTCCGCCTCCGACCACGAGTATGTCCGTCTGGGCGGCCATCAGTGCCCGGCGGGGGGCAAGCATCACGATGGTCGCCTTCTCGGGCCGCTTCAACGGGGGCATGGGGCACCCTCTTGATTTTTCACAAGCTCTTTCACCGGGTTCACTCCGGAGTATTCAGGCTATTTTCATGCCCTGCCCCTCCTTGAGAAGCCGGACCGCAATCTCGTTGGTCATGAGGGCGCGTTTCTTCATCTCCGGGATCATCCCCCTGATATGATTCCGGAGCTCTTCTTTGGTGTCCCAGAAGTGGTCGATGTAGGCGATCAGCCTTCCGGCGTTCACCAGATTCAGGGGAGGGGTTTCCATCTGAAGGTCCTTGAGGAAATTCAGTACCTTCGACGAATAGGGGAGCCCCAGGAAGGGGACCCCCTGCAATGCCGCGAAGATCAGGAAGTGCAGGCGCATCCCCACGGCGAAATCGAAATGCTGCATGATCTCCAGCAGCTGACCCGGGGTATACTCCTCCCTGAGCACGGAGCATCGCTGGGGTCTGAGCGTCTTGGAGATAACCGCATGGGAGTGCTGCATATCCTGCTTTCCCCGCTCCATGGGAACGAACACGATATTGGCGTCGAACCGGTCGATGATGAAATCAGCGGCATTGGCCAGAAGCGAATGGTAAAAATCCGGATCCATATCCGGGGCGGCCGGGCCCGGTTCCCGGACCGACATGCCTACCAGGATGTGCTTCCCGCTCATGTGTTCTTCTGCGAGGGTCCCGCCGTCGATGGGCTGTGGTGTGAGAAGCAGAGCAGGATCTGCGGTGACAACGATCTCTTTTTCCACCCCGGCCTCTTCCAGAATCCTTTTGGCCCCGCGCTCCCTGACGGTCACCGCCACGGCCCGGTTCAGCGCGTCTTGCACCATGTTCTGGGTGGAGCGGTCTTTCAGAGGGCCTGCGCTCACGGCATATACCATGACAGGCACCTCGAGCTCGTGGGCCACCAAGACTTCCCGGAGAAAGGTCTTGGCCTCCTGATCGAAAAGGATGCCTCCGCCGCCCAGGAGGAAGAGATCGAGGTTCCTGACTTCCTCGGCCACTTCGCTCTTTGTCATGTCCCTGACCGGGACCGCCCGTAAGAAGGGATATCGCCGGATGGTATCGCCGGGGTCTCGCGAGAACACGGTGATGTTCACAGGAACGGATTTTCTGAGCTGGTTTATGATGCACTCCAAGATGGCCTCGTCTCCCATGTTGAGGCCGCCGTAGGAGCCCGATATGCCGATGCGATAGGTTCGCTCGTTAAGGTCTGTCATGCCCCGTGTGCCTCCTATGCAGAAGTGGTCCCTCTCGTGATCCGGCTGCCTTCGGCGGTTGCCGTCAATCCGGGAAGATGGCGGTCAATGGGAGAGATTGCAGATGCCATGAAATGCAGGTGTGCATGGAAACGGCCCACAGAGTACCTCCATAAGAAATAGTGCAGGACGGGTGTCACAATTCAAGGTGAGGTTCATAAAGACCATGGGCCGGCGATTATCACAAGTTTCCGGGTGCCGGCATCTCTCATGCCTGGTATAATGCGAAAAAACCCATGTATGGCGAGGAGGAATGGAATGCTTACCGTTGTTGCGGTCATGAAGGCTGCTCAGGGCAGGGAAAAGGAGATGGAAGAGGCGATCGGGGCTCTGGTGACAGAGGTGCAGGCCGAGGAGGGCACCTTGGTCTATGCGGTGCACCGCGGCCGCAAGGAGCCGGGGAAATTTCTCTTCTACGAGAAGTACCGCGATAAGGACGCCTTCAAGGCGCACGGGGTAACCCCTCACTTCGCGGAGTTCTTCGGGAAGATAGCCCCGCTGCTCGATGGAGAGCCTTCCATCGAGATCTACGAGGATTTCGTCTCCATCAGTCCCCGAGGCTGATGGAGGGAGGACCCTCACTCTCCCCCTGGTTGAGCGGGAGTATGGGGAGGACGGGGTTTCTCCCCATACTCCCTGGTTGCCTTAGAAAAGGGCTACGGCGGTGTCATACCCCCGTGATTGAGGGCGCTCCTCGCCTCCTGCCGCGTTTCATAGATGTGGGGGGCGAGCTTGCGCTCCTTCAGGGCGTCCCCCAGCTTCATCCGCAGGAAGGTGTTGGTGGTATAGCGCGTGACACCCGTGTAAAACTTGTCCACGAGCCGCTTGACCATGTCGGTGTATTCGTCCACCAGTTCGGGCAGGATGTCGAAGTTGTCGTAGTTCACGATGGTATAGGTCTTTTTCCCTAGAGGGGAGAGAATCTCCGAGACTGCCTCTTCCACCTCGCGGATGTCTTCCTTTGTTCTTATCTTGTAGCCCTCGAAGTTGACGAAAAAGAGTTCCTCATCCGGATCGAAGGTGAGGCGCTCCCGGAGCGAGAGGCCGAAGATGTCTTCCTTGAGGTTCATGGGGCCTTCCCTGAATATCCTGGGGTCCATGAGCCTGGGCGGCTTCTTCATCACCGGGATGAACTCCATATGAGCCAGGATGTCCCGCTCGATGTCGACGCCCGGGGCCACCTCTACGAGTTCCATGCCGTCTTCTGTGAGCGTAAAGACGCAGCGTTCGGTGACATAGGAGACCGGCTGGCCCCTCATGACCGCGTAGCGGCCGCTGAAGGTGACCTGTTCCACATTCTGGAGAAATTTTTTCTGGGCGCCCTCGCATCGGATCTTCAGCAGCCCGTCTTTGACCGAAACCTTCAGGCCGTCTGTGGTGAAGGTACCCATGAACACCACCTTCCGGGCATTCTGGCTGATGTCGATGAACCCCCCTGCGCCTGCCAGCCTGCTGCCGAACCTGCTCACGTTCAGATTGCCCTGCGCGTCGGCCTGTGCAAGGCCGAGGAAGCAGCAGTCAAGGCCTCCGCCTCCGTAGAAGTCGAACTGGTAGGGCTGGTCGATGATGCAGTCAGCGTTCGCCGCTGCGCCGAAGCTCAATCCCCCTGCCGGCAGCCCGCCTATGATCCCGGGCTCTGCGGTGAGCGTGATGTATTCGAGGATTTTCTCTTCATGCGCCACGCTTGATATGCCCTCGGGCATGCCGATGCCCAGGTTGATGACGCTGTTGCCCTTGAGCTCGAAGGCGGCCCTGCGGGCGATGATCTTGCGCGCGCAGGTGTCCATGACCGGGAGCGAATCCATGGGCACCCGGATCTCGCCGCTGTAATAGGGGTTGTACTGGACATCGAAGGTCTGCCAGTGGTTCTCGGGCCGCGAGAGGACTACGCAGTCGACCAGGATGCCCGGGATCTTGACCTGCCGCGCGTTGAGCGAGCCACGGTCAGCGATCCGCTCCACCTGGACGATGACAAACCCGCCCGAGTTCTTGGCCGCCATGGCGATCGAGAGTGCATCCTGGGTCAGGGCCTCTTTTTCCATGGTGATGTTGCCCTCGGTATCGGCGGTGGTGCCGCGCAGGATGGCCACGTTGATGGGGAAGGTCTTGTAGGCGAGATAGTCTGTGCCGTCAAAGCTCACCATCTCCACCAGGTCTTCGCGGGTGATTTCGTTGAGCTTACCCCCGCCGAACCGGGGGTCCACATAGGTCCACATGCCGTTGGTCGTGAGCGTGCGGGGCTTGCGGGCTGCGATGTCCCGGAACATGTGGGAGATCACACCCTGGGGAAGGTTGTAGGCCTCGATCTTGTTTTCGATGGCCAGTCTTCCGAGCTTGGGCGCGAGGCCCCAGTGGCCCCCGATCACCCGTTTGACGAGGCCTTCGTGCCCGAAGTGGTTGAGCCCCCGCTCCCTGCCGTCTCCCTGGCCGGCTGCATATACCAGGGTCAGGTTCCGGGGTTTGCCGGTCGCAAGGTAACATTCCTCGATCTTGATCAGGATCTCCTCGGGGACCCCGATGCTCACGAAGCCTCCGGTGGCCACGGTATCTCCGTCCCGGATGGCCCGGACCGCATCCTCGGCGGACACGATCTTGCCTCTGCGCATCCGTGAGGGCGGCAGGGCGGAGAGCATCGGGTGAATATTGCCGCTTCTTGGTGACATGGATTCCTCCTGTTGCATGTCTGGTATACCGGGATAGTGATGGACGCTGCCTTCCTTTTGCCTCATTGGTTGCTTCATTCTTTTCCCCTTTGTCAAGAGGGGGCTTGCATGGGGAGCGGTTCTCTGCCTGGAATCGGTCACTTGGACAGTGTCCAGGCGTGGAAGACGGTGTCCTTGGCCGGACTTACCAGATCACGGCTGAAAGGTAGCCCACAACCGATAAATTATCTCCGGTGATATGGCCGGAATGGGCGTACTTCAGAACCCGGGAATTGGTACGCGACAGGGCCTGTGCATACATGAGGGCCGAGAGGATGGGGCCGCCACCGCACGCCTCGCACTCGGACCGCTCCAGGTCCCTGGACAGCCCGTCGACATCGAAGCGTTCGACAGCCTGGGCCACCCGGGCATCCATGGCCTCAGCCCTGGAGGCGGGGTGGAAGTGCGACAGGTCCGAGCTCGCCACAATGAGGACGTCGTCGGGATCGTCGATCGAGCGGTGCAGGGCGCGGGCAAGCTCCCGGCATGCATCGGGCTCCTGAAGGCCCATGATCAGCGGGCAGAGCCTGAAATTCCCGAGCACGACTTGGAGAAAGGGCAGCTGTATCTCCAGGGCGTGTTCAGAAACGTGAGGCCGTGTGTCGTCCGTGAACACCCCGGATGCGGCCATCAGCTTTTCACAGAAGGCCTCGTCCACCTCAAGCGCACCCAGGGGAGTCTCGAAGGCGCCCGACTTCCAGACCGAGACAAAAGGCAGATACATCCGGTGCGAAGGGCTGATGACCACCACTGTGGAATACGCATGCCCGGCGATCGCCTTGTAGGCGTATGCCGCCACCTGACCGGAATACTGGTATCCAGCATGGGGACTGATGATGGCGACGGGTTTCCGCGGAATCTCTGCGATGACCGCCTGCTTAAGAAAATCGTCGATGTTCTGCTTCAGGACCTCGGGATTGCCGGGATACCAGCTCCCGGCAATGACCGGCTTTCTGATATATGCCTTCATGAGCAATTCCTCCTGAAGAACATATGTCCTGTTCTTCTGGATTCTTTTGCTAAGATTACGGAAACAGCGGCAGGGAGTCAATCCCTTCGGACTCCGGGAGGCCGAACATGAGGTTCATGTTCTGGATCGCCTGCCCTGATGCCCCCTTCGTGAGGTTGTCGATGACGCTGACGATCACGGCCCGGCTCGTCGCGGCGTTGACGGTCAGCCCAATCAGGCAGTTGTTGGTCCCCCGGACATCCTTGGTGGAGGGGAAGCCGCTCTTCAGGACGTGAACGAACCGGGAGCCCTCGTAATACGAGCGGAGGCGGTCCTTGAGCGTGGCCTCCTCGGAGAGGGCCTTGACATAGATCGTAGAGAGCATGCCCCGGGTGATGGGGATCAGATGCGGGGTGAACTCGATGTTCACGCCCCTTCCGGCGGCCTTTGTGAGCTCCTGTTCCATTTCCGGGATATGGCGGTGGGAGCGTCCGACCTTGTAGGCCGAAAACGACTCTCCACTCTCGCAGATATGGGTTGTCAGGCTCAAACCCCTGCCTGCGCCCGAAACCCCGCTCTTGCTGTCGGCGATGATGCCCTCGGCCTCGATGAGGCCTTCTTTCAGGAGCGGGATGAGGGGGAGCAGGATGCTGGTGGGGTAGCACCCGGGGTTCGCCACCAGCCGGGCATCCCGGATCTCTTTGCGGTATATCTCGCACAGGCCGTAGACCGCTTTCTCCATGAGATCCACAGCGGTATGCTCCCCGTACCACGTGCGATAGGTTTCAAAGTCCCGGATGCGGAAATCGGCGCTCAAGTCGATGACCCGTACCGAGTCGGCGATACGCGAGATGAAGTCCATGCCAGTCCCATGGGGCAGGCAGCTGAACACGACTTCGCACCGGCGGCTGATCGCTGCTTCGTCGAATTCTTCCAGCTCGATGTCGAAGCTCCCCTGGAGAAAGGGGAAGATTTCCGAGATCCTCTTTCCGTTGTACTGGCGGGAGGAGCAGTAGGTGATCCTGGAGTCACGATGGCCGTGCAGAAGCCGGATGAGCTCTGCCCCGGTGTATCCCGTGGCGCCCAGGATCCCTATGGAGAGTGACAAGGGTGTTACCTCTTGGAGAACTGAGGTCTCTTTCTGGCCTTGTGGAGACCGAACTTTTTGCGTTCGACCATCCTCGGGTCCCTCGTGAGAAAGCCTGCGGCCTTGAGCTTGGGGCGATACTTTTCCGCGTCGAATTCTGACAATGCCCGGGAAATGCCATGCCGGATCGCCCCTGCCTGACCGGATATGCCGCCGCCTCTCACGGTTGCGTACACGTTGAACTGACCGCGCGTCTCGGTGAGATCGAAGGGCTGCTGGGCCGACATGACCAGCGTCTCTCTCCCGAAGTACTCATCCAGCGGTTTGCCGTTGACCGTGAACTCCCCCGTGCCGATGGATATCCAGACTCGGGCTGTCGAGCTTTTCCTTCTGCCGGTGGCGTAGGTTCTTTCTGTTGCCATATGTCGTTCCTCTACAGATTGATCTCTTTGGGCTTCTGGGCCTCATGGGGATGGGTTTCGCCAGCGTAGACCTTGAGCTTCTTGAACATGCTCCTGCCGAGACTGTTCTTAGGGAGCATCCCCTTGACCGCGTGCCGGATGATCTCTTCGGGGTTCTTCTCCATGAGCTGGCGTGCGGTGCGCGATTTGAGCCCGCCCATGTACCCGCTGTGGCGGTAGTAGGTCTTCTGCTCCATCTTTCTGCCGGTGAGGATGACCTTTTCCGCGTTGATGATCACCACGAAATCCCCCACATCGGTGTGCGGGGTATAGGTGGGTTTCGTCTTGCCCCTCAGGATGGATGCCACGTCTGCGGCAAGTCTGCCCAGCACCTTGTCCTTGGCATCGACGAGCACCCAGTTTCTCTCGATCTCGTCCTTCTTTGCGATGAACGTACTCATAGACATTACTCCTTAAACCATAAATAGGGCTCGGATATAGCCGAAATCAGATGCACCTGTCAAGCACTGATCGAAGATTTGTCTCCCCAACCGGGCAGCCGTCGGATCCTGAACGCATCCGGGCCGGTGCACCGGACACGAACCAATGGACGCCCGCTGCCGAAGCCCGATGGAAGGATATGCCCGCTTTTTGCCATATTCAAGTTTATCCGGTATTGCACGATCATATAAATATAGAGGTGCAAGCGCACAGGGCGTGAACATGCCGGTGGCTTAAGAAGGAGAAGAATCATGAACAAGATTCTGATCATCGACGACGACTCCGGGGTCCACAGCATCATCAACGCCATCGTTCAGAGGAAAATGCCCGATTGCTCCTTCTCCTCGGCATATAACGGCATGGATGGAATCAGGGCTGCCCTTGACGAACATCCGGATGCAATCCTCCTGGATGTAGACATGCCGGGCATCGACGGGTTCGAGACCTGCAGGCGCCTGAAGGAAGACGAGAGGACCAGGCACATCCCCGTCGTCATGTTCTCCGGGATGGCGACTGATGCGGACAGCGCTGATGCCGCGCTTAAGAGCGGCGCCGACATGATCATCGCAAAGCCCCTGAGGAGCGAGCATCTCATCCAGGTCTTCAGATCGCTGCTCGATCCAAAGGCGAAATGAGAACCTGTCCTCCACTAGTTCCAAATCAGAACCTGCACCCCTTTTGATGTCTTGACAGGGGAAATATTTTTTTGTCATGTGAACTTATGAAGATCGACGCCGTGATCACCGCCGGGGACGGGAAGGCCGCCCGAAGGCTGTTCAAGAGGAACAAGGCCCTTCTGGACGTGGCCGGCAAACCCATCATCCGCCACATCGTGGAGGTCGTGTTGAAGTGCGAGGACATAGGCCGGATCGTGGTCGTAGGGCCCCGCGAGGAGTTTCTGGAGGTGATCGGCGATCTGGACGTGGATATCGTGCAGCAGAAGCGCAGCCTTGCAGAAAACGGCTGGGAGGGGTTTCTCCGCACGATTCCCGAGTGCCGGCAGGGGGAGTACTGCTCGGAAGAGACCATCCAAAAATACCGGGATAAGTATGTGCTGTTTCTCTCCGGAGACATCCCGCTCATCTCCGTGCGTGAGATCAAGCAGTTTCTCTCCCAGTGCGACATGGAGCGCTACGACTATGTTGCGGGGGCGACCTCTGAAGAGGTGCTCAAGCTCTTCGGGCCGAGGAAGGGCAGGCCCGGGATCAAGATGGCCACCTTCCATATGCGTGATGGCAACCTGCGGCAGAACAACCTTCACATGGCCAGGCCCTTTGCCCTAAGGGAGAGCATCGATCTGGTGCTCAACGCATACGAGTACCGCTATCAGAAAGAGTTCGTCAATATCGTCAAGGCCATCTTCGCCATCGTCAAGTTCGGCAGGAAGAACCTGGCCCAGGCGCTTCTCATCTACCTGCTCCTCCAGCTCTCGGCAGGGTTCGAAAGCCTGGGGATGGAGAGGGTCGCCCGCCTGGTGAGCTTCCCCGTGACAAAGGAGCGGGTGGAGCGCCTGGTCTCAAGCCTTCTGAACACCCGGTTCAAGATCGCGGAGACGACCGTGGGAGGGGCCGCCCTGGACGTGGACAACGAGAAGGACTACATGACCCTTTCCATCATGTACAAGGACTGGATGAACCAGATCACCCAGGACGATCACCACTTGGCATAGTGATCCTCTGCAAAACCGGGACACGACTGGATAAAGATCACCTCGCCCTCGTCCGTGAGCAGTGTCCCTTCGAAGGAGCCCATCAGCTGGGTAAACCGTGACGCCAGCAGAAATGCATTGATCTTCTCTTCCCTTCTCGCCTCGGGGTAGAACACCAGGTCCACCTTTCTGTCGTTGGACCTGATGTGCCAGGGGTCGGACAGGTTGTCCCGGTCGAAATCGAAATCCACCATGTCCACCTTGGTCATGATGCCGTCGACCCAGAAGGCGTTTTCCGTGAAGCTCGTCTCGTTGACCCCGCAGGAGAGGTTGAGGCCCAGGCTCCTGCCGTCGTCGAGGCTGGAGGCGGTCGATGCCCAGTTCCAGCAGGTCTGCCTGCGCATGAACCCGCACGTCCAGTCCGAAAGGGCCCAGTACGCCGGAGAGGAGAGATCGTACTGGGTGTCTCCCCGGGTTATGGTACCCCTGACCTTCAAGGGGCTGGTCTTCTGGGTGTACACCCATCCCCGGTATCCTGCCCGGGTGCATATCCTCAAGGGGCTCGTGGCGTTGGGATCGATGGATACGTCGATGGACACGTCCCTGCCGAGGGCCTTCAACGAGTCCCGCTGCATCTCGATGATCAGTCCGCCGGTGTTGAAGAGGCTCCTCGGTTTCTCGGGAGAGGGCTCAATGGACGTCCCGGCAAAGGGGTGCCCCATCGCCTTGGACTCGGTTATCACACCGGTCTGCCGGTCGTAGAGGTAGAAAAAGGCGTTGGAGAGATAGGCGAGATCGACGACGGCCGCCCCTGCCATGAGCTCCGGGCCGATGATGCCGATGAAGTGAAACCGGTTGATAAAAAGCCGCTTGAGAAGATTTGGCAGACGAAAGCCCATCGGGGTCTCCAGGCGGTAATCCAGGTAGTTGATCCGGTGAACCGGCTCGTTGTAGATGCCCCATCTCACGAGGCCTCTTCCATTGACCAGTGTATCCATGGCTCCCTCCTCCACGTGAATCAATGGTATGGACCTTAAACAAGTCAAACCCTGGTCCCAGCTTAAGCAAAAAGGCTTCAAAAAGAGGATGTTCCCTCCTTGACGCCTTTTAAGAAGCGCAAAGCAAAGGCTGATTCATAACGCGCCTGGCAAATCGGCGTATTCTTATATAATAGAGGATAACGGAAAACCAGCGGTTGTCCAGTGAAATCTTATTCGAGGTAGTCTTCAAAGCCCGGGGTATCGGATGCCAGAGGCGCTCCCGACACCTGGGTGATCTTCTTGCTCAGCTCGTCGGTCTGCTGTTCCATATAATCTTCGAATCCGGGTGTTGCGTCGCTTAAGGATTTGGCCCGGACTTTCCCGGACGAGGTCTTCCGGTCGTCATTTTCGGTGAGATAATCCTCGAATCCGGCCCCGTCTTCCGGACCGGCGGGTGCAGGCCGTGCATCCTGGAGGGGAGGAGAAGCCGCGTTCTGCGCTCCAGAGCCGTGATGGAGGTCCAGCATCTTTTCGTCCTTGATATAGCTGGTTTCCACCACGTCCGAGATCTCCAGCATCTTCTTGACGATAGACTTGATCTTGATGGCTTCGTTCTTGATCTCCTGGAGGCTGTCGATCACGGACTTGTTCACCGAGGCCTCCTTGACGATCATGTCGAGCTTCAACAGGATCGTGGTCAGGGGAGAATTGATCTCGTGGTTGGCGGCGATGGCGGTCTTCGATACCGCGGCGAGCCTCTGGGCCTTGATGTTCTTCGTGATGAGCATGGCCCTCTGGATGGCCTGGGCACCAACCTCGGCAACGGTCCGAAGCAGCAGGAGCTTCTGGTTCGACTCCTCCTGGCTGATGCCCTCCTGGGGCATCGCCTCAAGGACCCCGATGATCTTGTTGTCCACCTTCAAGGGTGCGTATATGAAGTTGACCCCCTTGGGGTAGACGGCGTTGGATCTTTCGAGGAGCTCCTTGGTGGCGCTTGCCATCCCGCTGCGGGTATGGGGAACATTGTTGAGCCAGAACGATTCGGTGATCATGATCCTCAGGTTGCTCAGCCGCATGATGCACCGGGTTTTCTTGGCCTCGAGAATGGTCAGGGTATTTGAGGCGAGGATGTTGACGATGTCCGAGAGCTTCAGGGACGACTGGAGTTGGCTGCTCATCTGGTTGAGGCTGGAGAGCTCAACGGTCCTGCGCTCGAGCGCCATTTTTTTCTGTTCGAGATCGAGGCTTAGCTTGCCCAGCTGGGCGTTCGCGAACTGGAGCACCTCGAAATAGGTCTTGGGCTCGGCCTTGGGTATCCCCATCTCGTCGCTGATGCTCGATATGCTGTCCTTGAGGGTGAGTGAGATATCCTGGATATCGTGGCTGCTTAAGTTCAGGCCCTTCAGGATCGCGGGGTCCACGAACCCCCTGTCGGTCTGGCCGAGGCCGAGCCCCAGATGGTTCGTTACGATATCCGCCACGTGGACGATGGCGCAGAGCTGTCTCGTCTCCGCATCCTCACCTGAATCGGCGAGGCTGTGGTGGCACCCCACGGTCCTGCACAGCAGCGGAGGGAGGTTCCATTTTTCCATGATGTACATGCCGAGTGTCGCATGGTCCACGCCCACGATGCTGTTTTCCACCTCGATGATGTCGGAGTTGGCGCGGTTCATGACCTCCAGGACCTCGCGATACTCGCCCTTTTTGCAGATGAGCTGGTCGGCCACCACCTTGCCCAGGTCGTGCAGGAGCCCGGCGATGAAGGCATCCTCCGCCGAGGAGGGCGAAACCTTGTTCGCGATGGCCTTTGCACAGACCGCGCAGGCAATGCTGTGCTGCCAGAACTTGTAGAAGTCCAGGCTGCGTTTTTCCTTGTCGTTGAAGAGGTTGATCACGCTGATGCTCAGCACGATGCTTTTGAGCACGTTGAATCCAAGCAGTACCACGGCCCCCCGGATGGTCGAAATCTCCTTGATCCTCCGATAGAAGGGCGAGTTCGCCACCTTGAGCACCTTGACAGCGAGCGCCTGGTCCCTCTCCACCATCTGAGCAATCTGGCGCGCGTTCACCTGTGAATCGAGCGTCTTCTCCATGATGGCGGTGGCAATGGAGGGCAGTGTGGGGATATCTCCAAGGTCCTCCAGAAGTGATTCGATCTCGTCGTAAGCGATTCTTTTCATCCAAGGTCTTATCGATTATTCAGGTTCCAATCTTGAGTCCGGGTATCGAATATGGTACTCACAAAAAAATGACAGCGCACCATGACAACACCCGAATGATTCACGTAGGGGCGGTTCCCGTGGGGGGAGGCGCCCCCGTGACCATCCAGTCAATGACCAACACCGACACCCGGGACATAGACAAGACCGTCTCCCAGATTCACGACCTCGAGCAGGCGGGGTGCGAGATCGTGCGGGTGAGCGTGCCTGATGCCGAATCCGCGCATGCCTTTCACGAGATAAAGCAGGCGGTGGGCATCCCGGTCATCGCGGACATCCATTTCGATTACCGGCTCGCGATCGCCGCCATCGAGAACGGGGCTGACGGTATCCGGATCAACCCCGGGAACATCGGGCGCACCGAGAAGGTGGAGGCGGTGGCGCGCGCGGCGATCCAGGCCGGGATTCCCATACGGGTCGGGGTGAACCTGGGCTCGGTGAAGAAGCGGGTCCTCGAAGCCCACGGCGGCGACCGGGTGGGGGCCTTGGTGGAGAATGCGGCCGAGTATGTGCGCATGCTCGAGGACATGGGCGTGGGGTCGCTCAAGGTCTCCCTGAAATCGTCCGATGTGCTGGAGACGCTGGAAGCCTACCGGCGGTTCTCCCGGATCAGCTCCTGGCCGCTGCACCTGGGGATAACGGAGGCAGGGACACTCTTCTCCGGGCTCATCCGTTCCTCGGTGGGGATCGGCGCCCTCCTGCTGGAGGGGATAGGCGACACTATCCGGATATCGCTCTGCGCAGATCCCGTCCAGGAGGTTCTGGCAGGCAAGGTCCTGTTGGAGAGCATCGGGCTCAGGAAAGAAGGCGTCAGGGTGATCGCCTGTCCCACCTGCGCGCGGACAAACGGCGACGTGTCGGGCATCGCGCTTGAGGTGGAGGACGCGCTCAAGGACGTGAAGAAGCACCTGGTAGTGGCGGTCATGGGGTGCGCGGTGAACGGCCCCGGAGAGGCCCGGATCGCGGACCTCGGGGTCGCCTTCGACAGAGAGGATGCCATGCTGTTCGTTCACGGCAAGCCCGTGCGGCGAATCGAGGCCTCTGAAATCGTACAGACACTCGTGAACGAGGTGAAGAAGGAGATATCGTAAATGAAATGGTCATCGCTGTTTTTGTATTCGCACAAGGAAGATCCCCGCGAGGCTGAGGTCATCAGCCACAAGCTCATGCTCAGGAGCGCCATGATCAAGAGGCTCGCTTCAGGCATCTACTCCTGGCTCCCCTACGGGCTCAAGGCCCTGCGCAAGGTGGAGAACATCATCCGTGAAGAGATGGACCGCTCAGGCGCCCAGGAGGTCCTGATGCCTGCGGTGCAGCCCGCCGAGATCTGGAAGGAGAGCGGAAGGTGGGAGTTCTACGGCAAGGAGCTCCTGAGGTTCACCGACCGCAAGGGCGGGGAGTTCGCCATGGGCCCCACACACGAAGAGGTCATCACCACCATCGTCCGCGACGAGGTGCGTTCCTACCGGGACCTTCCCCTCAACCTCTACCAGATCCAGACCAAGTTCCGGGACGAGATCCGGCCTCGCTTCGGCGTGATGCGCTCCCGCGAGTTCATCATGAAGGACGCCTACTCCTTCGATACCGATGAAGAAGGCGCCGCGAAGAGCTACGACGCCATGCGCAAGGCATACGAGCGCATATTCACCAGGTGCGGGCTCAAGTTCAAGGCTGTTGAGGCGGAGTCAGGGCCCATCGGCGGCAGCTACTCTCACGAGTTCATGGTCCTGGCCTCTACGGGCGAGGATATCATCCTGAGCTGCCCTTCGTGCAGCTATGCCGCGAACCTCGAAAAGGCGGAAATCGCCGCCCCGGCCGAGCCGGTGTTCCGGCAGGCCCCTGAAGGCAGCCCAAAGAAGGTGAAGACCCCGGACATGAGAACCATCGAAGAGGTCTGCGGGTTTTTGGGTGTCACCCCGCAGGAGCTCGTCAAGACGCTCATCTACGATACCGACAAGGGGGTAGTGGCCGCGCTGGTGAGGGGTGATCACGAGGTGAACGAAGCCAAGCTCAAACGCGCCGCGGGGTGCGAGAGCCTGGAGCTGGCCGACGAGGCGACCATAGAAAAGCATACAGGTGCCCCGCGCGGGTTTGCCGGGCCGGTGAACCTGCCCGTGCGGATCATCGCCGACTATGGGCTGCTGGATTCCGGTCCTTACGTGACCGGTGCCAACGAGGAAGACTATCACCTCACGAACGTCTGGCTCTCCCGGGATGCGAAGGTAGACAAGGTCGCCGATATCCGCAACGCCCAGAAAGGCGATCTCTGTCCCCGGTGCGGAGAGGCGACTCTGGACGAGATACGGGGAATCGAGGTCGGGCACATCTTCAAGCTGGGCACCAAGTATTCCAAGGCCATGGGCGCCACCTTCCTGGATGAGAGCGGCGAGCAGAGGCCCATCATCATGGGGTGCTATGGTATCGGCGTGGGCCGGGTGCTGGCCGCCGCCATCGAACAGTACGCCGACGAGAACGGAATGGTGCTTCCCGTCTCCCTTGCCCCGTACCCGGTTCTGGTGCTTCCCGTGAACGTGGGTGAAGAGGAAGTCATGGATGCAGCATCAAAAATATATGAAGAGCTCAAGGCCTGCGGGGTCGATGTTCTTCTGGACGACCGGGATGCGCGTCCCGGCGTGAAGTTCATGGATGCGGACCTCATCGGTGCCCCGTACCGTATCACGGTAGGCATGCGGGGGCTCAAGGAGGGGGTCGTTGAGATCAAGGAGCGGGCAACCGGGACAGTGGAAAAGATCAGGGTCGGCGAGGCCGCCGGCTACTGCATGGCGAAGATCAAAGAGGCGGGAAGCGATTATTGACGGTACGGATCAACGACATTCTCGAAGAGGTGTCAGGGTATATTCCCGATGCGGACACCAGGATCATTGAAAAGGCATACGTGTTTTCCGCGCGTGTGCACCAGGGCCAGACGCGCCTGAGCGGCGAGCCCTACCTCAATCATCCCCTGGAGGTCGCCTATCTCATCGCCCAGATGCACCTGGACGTGACCGCGGTGGCTGCGGCCCTCCTGCACGACACCATCGAAGACTCGCTCACCAAGGTGGAGGATATCGCCGCAGGATTCGGGGATGAGGTCGCCCAGGTGGTGGACGGCCTCACCAAGATCTCCAAGATCGATTTCCGCTCCGAAGAGGAGCAGCAGGCGGAGAATTTCCGCAAGATGATCCTGGCCATGAGCAAGGACCTGCGGATTCTCCTGATCAAGCTCGTCGACCGGCTGCACAACATGCGGACCCTGCAGTACCACAAGCCCAAGTCACAGGAGCGGATCGCCCGCGAAACCCTGGAGATCTACGCCCCGCTCGCGAACAGACTCGGCATCCACTGGCTCCAGATCGAGCTTGAGGAGCTGAGCCTGAAGTATCTCGACCCCACGGGCTACAAGACGCTCAAGGCCAGGCTCGAGGACATCGAGAAGGCCAAGGAGGCCTACCTGAGCGATGTGATGGGGCAGATACGGTCCAAGCTCGAAAGCATGGGGATCAAGGCCGAGGTCAAGGGCAGGATCAAGCACGTCTACAGCGTGTACCAGAAGCTCAAGAAGCAGGGCATACCCTTCGAGGACGTGTACGACGTCATGGGCATGCGGATCATCGTCTCGAGTGTTGCCGAGTGCTATGAGACGCTCGGGATCATCCATTCCATCTGGAAGCCAATCCAGTCGCGCATCAAGGACTTCATCGCCATGCCCAAAGCGAACATGTACCAGTCGCTGCACACCACCGTGTTCGGACCCGGCGGCGACCGGATCGAGATCCAGATCCGCACCCGGGAGATGGACTACATCGCCAACGAGGGCATTGCGGCCCACTGGCGCTACAAGGACGGCATGCAGATCAGTGATCACGAGGGAGAGAGGCTCTCCTGGCTCCGGCAGCTCCTGGAGTGGCAGAAGGAGCTTAAAGATCCGCACGAGTTTCTCCAGAGCGTCAAGATCGACCTCTATCCGGAAGACGTCTATGTTTTCACCCCCAAGGGAGAGGTCAAGCGGTTCCCCGTGGGGGCCACACCCCTGGATTTCGCATACAGCGTGCACACCCAGCTGGGGAACCAGTGCATGGGCGCCAAGGTCAACGGGAAGATCGTACCGCTGAGGTACAAGCTCAACAGCGGGGATGTGGTCGAGATTCTGCGTTCTTCCAAACAGCACCCGGGCAAGGACTGGCTCCGCATCGCCAAGACCTCGCGCGCCAAGACCAAGATCAAGGCATGGCTCAGGGCCCAGGAAAACGAGCAGAGTATCGCACTGGGCAGGGAGATCCTGGAGAAGCGTATCAAGAGTCTGCACCTGGGCAAGGAGGTCGACTACGAGGCCATGGCCAAGGACTTCTCCTTCCCGGATACGGATGCCTTCTTCATGGCGATCGGGTTCGGCAGGCTCTCCGTCAACCAGGTGATCAACCGGATCGCACCCGAGGAGCAGAAAAAGGAGCCCAAGCGGCAGATTCGGAAGAAAAGCCAGGACTCATCGGGCATCGTGGTCAAGGGGGTGGAGAACCTCCTCGTGCGGTATGCCAAGTGCTGCAGGCCCATCCCGGGCGATGAGGTGGTGGGGTTCATCACCCGGGGCAGGGGCATCACCGTCCACCGCAGCAGTTGCCCGTATGTGATGGAGATCGATCCCAGGCGGCTCATTGCCGTTGAATGGGACAAGAACTTCTCGGAGAACCACGAGATCGATTTCTCGGTGATGTGCGCTGACAAGCCGGGCATGCTGGGGTCGATCACCGCCGCTATCGGCACCCGCAACATCAATATCATCAGTATGAAGGCCTATCCCGTTGCGAACGGCAGCGCCATGTGCGTCTTCAGGGTTACGGTCAAGAGCCTCTCCGAGCTCAAGGACCTCTTCGGCGACATCCGCAGACTCAAGGGCGTGGAGAGGATCGAGCGGCAATAAAAAGGGCCCCGGCGCCGTCTACAGCTGGGCCCTGATCTTCTCGATAATGCTTCCTTCCAGCGTCTTTTTGGAGATGCACTCGTGCCATTCCTGGGATACGTTTCTGTCATAAGCCTCGATATGCGCGGTGATTTTTACCTTAGTGCTCATATCGTTAATCGAGGTCACGAGAATACTCAAGGTATATCCGGCCTGAGACCAGATGGCCAGCCGTGCGGCGGAGGGCTTCTCCGCGATGGTTTCGAGCTCGTAGTGCGCCTGGGGACCTACCGAATAGTTGACGAACTTGGTCGTGATCACGCCTCTTTCCTTGTCCATTGAATCAATGGGGATCGACTCCGCGTTCAGGGTCATAATCACGGTGTCCCATACCTTGTCGAAGCGGGCGAGATAAAACGCCGTATCGTCCTTGAGGGATGGTGCTGCCTGTTTCGGGGCGGAAGCACAGCCGGCTGCGAGAAATACCGCCAGCAACACCGAGAGGTAAAGCTTTGTTTTCATTGCTTGTCTCCTCATTGCAATAAATCGTGCACGAGATAGATTCTCGAGAATCACCGATACACTATAGCAGAGAAACAAGAAAAAATACACCCGCATCTTCAAGGTGTTCATGCGTACGCGGCAGGAGGGACGCCCTCTTAGGCAGAGGAGAAACGAAAAAGGATGGCGCTTCATGCGTCATCCTGATCGTGGATATGAAAAAACCTTGAAAAACGGACTATTGCCTGATATGTCCGCCCGGCGAATCAGGCCAAGTGTTTCTCCACCCTGCCTGACTTGATGCACTGGGTGCAGACGTTGATCCTTTTCGCGCCCTGCGCGGAGGAAACCCGTACCCGCTGCAGATTGGGAAGCCAGACCTTGCGCGTCTTGTTCATCGCATGAGAGACGTTATGTCCGATTTGCGGGCCCTTGCCGCATATTTCACACTTTCTCGACATTGCCTTCCTTCAT
>Ga0208198_1000729_pt1 | contig 34015 bp, 25 predicted proteins | sample AD_JPNTR2_MetaG_FD_184446 | JGI IMG/M metagenome (GOLD analysis project Ga0208198, IMG submission 184446) | Active sludge microbial communities of municipal wastewater-treating anaerobic digesters from Japan - AD_JPNTR2_MetaG (SPAdes) (version 2) | ecosystem: Engineered > Bioreactor > Anaerobic...
TAGCCGTATCCTAAAACTCTCCATGCAAATGAAAAGGAGAGATTGGTTCAAAGGCCTTTGGAGCTCAACTGAACTAATGAGTTGGCCTTTCCTTGTGCCTTCGTAATTCTAATGACGGATCTGGGTTTAAGCAGGTCATTCTTTATGATAATGCCCTCAGCATAGTAGTTCTCCAGGTCGGTATTGAGTTTATCGAGCAGGGCAATGTAAGCCTGAACCAGCTTAACCTTTTCAGCCACTGCTGCAACTCGCCAGTACGATTCCTCTGTTTTGTATAGTACCTCGGTACGTTCAGCTTCGCTTTGCGCCCGGGCTAACTTTTCGCCATACTTTGCAATGCGATAGGTTTCCCTGATTTTTCCACCTGTAAAGATGGGCTGGGTGAGATTAACACCTGCCACGTAAACATTCTTATTGCCAAACTCAGCCTTATCCTTTGGGAGCCAGGTATATCGCTGAAAGAGCGGGTTCCCATCGCTATCGGTATAGGGTTGTCCGGTACTGGGGTCAATGGCAAAGGTGCTGCCAAAAACCGATGGGTTAAAGTTTGGGTTTGGGGTTCCATCGGGGAGGGTTGGGCTAAGGATTGCGCTGTTAAGCCCGCCGGTTACCGGGTCAATGGCCGTGTAGGGTATAACCGGAAGCATCAAATCCTTATCGAGCAGGCTGAACTTTTTGTTGGTTCGGGTGTAAAGCCCGTTTGCGCTGATACTTGGCAGGAATTGTGTTTGTGCAGAACGCTTCAATGCACCTGCCGCTTCAACATGCTCATCGGCAATTAAAACCTTTTGGTTATGCTCCAGCGCCATTTGCCGGCACTGTTCCAGAGTTAGAACTTACTGACCCGAAACATAGCCAATACCAATTAGCCATGCCCCGAAAAAAGAAACCAATCTTAAAATCTTCATAGCTGTTGTATGTTAACGTTTTACAATTCCGTAAAAAAGAATATCGAGCATATCGTCAATAACCATATTAAGGCTCTCCACACCCATGGTTGAGGTAACCAGTGGAATCTCCAATCCTTTCATGGCCGTAACTATGGCCAATGCCGATAGGTTTAAATCCTTTACCTTGAGCTCATTCCTATTTATACCCTCCTCAAGCATCTGTTTTACAATGGTTATCTCCTCGTCGTCGTACTTTTTCCTGAACTTTTCGGTTAGCTCCAGGTTCATTAGGTCGTCGTTCTTAAGGATTTCCATGTAGTTTGATAGCTGCTTGATTAAATCCATTCGCATCTTAACGTAGGAGCGAAGCTTTTCGGTAACGGGCAGCCCACTCTCAAGTATCTCCTTAACCTTAACCCTAAGCAGGTTGGCTTCCCGGTCAACCACTGCCTGAAAAATCTCCTCCTTACCCTTAAAGTAGTAGTAAATGGAGCTTTTACCCATTCGTAGTGCCCGGGCAATATCCTCCATCGATGTTTTCTTAAAGCCATACCGGCTGAAAACTTCGGTAGCCGCGCTAACAATATTCTCGCGCATTCCCTTGTGGCTATCTTCTAACTGGTTCATATTTAGAGTATTTAAACTTTCGAACATTTTAGTTTAACGTTCCAAAAATACAACATAGGCTTAAACGGTGAATAAAATATTCGACTAATTTGTGTTAAATTTCGAATAATTTTTTAAGTGATAGAATTTCAGAGGAATAACAATTCGAATAAAAAATTGAAAAATCGCTATAAAAATGATAGTTTGCACATGGCTTTCGCGGCAATATTCCAATATGCAAACGATTTCATATTGATAGAAGTCATTTTTTATTGATAACTTTACGGGTACTTTTATAGCTGCGAATACTATAACAGAACTAAAAATTAAACCAAAACATAAACACTATGGACGTTAAGGAAATGGCTAAGCAGCACAAGATGCTGAACCAGTGGAAGTACGAGTGGAAACCGCTTTACCGCGGCTACACCGATAAAACCTTGTACATAAACGTTGGAACCAACGAGGTTAAGGAAAAACCCGTACCCCCAATCATGAAGGAGAAATTCATTGGCGGTAAGGGTTACGACCTGCGCCTTTTGTGGGATGCAACCAAACCCAATACCAAATGGAACGACCCCGAGAACGAGATTGTTATCTCTTCGGGTCCCATTGGCGGTATCACCCAGTACTCTGGTACTGGTAAATCGATAGTTTGTACCATCTCGCCCCAAACCGATATTGTTATCGACTCAAACGTAGGTGGTTTCTTTGGTCCTTTCCTCAAGTTCTCAGGTTTTGATGCCCTTGAGATTCAGGGAAAGGCTAAAAACGATGTGATCATTTACATCGACGGCGTTGAGCATAAGGTTGAGATTTTTGAAGCTCCCGCCGAGCCGCTCGACAGCCATATTCTTGGCGAGGTGCTAAGCGAGATGTTTGCCAACGACGAAGCCGATAAGAAGAATATCGGTATAGTATCAACTGGCGCTGCTGCCGACCATAGCCTTATTGGCATGCTAAACTTCACCTTCTACGATCCCAAACGTAAGTGCATCCGCCTAAAGCAAGCCGGCCGTGGTGGTATTGGTACCGTTTTCCGCGATAAGAAGATTAAGGCTATTGTTTGCAAGATTCCCGGCGTTAAGGGTAACCTTAACAACGTGGCCGACCTTGAAGCCATTGCTGAGCGTGGCCGCCGCTTTAACCGCGAAATACGTGAGCTCGACGATAAGCAGTGCCAGATGCGCAGCAAGGGTACCGCCCACCTGGTTGAAATCATGAACGATTACGACCTGCTCCCAACCCACAACTTCCAGTACGGCTCGCATAAGGATGCTCACAAGATTCATTCCGATGTATGGAAGAGCTACTTCACCCAGGGTGTTCCCGATGGTTGCTGGATTGGTTGCAACATGAGCTGCGCCAAGGGTGTGGATAAGTTCGAGATTAAAACCGGCCCCTACAAGGGACAGAAAGTGATTGTTGATGGTCCCGAGTACGAAACCGCTGCCGGATTAGGCTCCAACTGCGGAATTTTTGATCCTGAATACGTTATTGAGGCCAACTTCTACTGCGATACCTACGGCATTTGCACCATCACCTGGGGCACCACCATGGCATTCATCATGGAGTGCTATGAGCGCGGTATTCTTAATAAGGAGCGTACCGGTGGTCTGGAACTCAGGTTTGGCAACAAGGATGCTGCCCTTGAGCTGCTGCACCAGGTTGCCCGAGGCGAAGGCTTTGGTAAACTTGCCGGGATGGGCGTTAAAAAGCTTAAGGAACACTTTGTTAAGGAGTACGGTGCCGATGAGAAATTCCTGAACGACATTGCCATGGTTAACAAAGGCCTGGAGTACAGCCAGTACGTTTCAAAGGAATCGTTGGCACAGCAGGGTGGCTACGCCATGACCAACAAGGGCCCACAACACGACGAGGCTTGGCTCATTTTCATGGATATGGTTAACAACCACATACCAACCTTTGAGGATAAGGCCGAGGCGCTGCACTACTTCCCCATGTTCCGTACATGGTTTGGGCTTCAGGGTCTTTGCAAGCTCCCCTGGAACGATGTTGAGCCCGAAAACAACGCCGAGACCGATGAGCCAGCTAAGGTTCCCGAGCACGTTGACAACTACGTTACCATATACAACGCCGTAACCGGCAGCAATATCGATAAGCATGAGCTTATCCGCCAGAGCGAACGCGTTTACAACTTCCAGCGCATCTTCAACATTCGCCGGGGCTATGGTACCCGCAAGTACGACGCTCAACCCTACCGCGCTGCTGGTCCTGTTACCAAGGAGGAGTACCTCAGCCGCGAGGAGCGCTACGATAAGCAGCTCAAGGAGCAGGTGGGAGTTGATCCTACCAGGATGACACTTGAGGAGAAGATGGCCGCCCTACGGAAGTACCGCGAGGATCGCTACGAGAAACTGCTCGATGCCGTTTACGAGCGCCGTGGCTGGAATAAGAATGGTGTGCCCACCATTGAGCACCTCAAGAAAATTGGCATGGATTTACCCGAGCTCATTGAAGTGGTAAAACCATTACAGTAATACACTCACCTAACCAAACCTAACCAAATCCCCCGGTACATAAACAGTCCGGGGGATTTTATTTAGTGTGTTTTAACGCAGAGCTATGAAGAAAAAGTCAAGGAGTAAGGGAGGGATTTAACGGCTGGGGGGGGTGACCAGTTTGGAGGTGCGGGGCTTAAGATATATCCTACGTTAAGAAGCTCCTGCGTGCCAACCCGCTTGCCTAATCCATTTAACCCAAAATGGTTACATCCCTTGTTGAACCCTAGCGTTTTTTCTTAAAGTTTAAATTTAACCTGTTTACTTTATCACAAATTATTTCAAGTGTCGTTTAGTTAAGGATATTTATCAAGTTGAGCGATGCGAAGCATCTCAAAACAATAAAAATAGAAAACCCTCGATTCACTAAGAATAATAAAAGGAGTATCCGGTTTGTTAACTATACTATATTGATTATTAATCCTTAAAGAAATAGATTTCTTTCAAGGATTTAACACTCCTATCTGCAAAAAAGTCAGTTGGCAAGTATATTCTATAATATCCACCATCTTCAACATTCTCTGGAATAGAAAGGATAGGAATTACTTGGTCGCTTCTATTAAACAACTCACTATAGCTATAAATTGCTCTGTATCCGTCAATTGATGAAAAGCAAACTAATCCATTCATTATCCATTCCCTATCAAATAAATTGTTAGGTTTTTTCATAAGCGACTTCAAAGGTATTCCCTTAAATTCGGGATTGGGGTGATAGCCCATCCCCATACCAACAAATATTGAAGTGTATTTAATAATTCTTGAAGTATCTGAAATTGTTGGAATAGAAAAATCGAAACCATTGTCAAATACAACATTTACAGCTGGGCTATACATAGGTTTAATTTCTCTGTTGATTGGATATTCTTTTTTGTCGAAAGATTTGATTGTAATAGAAGTTGGGTTTTCTATTGTTCTATAAGAAAAAAGATCATTTGCTGCTACAACCTTCCAACAATTGCCCGTGAGGTAGTTTACTTCTTTTTTATGTGGCTTTATTTGAGCCACTTCAGTGGCAATAATAATCTGATGTGGGTTAATAGTATGAAAAATTTCTGACCAACTGAACGAAACGTGCTCCCCTTTATCATTTGAAATAACAACATACACATCAATCGAAGGTCTAAAAAACTTTTCATTCTTTTTGTCAAGATTATAAGAGTTCAAAAGGTCAAAAAGAGAATACCCAATGTAACGAAAAGCACCAATAAATTTAGGATCATTGCTTTCGTCAAGAATAGCTTCTTTGACAAAAACTTCCCGCTTGTAGAATTTTCTTAAATCAACCACTCCTGTTTTTTTCACCTCCCCCTGAATGCTAATCTCTGAAATATTCAGTTTTTTTGCATCAGTTTGGTGGAATAAACTATTACCATTCTGGGATAATGTAATGGATGCACCCGATAATGCATCAATCCAAGTTCTTGGCAAATAGCTACAAGCAGCAGAAATCGTAATAAACCCGAGTGCACTTAAAATTTTTGTAATATTTTTTCTCATATACCAATCTTTTGTTATTTTTGCGTTATGCAAATATATGCATATCGCAAAAGTGCAAAAAAAATTCCAGAAGCAAATGATACATACTGAAAAAATTTTTTTCGCTTAGGGTTGCCTATTAACATTAGTGTTGCTTCAATTTTAAGTCAGATATTCAGTTGTTTAAATTTCACCTTTTAAAAACAATTTTAAATGAAAAAGACCTTTTTATTTTTTGCAATGGCGTTTTTTAGCCTAAACACCTTTTCGCAGGTTAGCCTCAGCGGAAAAGTAATTGATAAGGAAACGGGAAATGGAATCCCATTTGCAATTGTTGAAGTAAAGGATTCTGATATCAAAACAGTATCACAGAGTAACGGGGCATTTTTACTCCAAATTACAGGTAACAATACAATTGAAATTACAGCTAAAAGTTTAGGATACTCATCCAAGTCACTTGTTATAAGCCCCGATTCATTTAATAAAGAAATTACAATAATGCTTGATGCTGAAATATATGAGTTAAAAACCGTAGTTGTAACAGCAACCCGAAGCGAGAGAAAAATTTTAGATGTACCCCAAAGGGTCGAGGTTATTGGTAACAACAAGATTCAGGGAATCCCTGCTCTTTCGGCTGATAATTACTTGTACTCCATCCCAGGCGTTTCCATAAGTAGAGGTGCATCAATTTTTGGAGCAGCTGATATTTCGTTGCGTGGTATGGGCAACGAAGCAGGTCGAACATTGGTAATGATTGATGGTGCACCCATAAATAAGAATGATGGGGGAACAGTTAACTGGAATTCTATTAATACGGCTAATTTAAAACAAATAGAAGTTTTAAAAGGCTCTGGGTCAACAATACATGGTGGAAATGCAATGGGCGGAGTTATAAATTTAATTACTCCTACGCCAAGCGAACCGCTACAGGGTGACGTTTCACTAAGTTATGGTAGCTTTTCAACACTTCAAACACAAGCTAACGTTTCAGGTATAAAAGATAGATTATACTGGTCAATAAATGGAAGTCACAGGAAAAGCGATGGATATATTACTAGCCAAGCGGATGAGGTTGATGAGTTTTCAATTCCTTCATTCTTAACTGAGTACAATGTTGGAGCAAAAGTTGGATTTCAACTTTCTGCAAAACATAAAATTGAATGTTCAGGTGGGTACTATTCAGGGCAACGTGGTACTGGTTCAAACTTCACAGGTTATGGTTTTACAAATGAAAATTTAGCCTCTAGCAAAGGTGCTTATAACTGGTACACTGACATAAACAGCAGGGTTTCTTATCAGGGTATATTTAATGACAACAGCAACCTAAAGGTTAATTTTTATACTCAACGTGAGTACTATAAGAACATAAGAGAAAGTTTAAAGAATAATGAAATAAAAAGATATGACGTGCTTTCAACTCGTGATGACATTGGCTTACTTTCTGGTTACAGTTTTTCATTGGGCAAATACAACAAATTAACTTCAGGTATTGATATGCGTTATGGTGCTGTTGATGGTGCCGACACTTACATTACATCTACCGATAAAGTTTTAAACTTAGGGAAAATGAATTTAGTAGGTGTTTACCTGCTTGATGAGATAAAAATCGGAGAAACACCGCTTAGCATATTAGCTGGCATTAGATATGATTACGCAATGTTCTACGATGGTAAATTTTTAGTTGAAAATCCAACAAGTGAAACTGCTTTCTTACAGAATTTCTCGGGAGATTTGAACAATGCAAATTTTTCTGCTTTTAGTCCAAGGGTCTCATTTCAGTATTACCAACCCCAAAAATTCAGAACCTACCTTGGCTATAGCAGAGGTTACAGAGCTCCTGTACTTGATGATTTGTGCCGTACAGGTCGTATTTCAGGCGGAATGAAAATTGCTAATCCTTTGCTAAAACCTGAATATATAGATAACTACGAAATTGGTGCAGATATTTTGTATTTTAAAAAGGTAAGTTTTTCAACATCATTTTTCTACTCTATTGGGCAAGATTATCACGCATATATTGCAACTGGCGATTCAATTATTTTGAATAATAAGCTTCGCCCAATTATGACTAAAAGCAATATCGGAAAAGTTGAAATTTATGGAGCAGAATTTAATGTAAATTTCACGTTAAGCAATAGTTTTATTTGGTCTTTAGCATACAGTCATATTGTTACTAATATTCTAAATTATAAGAGACTTAACTCTGAAATTGAAGATAATTTAGTTGGGAAAGAACTAGTTTATCAACCAAGTGATATATTCAATACGACTTTAATTTGGAAAAATTCTATAATCAATTCATCAGTTGTTTTCAACTATAAAGGAGCGCAATGGATTAATGATATTAATACAGAAAAAATTAATAGTTATTATTTCATTGACTTACAGCTATGGAGGCCTATATATAAAGGCTTGCAAGCTTCACTAATGATTCATAATTTACTTAATAATCATTATATTGATTCACGAAATATGATTTCACCTGGTCGTATGCTGTCATTGCAAATAAAATATGAATTCTAGGTGCGTTAAAATGAATGATAAAGTCAAGTTTTTCTTGCTTTTAATCAAATAGGTTTAAGTATTAACGTTTACAAGACGATTTATTCGTCGTTTAATACTCTTGTGTCCAACGGTTGGGGTGTGACCAGTTTGGGGGTACGGGGCTTGAGATATATTCCACTTTAAGGAGTTCCTGCGTGCCAACCCGCTTGCCTATCCCATTCAACCCAAAATGGTTACATCCCTTGTTGGGCTCCATTATTATTTTCTATTATTAATTCAATCTGTTCTTCTATTAGCCATTATTCGTATCCAATCCATTTTTGAATAATAATACCTTTTTTGTTAATAAGGCAAAATGTAGGTATTCCCTTTATCCCGTAATTCTCCCAAGTATTACTATACATTCCTCTTCCGTTACATAATGTTAGCCAAGGAATTTTTTCCTTTTCAACATGCTTTAACCAGTCATATACACTTACGTCAGAGTAAAAATCAACTATTTCAAGTGATTTATGATATTTTTCATATACCCTTCTGAGTTCAGGTATAGATTTTACGCAAGCACCACAACCAGATCCTGTAAATTTCAATAGAATATATTTCCCTTTAATATCTGAAATCTTCATAAATTCGCCATTACTATTTACTCCACTAAAATCATGATATTTATCGCCAATTTCAGGGGGTAGCAAATTTTGTAATTGTTCTACAGAATTGTGCTGCTTTGCTATTTCTTTTTCAATTATTAATGATTTTTCAATTATTCTATTATTTATACTAATCTATTTTATGCTTTTTTTAATCCTTTATCATTACCTGAAATAGTATTCGTGTTGCATCTATATTCATGGTTTTTACATGATAAAATGATATAATTATAAACAATAGGGTGAAGTAAATATGCTTATTCATTTTAATAAAATCGTTTTATAGTCGAAATATGAACTAAAGTAATTTTTATATTCTAAAATCCTGTTAACCTTCAGAGCAATCTTCTGAAAACTTTCAAAAAATTTATCGATATCTCTTACTATAAACCTAAATTCATTGCATTTCTTTAATTACAACGGTCGGTGGTTTGGGCTGCTGGGGAGTTAAGAGCCAGCGGCGTCATCCCACGTTAAAACGAAACTAAATTACTAAAAACTTTCGTATCTGCATCATCAGCCCTAGTGAAAGGAACTGCCTGTTAGCGCAAGTAATTTAACCATTTCTCTTTTCTAAATCCAATTTCAATTCTTCAAATTTTTCTTTAATTTTTTTAAGTTCGTTGTATTGGATGTTTTTTAAATTTAGTACTTTCTCAGTCGATGGTAATTCTATTTTTATTTCGTAAAGTTGGAGAGTTACTTTTCTAATATCTTCAAATTTTATTTTTTCTATCGTTTTATTTTTTGATAGCAAGTATCTCATTTCTTTTTCATCCCACTCGATGAATAATTTTTCATTCTTTTTATTAGAATACCCAAGAGCAAATAAAGCTGCACCTTGTATAACTTGTATAATATAAAATAAATAGTTCCAGTCTCCTTGATTAAAATCTGTTTTGTCCCCATTCATTAGCGACTTTATCAAAAAAGTCATTCCAAAAAGAATAAATAGAAGGCCAAAAATCTTAACATAAATTTCTAAGCCTTTTTGTTTTTTGTAAATCTGAATTCTTTCCATATCGTTTCTTATTATTTGCTCTAACTCGTTTATAACCGTACCAAAAGTAATTTTATAAATCTATTTTGGGTGTATAACCGTACTTTTTGTAGGGTTTATTTATTCAAAAATAAAATAATTTCATAAATCATCAAAAGGACTTTTTAATTTTTTTTAGACCATTTTACCTGGAAATGAATTTGTTAGTAGATGATTGAATGAGTGGGGCTCAAATTAAACTGCTTTGCTTGATTTACATATTTTTTTTATTAACTAAGCACTAAACACCATACTCCAAACACTTAAATTTCTATTTCTCCAAAATAGTTTCTACCTTAGCGTTGGTGAATGGGATAAACTAAATGGCTAAGATTCTTGTAGTTGACGACGATTCTACCTTTTGCCTGATGCTTAAAACCTTTCTGGTAAGGAACGGGCATAAGGTTACTGAGGCCTTCTCGTTTGATGATGCAAGGCAGGCTATTCAGACCACAACGTTCGATGTGGTACTAACCGATTTCCGCCTGCCTGAGAAGTCGGGAATGGATGTGCTTACCGAGGCAAAACGTAAAAACCGCGATACCATTGTAATTGTGATGACCGGCTATGGCGATATACGCATGGCGGTTAAGGCCATTAAGCAGGGTGCCTACGATTACGTTACCAAGCCTGTAAACCCGGAGGAAATCCTGGCAACCATAAACAACGCTCTGCCCATCTCGGTGGGGAAAACCCCCGAAACCGATACCGATGCTTTCACCTTTATTGAGGGCAAAAGCCGTTACAGCCAGGAGGTGATGCGTTACATCAACATTGTTGCACCCACCAACCTATCGGTTATTATACAGGGCGATAGCGGAACCGGCAAGGAGTTTGTTGCCCGTCAAATACACCGCGCCAGCAAACGGAACAGCAAACCCTTTGTAGCTATCGACTGTGGCGCGCTACCGCGCGAGCTGGCCGCCAGCGAGTTCTTTGGTCATATCAAGGGTTCGTTTACCGGGGCCATTGCCGACAAGATTGGCCAGTTTGAGGTGGCCAATGGCGGTACTCTCTTCCTCGACGAAATTGGAAACCTACCCTACGATGTTCAGGTCAACCTGCTACGTGCCATTCAGGAACGAAAAATAAAGCGCATTGGCAGCAGCAAGGAGATACCCGTTGACGTGCGAATAATTGTTGCCACCAACGAGGACCTGCTTGAGATGGTGAACCGCGGAACATTCCGCGAGGACCTTTACCACAGGCTCAACGAGTTTACCATCAGGGTAGCGCCGCTAGCCGAGCGCAAGGACGATTTGATGGTTTACGCCCAGTGGTTCCTGAACAATGCCAACAGGGAAATGGGAAAGAGTATCCATGATTTTTCGCCCGAGGCTATTGATGCCATGCTGCAGTACAGCTGGCCCGGTAACCTCAGGGAGCTAAAAAATGCCATTCGCAGGGCAGTGCTTCTTGAGCAGTCAAGCAGTATTACCGTTGAATCGCTACCCACTGAAATTGTATCGCCCAGCCAAAAAAGCAGCTCCACAAAAACCGATAACCTTAAAAACACCAAGGAGAAGGCCGAGCAGGAGCTGATTATCGCTACTTTAGAAAAGGTTAAATACAACAAAACCAAGGCCGCCAAGCTGCTTAATATCGATAGAAAGACGCTCTACAATAAGCTTAAGCAGTACGGTATTGATACCGATTAAAGCCCTAGCTTGATAAATATTTGCCTAAAGTTGACTTTCTCGTTTTTTTAACAGAACTTTCGTTCTTGAACCCAAAAAACTAATAACTATGAACGAGAATGCTTTCGACTTCAATAAGCTCATTGCCGATTCAAAGAATACCCTGCTTAACCCCAAAGGGTATTTTGAGTCGATGAGTACCGCTGGCGGTATGGTAGAACCCCTCCTCAAGGCTCTCATTTACGGAGTAGTTGCTGCAATAATAAACGCCATTTGGTTCTTTGCCCTGGGAAGCCTAGTAACACTTGGGGCATTTGGTGGTACATTTGGTATTGTAGCGTTTATTTTTACAATAATTGCAGCCATAATTGGGCTATTTATTGCAGCCGTAATTATTCTTCTGCTATCGAGTATAAGTAGTGGCAATACCGATTTTGAGGCAAACCTAAGGGTAAGCGCAGCACTAATGGTGCTTATGCCCATCAACTCTTTACTCGCAGTCTTCGGGTTTATAAGCGGCTTACTGGGAACAATAGTATCGATAGCCATTGGCTTATACGGATTATATCTGCTTTACCTTGCTCTTACCAAAACACTAAAAGGGAAAGAGGAAACAGCCCGCATTATTATTTATGTTTTAATAGCCCTTTTAGTAATTGGACAAATCATTAGTTACTTTAGCAGAAGGGCTCTTCAAAACTTTGGTAAGGATTTATCGCGTTATGAACAGGCTTATGGCGAAAAAGAGGAGGACCAAAACGCCGACTATAACTACTACAGCAACGAGAAACCCGATGAGTTCCCAAGCAAAGCGCTGGAAGTGGTTAAGGTTCACCTTTCAACGGGTAGTGGTTCAATAACAAAGGAGAAGATTGAAAGATTAGTAAAGCTTACCGAAGAGCTCGATAAGTACGAAAGCGATAATGCCAAAATGATGGAGCTGGTAAAGGAGTTTGGCTATGTCGATATTTCCGAATACACCAACGATTACCTTGTTGTAATATCGGGCATAACAGCAGTATCGAGCTTAAATGCCATGGAGCAGCTAATGAAAGCCTCGGAAAAGGAAAAGAAAGCAGCCGAAGGCTTTATGGTTGACGAGATGCTTAAAAACGCAGCCATACAATCAATTCTGAGCGGTAAGCTAACCGAATCGGATTTGGTTACAGTATTCAACAACTGGGATACGGTTAAAGACCTCGAGAATAAGACTGTTACCGAGTAAACTTTCCAATAACTCTCCACAAAACCGGCACCCTGCCAGTTTTTTTATTGTTAATAAGGTTCAGCAGCGTGTATAGGGCAATGGTAAAAAGCCAAATGGCAATTATATTGAACCATATAGTTTTGATATACTGCCCGTTGAAGTACTTATAGGGTGCGTACAGCTGTGCGCGGCCAAAGGGATGGTCAGGTAACATGTAAATGGGCTCGGTTTTCTGAATCAACCTATTGTCGGTTTCGAGGTATTTTGTAACCTCGTTGCTCCTTAGCACCCACTCGGCTAAAGCAGTGTTATGGTTTCCTTGTTTCAGCTTGTAAACGCCATCGTCGCCAAGCTTGCCCTTAAGAACCAGGTAAACGCTATCGCGTTTGGCAGTGGCGGCACGCTGCTGCTCCTGAAAAAGCTTTTTGATGTAAAGTAGGTAACCATTCAGCTCAAAAGCAAGCTGGTCGTAAAGCTGACCCTTTTTTAGGTCTACCAGTAACTCAAACTGAGGTACATCGTCGGATTGGGCAAGGTGTTCAATTTCATTGGCAATAAAGCGCAAATGGCGCGATATATCGGCACTCCTATCTTCATCAAGGTCATCGAGCCTCACGCATTCCTCAAGTTTAACCTGCAGGCGGGGAATAAGAAACGACGCCCTAAAAGCAGCACGGCTAAGCTGCATCTCGGCATCAAAGAAATTCTTTTCGTAACGGTTGTCCACGTACTGCGTTACCGCAAGCGCCTCGTAGGCCCATCGCGATGTCATAACATCGCCAATAACCGGAACGTAAACTCTGCGAGTGAGCGATGAGTTTAGGTTATCGAAATCAACCACCGTTCCGCTTAAAAGGATTTGCGGCACAAGCAGCAACGGTATGGTAATATATATGGCAACAACCGATTTCATCACTGAGCTGATTATCAACCCGAGCATATTGGCAAAGCATGCCGAGCTGAAAAGCACCAACCAGTACTTGAGCGTTAAACCTTTAACTCCAATAATGGTAAGACTCACCCCTACAAACAGTAGCATTTGAATGGCCGAAAGACCAAACAGGTAAAGAACCTTTGAGTTGATGTAGCTGAAGCGGCTCAAGTTAAGAAACGACTCACGCTCCAGAATGCGGCGGTCGCCAATTATCTCCTCGGCGCTAACACTAAGGCCCAGAAAGAGCGAAACTATCACGCTCATAAATATAAAAGCGGGTATGTTGCGGTTTGCCGCAAAAATGTAATCGTTGCCTGGCGAGTACTTAATAAAGAAGGAAAGGATAAGCCCCAGAACAACGGGTTCCAGGATATTGAGCAACATGTATTGCCTGTTGGCCAGCTTTGATAGCAGGTTACGCTTGGTAAATACGTTTAGCTGCTTTATTACGTCGGGTAACCGAAACTTACCCTGGGGTAATGCCGTTTTCCCCTCAATCTCAATCACTTTGGGCTGAATCGATTCACGGTAGAGCCTATACCACTCCTCGGGCGATACCTTACGGTTTACAGTAAACGAACCGCTCCTATCAACCTGACGCTGCTCAATAATATCGAGTATATCCTCAGGGTTAACCCTTTTCCTTTGCACTGCTGATGTCACCAGGTTGCCAACCCTAGCCGATTTCTCCCTAAAGTAACCAACCGCCTCGGTTGGGTTGCCCACATAAACCGGATACCCGCCTTTATCCAAAACCCATAGCCTATCGAACATTCTGAAAAGCCTTTCGGAGGGTTGATGTATATTTACCACAACCAGCTTGCCGGCATCGGCAAGGTTGCGGAGCAGGTTAAGTACCATAACCGAATCGTTGGACGATAGGCCGCTGGTGGGCTCATCGAGGAAAAGCACCGCAGGCTCGCGTAGCAGCTCAAGCCCAATGTTTAGCCTCTTGCGCTGCCCTCCGCTTATAACCTTATCCAGAGCATTCCCTACCTTTAAATTCCTAATTTCCCATAAATCCAAGCTTTTTAAAGTAGAATCCACAAGCTCCCTAACCTGCTTACGGCTATAGTTGCCAAAGCAAAGCCTTGCATTAAAAAGCATGTTCTGGTAAACGGAGAGGTTATCAATAAGCAAGTCGTCCTGGGGTACAAAGCCAACAACACCCATCAGCTTATGCGACTCGTTATGAACGTCGTAGCCGTTAATCAGCACTTTGCCCCTATGGGGCTTAAGCTTGCCCGACAGGAGGTTCAGTAGGGTTGATTTACCCACCCCGCTACCGCCAAGTATTCCCACTACCCTCCCCGACTCCTCAACGGTACTAAAGGGCTTAATGCCCTGGTTGCTTCCGGGAAAAGTAAACTCAAGATCCTGAACAACCAATTTAACCGGCTGAACGCCGCTACCCAGCAAGCGTATACGTGTTATATCGTCGTATCGGATTTGCTCACCATTGCTAAGCGTAATGCTTGAACCCGGCTTAAAACAGTACGAACGTCCAGCTATAAGTGGTTCATCTTCAATCAAAACCTGTCTATCGCCATGGTACTTAACTATGTAACAGCCTATGCTATGGAAGTAGGCAAAAAGTAGATTGCCTCCAAGTCCAGTACGTTTCTCGCATAATGCTTTATCAAGTTCTTGGGTAGGGGAATTTTCATCGTATAGGAAAATCATCCTATTGCTATTGTTTTGCTCCCAACCCTCAAGAACATCTTGTGAAATAAAAGAATTGCCTGGAAGCTGAAATTGATTAGCGGATGGGCCAAAGCTTAGGAAATGGTACAGGCAAATTGCATCCTCTGGCTGAATGCCAATTACATTCCATGCGGTAAAAAGCTTTTGATGCCCAGATTCAGGATACGAAGAGAGTACATGGTAAAATGCTATGGCCAATTCAATACGCTGTTCGGTGGTCATCGTTTCGCAGGGCAAACCGGCATCGTGTTTAAGATTACCGCTAACGAAACTCTCTGAGCTAATGATACTATCGAACTGCTTAAGAAGCTCCTCTCCATTAACATCAAAATCGGGTGATGAAAAGAAGCTTTGAATAATGCTCCGGCATTGCTCAATATCCCAGTCCTTGCGAGTTAAATCGGCTAGCGTATCGATAAGTCCTATGGCAATATTCTTATCCAAACTCTTTTTGCAATTTCTTTCTAACTAATTAGATAGTTTAAAAAGTTAAAAGTTACACGAAAAAAATAAAAAAACGCACCTTTTTGGGGTGCGTTTTAATGATGGTTTATAAAAATGAATTATACCAAGGCATTACGAACCTTTGTAATTTCTTCCATTAGCTTTTGAAACTGATCGTTGGTCAATTTTTCACCCTCAACCTTATTGTAAATAGCCTGAATGGGGGCAAGCATATCCATCAGTTCCTTAACCTCAGGAATATCTACACGGGGAGTCATGAGCTCCATCAGCTTGCCAAGTGGGGCTTTTTGGTTTGCAAGGATTTTGATAAACTCAGTGTTGTCGCGACTTGTCAAAGCAATCTGCGATGTGATATAAACACCCTCAATCCAGCTACCAGCAACTACCAAAAGCGAGAGGCTTTCCTTTTGATTTTGAACCAGGGTGCGGTAGGTTTCATAGTAGGAATTGGTAAAAATAACTATCAATGAATCCTTATTGTCGATATTCTTTTCAACATTTAATGCCAGTTCAGGGGTAAATCCGGCATTTATGTTAAGCTCCTCTACAAGCTGTTTACAAACCTTAAGGAAATTCATGGTTTCCTGTTTCATCTGGTAGGTTGTTGAGTAGGCAAGGTCAGCACCGTAAATACCCAGGTTAACGGCCTTAGCCTTTTCGGTCATGTATTTCCCAACATTATCAACCGGGTTACAAATGCCAATAATAAAACTTGCTCCGGCCTTATTAATCATTTGAATTACTTCAAAAGAGGTTGGAATTGGATAGCTGGTTACTTCCTGAAAAGCTTGCTCCTTTGACTCGGCTTGTAGTTCTTCGGCTTGCTTTGCCTGCTTATTGCCACAGCTGAAAAAAACTGTTGCCAGCATGGCTAACGTAAGAACTCGTAGGGTGTTAGTGTAGTTTTTCATATTTATAAATGTTTAAAGGTTAAACTATTTAGGTTCAGCAAAAAACATGACATAAACAATAACCACAATTGCTTTAATATGTTTGAACCAGTATAACCGGCAAAGGTTTAAAGCAACCGAAACCCTAATTTGGTTTTTGTAAATTTACTAAAAACAATAATAACAAAAGAAAAACACTTAAAAAAGTTAGCAGAATTTAAGGGAAGGTGTCATTATGCTTATGTAAACTGCTAAAATTGCTACAGAATTACCCTATCTAAATCCTTCGACATCTTATTCATTAGGGCATAAAGCTCCCTGAGCCGTAGGAGTAACTGATTGGTTTCCTCAACCTGATCGGGTTTGAGCTTACTCAGCTCATCGGTTAGCTTGCTAATGGCCAGCTTCAGCACTTTGCTTTTGTAAACCATTATAGCCTTGGGTATGGCTGTTTGTAGAAAATCGGGGCTTTCAGTAACCTCGGCCTTGTGTTTTTCCCAAATCCGGCTAAGCACGTATTTTTCGGTAAGTAAATCCACGGCCATTTGGCTAATTTCAGGATCGGTGTGGTTAATAAAAAATCGGTTATCGACCTCAACGTTTGTTTCCAGCAAACGCACGTATTCATCAAAAACCTTTTTGTAAATCAAATTCTGAAACTCTAAATCATCGTTAAGAATCTCATCAATGATATACTGAGCAGCAGTAATAGTGATAAGCTCATTGGTTTCCTCCACCTCCTGGCTAAATAGCACTTGGTTTCCGCTATTCAGCAGAAACCGTACAATCTCCTTTTCCTGCTCCTCGCAGCTAATTCCTTGAACAAAAGCAGGAATTTTGGGTGTTTCGTGTTCCCTGACCGCCTCGGTGCGTTCACGCTGGAGCAGCTGCTCCATTCTGCTCCTACGCAGCTTGCCAACCTCGGAGTAAAGCACATCCTCGCCAATATCCATTAACTTGGCGCACTCCTTGATGTAAACCGCCCGAATCACCTGGTCGGGTATGGCACTTATTGAGCGTACAATATCGGTAATAAGATTAGCGCGTTTAATGGGATCGCTCTTGGCATCATCGAGCAGAAGGCGGGTCTTGAATTTGATGAAATCGGTTTCGTTTTGGTTGATGTACTCCAGCACCTCCGAGGCGTTATGGGAACGGGCAAAGCTGTCGGGGTCTTCGCCCTCGGGCATAAGCACCACTTTAACGTTAAGCCCCTCCTCCAGTATCATATCGATACCCCTGAGCGAGGCCTTAATGCCGGCGGCATCGCCGTCGTAAAGAATGGTAACGTTTGGGGTAAAGCGCTTTATCAGCTTAATCTGATCCTGCGTAAGCGATGTTCCGGAACTGGCCACCACATTCTCAATGCCAGTTTGGTGCAACGATATTACATCGGTGTAACCCTCTACCAGGTAACACTTGTTCTCCTGGGTGATGGCTTTTTTGGCATGGAAAATGCCATAAAGCACCTCGCTTTTATGGTAAACCTCGCTCTCGGGGCTGTTAAGGTACTTAGCCGTTTTTTTATCGGTTTTAAGTATTCGCCCCCCAAAACCAATAACCCTGCCACTTATGCTGTGGATTGGAAACATCACCCTACCGGCAAAGCGATCAAAGGTGCTGCCGTCGTCGCGCTTTATGGTAAGTCCGGTTTTAACAAGGTAGTCGAGCTTGAAACCATCGCGAAGTGCGCTTTGGGTAAAGGCATCGCGCTGGTCCAAACAGTAACCCAGCTGAAACCTCTCAATGATATGGTCCTTAAATCCCCTCTCGCGGAAGTAAGCCATGGCAATGGTTTTGCCATCGGAATGCTTATGCAGCATATCGGAAAAGTAGCGCTGGGCATACGAGTTGATAACCATTAGGCTCTCGCGCTCGTTCCGCTTCTCTATCTCCTCGGGGGTAACCTCTTTCTCTTCAATCTCAATGTGATACTTCTTGGCCAGGAACTTAAGAGCCTCCACGTAGTTAAGCCGCTCATGCTCCATAATGAAATTGACCACATTCCCACCCTTGCCACAGCCAAAGCACTTGAAAATACCCTTTGCCTGACTCACGGTGAACGAGGGCGTTTTCTCATTATGGAATGGACAAAGGCCTAGGTAATTAACCCCGCGTTTCCGAAGGGTAACGTATTCCTTTACCACCTCAACAATATCGGCTGCTGCCAGTATTTTATCAACTGTATGCTGGTCAATCATTTAGCAATACATTTTTGGCCTTTTTCTTTTGTAAAGATAGTGTAAGTTGATTTTATGGCTCGATATTTTCAGGGTATGTTTATGAACAGTTACAGCAAAGTGATTAACTAAAGGTGTTAATAAGTGGGTTTTCGTTGTTAGTTGATTTTTACTCGTTTTTTAGGTACATTACTTCTCACACTTATTTATCGATGAGTTAACAACCATATTGATTATCTTTGTGGTTAAATGCAATAAGTATGTGGAATATAAGTATTGAAACGGTAGCATACATTCTAATCATTGGGTTACATCTGTTTACTTTTTTTGATGTGCTGAAAAACCTGAAAAAGCAGAGGACTCCCATAATTGTTGTTTTGGCATTTTTCCCGCCAATACTAGGCCCTGTAATCTATTTTTTGATTAAGAGTTGGAAACCCAGGCAGCCACGGACATTCATGGAGAAAAAGCGTAGATTTTCATAAAAACAAAAAACCGCCACGGGAAACGTAGCGGTTTTGTGGTAATATCAAAGTAAATTTAGATATGTATTGCTTCGCCGTAAGCAGCAGCAGCGGCTTCCATAATTGCCTCGCTCATGGTTGGGTGCGGATGTATGCTCTTGATTAGCTCATGACCAGTGGTTTCGAGGTTGCGTGCCACAACCATTTCGGCTATCATTTCGGTTACATTGCCACCCACCATGTGGGCACCAAGCAACTCGCCATACTTGGCATCAAATATGAGCTTCACAAAGCCATCGCGGTTACCGGCTGCAGTTGCCTTACCCGAGGCTGTAAAAGGAAACTTGCCCACCTTAATCTCGTAACCAGCATCGCGGGCTGCTTTCTCGCTCATACCTACGCTCGAAACCTCAGGCGTGGTGTAGGTGCAACCGGGAATGTTGCTGTAGTTTATTGGATGGGGGTTAAGCCCGGCAATCTTTTCAACGCAAACAATACCCTCGGCGGAAGCAACGTGGGCTAATGCAGGACCCGGCACTATATCGCCAATGGCGTAAATGCCCTCAACGTTGGTGCGGTAGAACTCGTCAACCTTAACCTTGCCCTTGTCCAGAATAATACCCAACTCCTCAATACCTATTCCCTCAAGGTTGGGCGTAATGCCTACGGCCGAAAGCACAACCTCGGCCTCAACCACCTCAGGGCCCTTTTTGGTTTGGATGGTAACCTTACATAGTTCGCCCGATGTATCGACCGCCTCAACCGACGCTTCGGTTTTAACGGTTATGCCAGCCTTTTTGAAGGCGCGCTCAAGGGTTTTACTTACCTCCTCGTCCTCCAGGGGAACAATATTGGGCATATACTCAACCAAAGTTACCTTGGTGCCAATTGCGTTGTAAAAGTAAGCAAACTCACTGCCAATAGCACCTGAACCAACAACCACCATGGAGGCCGGTTGTTTGGGTAAAGTGAGAGCCTGACGGTAGCCAATTACCTTCACCCCATCCTGTTTTAGGTTTGGTAGCTCGCGCGAACGCGCACCCGTGGCAAGTATGATGTGTTTTGCAGTGTAGTCGGCTTGTGTACTATCGGAAGCGGTTACTGTTACGGTGTGGTTATCCTTTAGCTTACCAAAACCATTAATAACAGTGATGTTATTCTTTTTGAAAAGGAATTGTATTCCCTTGCTCATGGCATCGGCCACACCGCGGCTACGAGCAATCATTTTTTCAAAATCGGGTTTTACATCGGCTGCCAACACTCCATAATCGGCAGCATGCGATGCATACTCAAAAACCTGTGCACTCTTAAGTAACGCTTTGGTGGGGATACAGCCCCAGTTCAGGCATATCCCTCCAAGGTTTTCTTTTTCCACCACAGCCACTTTCATGCCTAGCTGGCTTGCTCGTATTGCGGCCACATAACCTCCGGGGCCGCTTCCAATTACTATAAGGTCGAAGTTCATAGAGTAAAATTTTTGTTTGTCAAAATTACAATAACAAATGGAATGGGAAAATGTTAGATGTCATACATCGCATTAATAGTTCACTAATATCATTGTTCATATAATATTTGGGCATTATCAGATTGATTTCGATTAATACAAGTGCTGCTAATCAATATAAACATGATGAGTTATAAAAAAACAGAAACAATTTGGGAAACCTATTCGTAAATGAACTAAAACTGCAGATTTTATGCGAGATAAAATATCCATTGCCCTATCGAGTTTTCAGGGGAGCGCCAATTGCGCACAGTCTGTATTGCTTGCATTTGCCACTGACGAGGGGTTAACTACCGAGCAATGCTTGAAGCTAGGTGCTGGACTGGGTGGGGGTATTGGTCATAAGCAACATGTGTGCGGAGCAATTAACGCAGGGGCAATGATTATCGGATTAAGGTTTGGCAATAGTAACCTGAACGATTCCGACTCCAAGCAAAAAGCAACCACACTTGTGGCCGAGTACATGGATAAATGTGCCAAACGATTAGGGTCAACCGATTGCTGCAGAATACTAGGAATAGATTTGAACAACCCCGAAGCAAAACAAAAGGCCCGCGATGCAGGCCTGTTCGATATGGTGTGTGGCAATGCCATTAAGGTTGTTTGCCAGCTGCTGGAGGAGGATTACCGTAAGGTTTAACAATTTACACTTTCAGTGTAAAAATCCGCTGCCTTACCAATTGAATCCCTTTTGCAATGTGGTAGAAAGCCATCATGGTAATAATGATTGTTGCACCCGAGGGAACATTCAACCTGAACGAGATAGCTATACCCGCAACAATCGAAAAAAGGCTGATTAAGGCCGATAACACAATTATCCTTCTAAACCGATGGGTTACTATATTGGCTATGTTTGCAGGTATGGTTAGCAGCGATATGATTAGAATGATGCCCACAGCTCTTATGGCAAAAACTATTGAGAGAGCAATGAGAACAGCCAACGAGTAGCTAATGAACTTAACCGGGACATTCTGTGTTTTGGCAAAATCGCTATCGAATGCCACAAAAAGAATTGGGTAGTAAAAAGCCACAAAAAATACTAGCGTAAGCGTGGCAAGTATCAGCAGCAGTAATATATCGGTTTGGGAAATGGTTAGTATGCTTCCGAACAGGAACGACATTAGGTTTGGAGCATAACCCGGCGTTAGGAAAACAAAAAGAATACCTACAGCCATGCCAAACGACCAAAGCATCCCTATTGCCGAATCCTCACGCAGCGTTCGCCCCTGCGATAAGTACTCAAGCCCCAGTGCCGAAAATACTGAAAAAACAGTAGCCCCTAGGATGGGGTTTAGCCCAAAATACCAAGCTATACCAATACCACCAAAGGAGGCATGGGTAATGCCACCGCTCAGAAAAACCAATCGCCTAACCACAATGTACGAACCAATGAACCCGGTTATTACCGAAAGCAGGAATGCTGAAATTATTGCATTCTGAATAAATGCATACTGAAAGAACTGTTTAACGGCCTCAATCATAACAGGGATAATTAGTGATTGTGATTATGTTGATTTTCTTTACCATGATCGAGCAGAACGGTATGGGGAACCGGACCATGAGCAATAATTTGGATTGGGCAATTATAGGCTGCAAGCTGCTCGTTGGTAATCTGGTTCGATTGGTGGTAAAAGAGTGTACCGTTAACGCAAGCAATGGTTTTAACATACGAGGTTATAGTACCCAAATCATGCGATACCATTACAATAGCCATTCGCTCGTTTAGCTTGCGAAGCATCTCGTAAAGCTCCCCCTCAAAGTTGCTATCCACGTATGTGTTGGGCTCATCCAGGATAAGCACCTGTGGGGCCGATATCAATGCCCTGCAAAGCAATGCCCTTTGCAGCTGACCACCCGAGAGCTGCCCTATACTTTTATTCTGAAGGTTCGCAATTCCTACCTGTTTCATCAGGTCAAGGGCAACACCCTTTTGTTGGCGGCTGTAGCCGCCAAAAATCCCCTTTTTCTCCAAAAGCCCCGATAGCACTACTTCCCTTACGGATATGGGAAAATTTTTATCAATCTGGCTTGCCTGTGGCAGGTAGCCAATTAGTGAACCGTTTCCCTTTGTGTGGTAAATAACCTCTCCGGTAAAGGGTTTTAGCTGACCTATTAGTAGTTTTATTAGGGTTGTTTTCCCTCCACCATTCGGGCCAATTATACCAATAAAATCGTTAGTGTTGATGGCGAGGTTAACATTACGCAAAACAATGTTTTTACCGTATCCAGCTGTAACGTTAACCAGCTCTATCAGCTTGTCGGTTTGGTTTGTCATTTTACATTACCTGCAATTGCGTTAGCAATAAAAATCATACTCTCAGCCCAGTTTTCCTGAAGCGGATCAACCTTAACCACTGTACCGCCAAGCTCATTGGCAATGGTTTGAGAGTTGTGCGTATCGAACTGGCTCTGCGATAGAATGGTTGTGATACCCTCGGCACGGCAGCGCTCAACCAGCTCCATCACCCCTTTGGCCGATGGGCTTTTCCCTTCGTGCTCAACGCTTAGCTGGGTTAACCCGTAATCGCGGGAAAAGTAACCTAAAGCTGGATGGTATATTACAAAGGTTTTACGCCCGGAACCTGCCAGAATACCCCTAACCTCATTATCAACCGAATCGATATGGGCAACCAAGCGGTTGAGGTTGGCGTTGAACTCGCTTTCCCTCTCGGGGAAAAGTGCGGTTAGGCTTTGGGCTATGGATTTAGCCATTACCCTTGCATTGGCAGCCGACATCCAGGTATGGGGGTCAACGGCATGGTTATGCCCCTGATGGCTTTCGTGATTGTGGTTGTGCTCACATTCACCCTTAATCAGCTCAAGGCCCTGCGACAGGTCGATATACCTGAATTCTGCATTATCCTTTAGTTTTTGCTCCATTCCCTTCTCAAAATCGAGTAGCCCTATGGAAAAGTAGCCTTTAGCCTGTGTAAGCTCAGCCATTTGCTGAGGGGTTGGCTCAAACATCTCAGGGCTGCTGCCCGGAGGAACAAGTACTTTAACCTGAAGGGAGGAATCGGCAATCTTTTCAACAAAGTATTTTAGTGGCAGTATGCTTACCACTACTGTTGGCTTACTGGTGTCTGTAGTTTGGATATCACAACCAGTAAGTAATGTCAGTACTGAAAGCGTTGCAATAGTTATGTATCGAGAAACCATAGCAAATATTAGTTTGATGATAAAGTTACACAATTATAGTAGCATTAAGTAACCACAATCATTGGAATTTGTTTAAAATGTTTTTCTAATTAGCGAATCTGCTCTAAATCAATTAAATTAAAAGATACCATGTTAAATATTGCCAATTTTAAATGTTAAACAATCGCTACTAATAAACTGAATAGTAAAAAGCAAAAACCAACACAAAACTTTACTCCAAATTCGTCATCTGATGCAAGTTTTAAGAACATTTTTTACTCTATTATTTTTTGTCTATTCCAACAAACTCAGAATTATTACAAATCATACCCGCTAAAATCACGCGCTTAACGGCTCGCGTTTAACGATTTAACTCGTAATAGAGATTTCTCGACGAGCTCGGAATGACAATAGGTAATAATTAGATTCCGTTTAACGGCTCACGATTAACGATTCATGCACTTCTTTTAACTTCCTCTAACTTCCTGACATTCTCTAAAAAACTCGTTTAACGGCTCACGGCTCACGTTTAACGTTTTAGCTCAATTGAGATTCCTCGACATAGTCTATCCCGATATATCGGGACTTGGAATGACAATAGGTAATAATTTGATTTCGTTTAACGGTTCACGGTTCACGTTTAACGAACAAAACTCCCTCCAATTCTACATTCCGAGTATTCCGTTTCATTCCGCCTCATTCCGCCTCATTCCTCAAGAAATTAGCCCAGCTAAATTTGATAATTCATAGCACATAGGTTCATTTTTATCAAATTCCTTTGCATAATGCTGTAATCTTTAGTAATTTGCTCACGAATCATTGTGTTACCATGAGGGCAAAAGTCGTATCAATCACCCTATTAGCGCTAACCTTTGCATTTTTTACGGTAAATGCAAGTGAGCGCGATAGCTTACTTAACCTTCTTTCGGCCTCAAAGGGTAAGGATAAGGTTGAAATCCTTATAAAGCTTACCGAGGCAACCTCCGGCACCGACGAGGCCATTAAGTATGCCGATGAGGCCATTGTGGCTGCGCGCAAAATAAACGATGAGCTGCTTGCAAAAGCTTACCTGAATAAGGGCTACGCCCTATCGGAAAACTACCAGGATAATGATGCCATTGAGTACTACCGCAAAGCGCTTGAGCTGGCGCAAAAGAATGGCTTTAAAAGTTCGATTCTGGAGGCCTATAAGGGAATTTCTACATCGTACTTCTATATCGATTCGTTTGGGGAGTCGCAAAGGTATGCCAGCCTGTTGCTTCAACAAGCTCTTGAGCTTGATAGCCTTAGGTACCAGGCATACGCATACTTCAGGCTAGGGAAAATACTTCAGGAACAGGGCAAAAACGATTCAGCCCTACATTACATTCGTCGCTCCCTGGGGTTAAGGGAAAAACTTGGCGACTGGAAGGAGATAGCCCTTACCTACAATGGGCTTGGGCGTATTTACTTTGACCTTGCCCAGTACGATAGCGCAATATGGTGCTACAGCAAGGAGGTAGAGCTTAAGGAGCAAATGGGCGACCAACCTGCCTACCTTGCCATTGCCTACCTCAACATAGGGAGAACTCACATTGCCATAAGTAACTTTCAGCTTGCCCTTGAGCAGTACCAAAAGGCACTCCGTACTTTTGAAAGCATAAACCACCAGGAAGGAATAGCCACCTGTAACTCGGGGTTGGGTATGATTTACGAGAATCTATCGCAAAGCATTCTTGCCACCGACGAGAACGAGGCCAACTACCTTAAAGCACTGGGCTACCATAAAACAGCTCTTGAACTATTCCATAATCTGCAAAAGAAAAAGGAGGAGGGCCAAACCCTTCAGAATATTGGCAATGTTTTTTCGCGATTAGCCACTAACCGTTATGTTGCCCGCTTTGGCGAAATGTGGGAAGACTCCCTTTACAAGATTAAGCAAACCGAAATTCTTGCCTCGTTCGATAGCGCAAGGCATTACTACAATAAAGCCCTTAGCATTTTTGAAGAGCTGCATGAGGAAGGCGAGATAGCCAAGGTAAACACCAATATTGGCAGCATTTACAGCTGGGCTCGCGACTGGGAAAAGGCAAACACCTATATCAACCGTGCTCTGCAACTGGCACGAAAAAATAATCTGCTTTACGAAACCACAGCAGCCCTTTACGCAAAGGGCGAGAGCCTATTCCGTCAGGGACGATTCGATGAGACTGAAATTGTATTCATTGAATGTTCCAGACTATCGGAAAAACTTGGGTTAAAGGAAACTCTACGTTACAGCTACGAGCGCCTATCGAAGCTATACGAGCATCGTGGCGATTTGGTACGCGCATATGCATACTTTAAACAAGCGGTCAAAATAAAGGATGAAATTTTCAGTGAAAAGAGCCAGAGGGTGATGGCCGAAATGCAAACCAAGTACGAAACCGAAAAGAAGGAACAACAGCTTGTTTTGATGAAGAATAAGGATGAACTCCAAAAGTCGATAATCCAGCGTCAAAAGCTAATGATTATTGGCGCTATTGCCGGTTCGTTCCTTATACTCATGGTTGCCCTACTCATGTTCAAGATGTTCCGCGATAAGCAACGCGCCAATATTATTCTGGAAGAAAAAAATGCGCTGATTACCCGCCAGAAACAGGAAATTACCGATAGCATTAAGTATGCCAGCCGCATTCAAACAGCTGTTTTGCCTACATCGGCTTTAATCTCCGATGTGCTCCCCGACCACTTTGTGCTTTTCCTGCCCCGCGATATAGTTAGCGGTGACTTTTACTGGATGACCCGTAAGAACGAGAAAATTGTACTGGTTGCTGCCGACTGTACCGGACATGGTGTGCCCGGTGCGTTCATGAGCATGCTGGGTGTGTCGTTCCTTTACGAGATTGTAAATAAGGAAAGCATACTTCAACCAGCCGAGATACTTAACAACCTCCGTAACCACATTAAAACAACCCTAAGCCAAACCGGTAAGATAGAGGAGCAAAAGGACGGAATGGACATTTCGCTTTGCGTAATCGATAAGCAAAACCAAAAACTGGAGTGGGCTGGCGCCTACAATCCGCTTTACCAAATAAGTAATGGCGAACTTATTGAGTATAAGGCCGATAAAATGCCTGTTGCTGTTCACATCAACGACTTCAACTTGTTCACCAATCACGAAATTGAATACCAGCCCGGCGACGCCTTTTACATGTTCTCCGATGGATACGCCGACCAGTTTGGCGGTACCGATGGAAGAAAATTCATGCTAAAACGCCTCAAGGAAACCTTACTTAGCATCTGGGAAAAGCCAATGGCTGAACAAAAGGAAATACTTCATAAGATTCACATGGATTGGCGCGGTGAGCAAAACGACCAGGTTGACGATATACTGATTATTGGGTTCAGAGTTTAGCTGACCACTCCACACTCTCCATCTCCCTATAGAACAGGAGCAAATCCCTTGTCCTGAGCGTTTGTAATGGTTTATAGCCCATGCAGGCCAAAAGGCTTTTTGACTGCTCCTCAACTGGTTGTCTGCCGTAGTACCTTTCCGCAGCAAAGTTCATATACTTCAATAGCATAAAGGCATCGAACCAAAGGAAGAATCGTTTTTTAAACGTTTTAGCCGATGATGCATTGGATTTTACATTTTCAATGGCTCTGGCAGCATCAACCTGAAAAAGAAAATCACTCAAAGGATAAGCCAGCAATTCAATAAACCTTTCGATTTGATTACCACTGTAATTGTATAGCGTAGTAACATTCTGAAACAGCGGTTCAAGGTTAAGAAACGATTCAAGGTGATAGGTAGATATTGGCTCGCGGCTGTAAACCAGCTTACTCATTGCCCTGCCCGTTCCAAAGGGAACCCTGTTCGAGGGTCTTGGCGAAGGGTAAACGCAGGTGGTGTTAAGTTCCCGGAAGTGTCCATGGGGAATAATCTTTTGAAGAAAGTAAAAATCCTCCCCTGCCTGATGGCGATTCATTCCGCCAAATTTTACGTATGCTTCAGCACTGCAAGCCATTGATGAACCTACTGTATGGTAGGCAAACGGAAAACCAATAAAACGCGAAGCCTGATTATAGTACCGGAGGTGTAGCTCATAGGCGGTAATGCCTTTGTATATCTCCGCAGGAAACTCATCGCCTGAAAGAGGATGTTCAAAGCGAACTGAACATGCATGGGTTTTTGGGTATTGCATCCACAGCTCATAAAGTTCCGCAAGGTAGTTTGGCATGCACTGTGAGTCGGCATCAAAACAGGCTATGATTCCCTGTTTCGTACCAACGGTAAGCAGCCTAAAAGCCGCCTCGTCCATACCAATCTGCCGGGCATATCCAACACCAGCCTGTTTGCGCGGTAAATTGAATGCCTTAACGGCATGAAATCGCAACCGCTCGCAACCCCATAATCGGTTCGCCTCATCAATGTCTTTGACTGCTTTATTGGAATTCTCCAACACATCATAATGTACCCCTTCGGGATGATTTACTACAACTATTACCTCAACATCGCAGGCGGGTAAATTGCAACCGGCAATCGACCCCAACGATTCTATTAAGCTAGGTTCATTGTAACAGGGAATAACAACACAAATCCCAAGGTTAACCGAAGGGTTAACATCAATTTTAGGCGAAAAACCCTTTTTGGTGAAGTATTTTACCCACATGGCGTTGCAAAAATAGCGAAACCCTTTCTCATGAAAAACATTCGAAAGGGTTTCGGGTTGGTTTAGGTTTAGTATAGGTGGGTATTTATTTCTTTTTATCAGCAGCGTACTTTTTGTTTAAGCCCTCAAGTACTTCCTTGGTAATATCGTTAGCGGGATTCCCGTATAATAGCGGGCCACCAAAGGTGTTACTGAGAATTAAATGGTAACCCTTATCGGCGTTGTACTCCTTAAGGTACTCAATGATACTGTTGTGAATCAACCGAAGCTTAACCTGTTCTTCTTCGGCAAGCTGCATGCGCATCTCATCGCGAAGCTGGTATAGCTGCTGCTCTTTAGCGGCAAGGTTAGTTTGAAGCTGCTGAGCCTCGGAGCGGGTCAATAAACCCTTTTGAACCTTATCCTGAAAATCGTAGGCTTCCTTCTCAAAGCTTCGCGATTTTGCGTTAAGGTCTGCCTCTTTCTTTCTACCGCTTTCTTCAAGTTCTTTTTTCATGTCGAAGTACATATCGTAGCTATTCATGAGGGTGTCCATGTTAACCCATGCGGCAGTAAATTGTTCCGTTAATACGGCATTCCCTTCGGTTCCTTTCACATCACCTCTTTTGCTACCCATAGTAAAATGGAGAACAAAAAGAACAACAATGGCAACGCCAAACAGAATGTTGATTATTAGGTTTGTTTTCTTCATAATTAATTGATATTACTGATTAGTATATTTCAAGTTATTCAAAACGCACATTAAATCAAACATCCACAAACATACTCACGCAAATATAAATGAAAATGAAACATAACAAAATATTTCAGCCAGTTTTTTCCCATTTAAAACGATTATTCCAATAATCCTTCGTCGCGGAAAAGTAATAAAATTGATGAGAAAGGAACAACCACATACTTCTCGCTGTTGAACTCAACCTCAATAGCATTTTCGTGGAGGTAAACGGCCAGGTCGCCCACCTGCGCTTGTAGGGGAAAGTACTTAGCATCGTTCCTACTCTTTTTCCAAGGCTCATCGGCCTCAGTAAACATGGGGATTGGGTATCCGGGTCCAACCTTTACCACATAGCCGCTGTGGGCCTTTTGCTTTTCCTGAACTCCTGGAGGTAGCAAAAGCCCAGCCTTAGTGCGTTCATCGGGGTTTTTGGGCTTAATCAGAACCCTATCGCCTACTACAATAATACTGTCAAAATCTTTGGGATCGAATGAAAGTGACATATTACTCATTGTTTATCACAGCAAAATTATCGTTTTGTTTTTAAATGTACGTTTTTTGTACTTAGATTTAGTTATTCTATCCACAAAATTATGATGTGTGTTATTAGCTTATTGACTTGCACACTGTATATTACTATCTTGCAACTGACAACCATTACAACATTTATGGGTTCTATAGAAATTTTCAACAGCCATTATGCGGTAGGGATATACAACCCCGAAAAAAAATGCGTTGAAGTTACATGGCACGGGAATCAAACCATTGAGGAGTACAAAGCGCTTTTTGAAGCACTTTTGGAATTCCAGCGTAACTCCGGATTAGAGATAAAAGGGTATCTTTCCGACATACGAGACCAGGGTGTAGTAAACCCCGACAGCCGAAAATGGTTTGAGCAGGTAGCGCTACCACAGGCTATTAACCAGGGCTTAAAATGGGCTGCAGTTGTTTTCGATGGGAATACATTCAAGCGTTACTACCTGAACCTTATCCTTCAGGTAGCAAACATTTATGGATTGCCCCTAAAATTTTTCAATTCAAAGGAGGATGCCTATAAATGGGCTGAAACACCCAATCTCAAATAGTTTACAACTAATCATATTGACCCTTCCCTTTAACCCAAGTGTCATGATTTAACATATTCAACCTGACTAATTTTTAGAAGTTTGAGTCGGCATGAGTCGGAATAGACAGTATATGATGGAGTTAGAGAAAGTTAGAGGATTTCGTCAATTGATTATTTCAATTGACGAATCGACTAAGAAATATAATCATTCCTAGACTCCGGAATGAAAGATTATGAAAAGTCAGGCTTGCCTCGATAAATCAATAGAAACAACTTGTTTAAATTTTTTTGCGTTTCTATTGAATAATCTCAATTAAAAAAGTTGTAACTTGAATTGTTGTTACAACCAATATGACCCAAGTTCCCGCTAATATCCATGAGGTTCCTTTCGTTCGACTGGCTATACCGTTAATAGCTGGTATCCTTATTCAGTATTACCTAAATCCGCTCAATGCCAATTTGACAATAGGCCTAATATTGATTTTACTATTGCTGTTGATTTATGACCGAATTTTTATCAAATCTTGGGAAAAGCGCTGGATTTTTGGGTTGATTATAAATCTTCTACTCGCACTTTTTGGAAGTTTGCTGGTAACCATAAATAGGCCTGAAACAACCTTTAAATCAAATTCAAACTATAGCATGCTAGTAAGGCTTACTGAGCCACCTGTTACAGGAAGCAATTCAATTAAGGTTAAAGCCGAAATTATCGATATTAAAACATATGCTAATCTTGAATCGCCCAAACCGGTGTTGCTATACTTTTTACTGTCGGATAGTGCCAGCCATGGATTAAATTATGGCGATATATTAGCACTATCGGGAAATCTAAAGGAATTTTCGGAACCACCCAACCCCTTCCAGTTCAACATGAAAAGGTACATGTACCTTTTAGGAATTGTTTACTATATCAGGGTTAACCAGGGTTGCTGGGAAAAAGTTGGAAGTAATCCAAGTAAAATCTTCAAGTTAGCATACATGGCCCAAAGCTATGTAATTGAAACCCTGAAAGGATACGGAATAAAAGGCCAAGAACTGGCAGTAATATCAGCGTTAATGCTGGGGTATAAATCGTTGCTCGACGATGAAATCCGACAGGTTTACTCTTCGGTAGGGGCCATGCATATTCTTGCCGTGTCGGGTTTGCATGTGGGGCTGATTTTTAGCGTGGTGGTAATAATCATCACCCTTTTACCCAAGCGCCGTTACTGGTTGGCAATACGATTGGGTATAGCTCTTACAGTACTATGGGGTTACGCCCTGGTTACAGGGCTTTCACCATCGGTATGTAGGGCTACCATTATGTTTTCTCTCTTTGCCATAGGGCAAACAGCAGGCTTAAAAACCAATAGCTACAACACCCTGGCGGCAGCGGCTTTTTTGCTTTTGGTTAGCAATCCGTTCATGCTATTCAACGTGGGCTTTCAACTCTCGTTTGCCGCTGTTCTGTCTATTGTATTTTTTCATCCTACCATTTACAGTGTTCTTAAACCTAAAAGTAAGCTTGGCGATTATATTTGGTCGCTCTTGTCGGTTTCGGCGGCAGCGCAAATCCTTACCCTACCCCTAACGCTTTACTACTTTGGCCAATTCCCGGTAGTTTTCCTGGTTACAAATCTTATTGCAATTCCGCTGGCAACAATAGCTCTTTACCTATCTTTAATTACGATAGCTTTTTCGTTAATAGAGCAATTGGGCTTTCTGTTTGCTAAAATTCTTGGGTTTGTCACGTGGCTTTTAAATTCGGGGCTTAAGCTAGTTGACACCATTCCCTTTTCCAGCATAAGTTCAATTTACTTTACCAGCTGGCAAGCAATACTGCTTTTGCTTTCAATCCTAATGTTATCGGTATATCTAGTAAATCGATACAGACCTTTTTTGCAATATTCATTAATTTCGCTTATAGGAGTACTTGCCATTAGTGCATTACATTTGGTGAGGGTTAAAAATCAGGCGGAGCTGGTTGTATTTCCGGTACCCAAAAGTTCAGTAATATGTGTAAACAGCAACGGAAACGCTCTATTGGTTCTTTACGATTCAATCGATACCAAGTTTTCAACGGATGGGTACATCAGGAATCGGGCGCTACAAAAAGCCCTTGAAATAAACCTAAACTTTTACCAAGAGCAAGAGCATTCAAACCAACTAAAAATTATCAAAAAATCGGGTTTGGCATTACTTGTTGCTGGAAACAAAACCATTGCATTAGCCTATAACGATAGCGCAAGATTCCTTAAAAGCATAAAGCCCTTAAATGTTGACATACTTATTGCTAATCGCTTTTATAGCAATAGTTTATTAAACATCATAACCCCACAAAAGGTGATTATTGACCCAAGCATTAAATCAGCATACGCTAATCGGCTTTCATCAACACTGATTAAGAACAATATCGCTTTTTACAATACAAGCGTTTCGGGCTTTTTTGAATATAACCTCAACGAAACGAATCCGAAAACCTTTGCATCTCAGTAAGTAATAATTATTTATACTCAGGTACATTTTGATTAAAAAAGATGTTACTTTGCAATTTATTTTTGAATACATAACCTATGTACATTATTGTTGTTGGTGCAGGCGAGGTAGGAACGCACTTGGCCAAAATGTTAGCCAAGGAATACCACGATGTTACAGTGATTGACCCCGATGAGGAGATGCTTAGTCACGTAACAGCCAGTGCCGATGTACTCACCATACAGGGTTCAGCAACATCGATAAAGGTATTGAAGGATGCTAACATAAAAAAGGCCGACCTGTTCATTGCCGTTGCTCATTCCGAGGAAACCAATATAGTCTCGGCAACCCTTGCCAAAAAGCTTGGTGCCAAAAAGGTAATTGCCCGTATAGACAAGTGGGAATACCTACAACCCAACAACAAGGAGATTTTCCTTAACCTAGGCATCGATTCGCTCATCTATCCCGAAAGGCTAGCCGCACGCGAAATTATTACCCTGCTTGGACAGACCAGCTCTACTGAGTTTGTCGATTTCTCCGGTGGAAAACTCTCCCTCATAGTGTTCAAACTCGAGGAGGAATCCCCGGTTGTTAACTACACTCTGCTTCAGGCTACCAAGAATACTCAGAATCTGGATTATAGAGCCGTTGCCATATCGCGCGAGGGTATAACCATTATCCCCCGGGGTAACGACCAATTTAAGGTAAACGACCTGGTTTACGTTATTGCCAACCAGAATGGTATAAAAGAGATGTTGGAGTACTCCGGAAAAAAGAACATTGATGTTAACAACCTGATGATTCTGGGAGGAAGCCGTATAGCCATTCATCTAGCCACTGAACTGGAGCGTTCCATGAACGTAAAACTGATTGAGGTTGACCCCGAAAAGAGCGAAAAGTTAGCCGCTCAGTTCAAGAATGCCCTTGTTATTAATGGCGATGGACGCGATACCGACTTGCTGATGGAGGAAGGGCTTCAGTACATGGATGCCTTTGTGGCAGTTACCGGCAATTCGGAAACCAATATTCTGTCGTGTATCATTGCTAAACGAATGGGGGTTAAAAAAACTATTGCCGAAATTGAAAATATCAACTACATAAGGTTAGCTGAAAGTATTGGTGTTGATAGCGTGATTAATAAGAAATTGATTACGGCAAGCCGTATATTCCGCTACACCATGAGCACCGACGTTTCCACCATCAAGTGCCTTACCGGTTCCGATGCCGAAGTACTTGAATTTATTGTTAAACCGGGTGCCCCAATAACCAAAGGTAAACTCAAAGATATTGGTTTCCCAAAAGATGCCATAGTTGGAGGTGTGGTGCGTGGCGATAACG
>Ga0208198_1000730_pt1 | contig 34002 bp, 27 predicted proteins | sample AD_JPNTR2_MetaG_FD_184446 | JGI IMG/M metagenome (GOLD analysis project Ga0208198, IMG submission 184446) | Active sludge microbial communities of municipal wastewater-treating anaerobic digesters from Japan - AD_JPNTR2_MetaG (SPAdes) (version 2) | ecosystem: Engineered > Bioreactor > Anaerobic...
TTTTATCTTGACAATCGAATAATCATGTGCTAATATGCAGATAAGACCGACTGCTTTCACAATCGGTCTCATCATATACTCTTTTATTGCACTATTTTTCGTTTACACAGAATTTGGGATTGACTCCAAAACTACTCTATTATTCAGGACAGCTTGCATTATTTGCTTTACTCCCGGCTTTGTGCCGGGGGAGCTGGTTTGTGGGGGGAATTACCCGGATATTATACCAGACGCTTCGGCTGAAGAATTAGCGCTAACTATTGAAAAAAGAAAGCGCCTTCAAACCGAAGGCGTATAATACTCATTTATTCAGCTTTCTTTTTAATTCATTCAACTTGGCTTCCTTCTCTTTTTGAGCTATCTGTTCGTCAAGAACGAGTTCGATAGCATATTTAAGATATGGGAACAGTTCTTTTGAATCTTGCTCTGACAATTCATGGACACCTTTACTAAGCCAACCATAAATCTTGTCTTTGACATCTGATAAGTCGTCAGGAATTATTTTTTCTCCGAGCGATTCCAAGTATTCTATTTTCTCATTAAATCGCCTTTTATTATACTCTTCTTCGTCCCATTCCTGCATTGAAGAACACTTATCCTGAGCATTTTTTATAAGCGTTTCATATATGCGCCGAAGGTATAAAAGAGAGCCGCAACCTACTCCTGAAGAATGCAAACCTAAAGCCATTGAAAAGTCTCTGAAACTGTCGCTGGACAAAACTTTTTTGTACTTTTCAATATCAAACATCTGAAGATCAGCCATAGATGGTTCCTGACCAACCTTTTCAAGAACAAGGCAATACTTCAATTTTCCGTATTCAACAGATTCGCGCTTATCCTTGCAAACATCCGTAGCTTTGTGAATAATGTAATATGCAGTGATGTGATGGCTATTATCTAACGAACAGACAAAATCACGTCTTAATTCGCTGAAATATTGACTTATTTCATCAACACAGGATAATGCACCTTCCCTCGTATCCATTTCTTCACGGAAAACTGTTGTGTTTCCGTAAATTGACATTTTATCCTCTCCTAAACGATAAAAGATATTTGTCGAATCAAACAGATTGTTTTTTGTAATAGTTCTGTTTGATATCCTTTTTTGTGAAACAGAAGAAAAAAGAGTTGTTGCTTTTTCTATACCATCGTTATCTTTTTCTATAATAAAACTTTGCAGTTGAGGATTAAAAGCAACACTTGGAGAAAATGGCTGATTCTGCTTGCATTCTGCACATGGAAGCATGACATTATTTTTAAACAACAGGAATCTATGTAAAGCCTTAACATCTTCACTAACATATGCTGTTGTTAATGTTGTACTATGCTTAACATCTATTTTTGAATCTAAAACAAAATGAGAAGGTTCATCTTCATAATAACATTCAATTTCTTCAGTATCAATCAATACTCCTTCATACAAGCCTAAGTCTGAAATAAGCTTTTCAGGTGTGAAGTTATACTGATCATCATATAATAAATGTGATAAACGTGGCAACTCAAGTATTTTTTTAGCTGAATAATGTCTCATACATCCTCCTTCACTCCAACGCCCCCAACGCCCTCTCCAGCACATCAGCAATGCGTTTCTGCTCGGCGAGGGGCGGGAGTGGGATGATTTTAGGACGTATCATCGGTACAGTTAATTGTGGGATACTTGAACCTACACTAGTTGCAGGTACCAAGCTCAAATAGTACTGTAAATATCTCGGTTCTATTTGCTGAGATTGTTCGATTACAACTAATCTGACTATAGGACAGTATTCATAATCTCTATAGACTGAAAAACCAATCGTACCACGTCCTGCAACAGTTATTGTATTTGCTGGTGCTGTAGAAGCGCTGGTGTAACCAAGTATTCCATCATTTGCTACACCATTTGCAACAACAGGAACGGTTCTAGTTTCATCTTTTTCAGGTGAAAAATCATCCGGTTTATCTCTTCCGGCCCAAATGCTATTTGAAATCGCTCCCAACCTCACCCACATCCAATTCTCTGGAATCTCGAAAGGCACTTCTTCAGGTGAGACAGGCGGCAGGGGCTTTTCCTTTTTGAGCTTGCCCTCGGAAATGAGCTTTTGTTTCTCAGCCTGTATCTGCTGATAGAGTTCCTCGGCAGTTCCGTCGGAGGGGAGCTGTTTTGTGAGCTTGCCCTGAATGCCTGCGGTAATGAGTTTTGCTTTGAGTATCTGCGAATCTGCGGAGTATTTCTCCTGTGCCTTGTCAATGGTATCGAGTAAACGGAATATCTCCTCCACACGTTCAACTATACGCTTTTGCTCGGCGAGGGGGGAACAGGAAATAACCACTGTTCAATATGTCCCTTTCTAATGGAAGGAGAATTATCACCTTTCATGAACTCGTTTAATCCCATTACAACATAATCGGAAATCATCATATAATAAAGGAATAATGGGTATAACGAACCATTTGAAGTTGCAACAAAAAAGCCTGTTGAAGCGATACTATTTGAAGCTTCATTATCCACAAAGGCGATATTTCTTAAATACGGACGAACAAGAGAAAATAACGTGCTTCCTTCAAAAACAGCTCTACTCGCTCTGCTTGGAGCATCCTTAGTGGCAACAGTCCTGATTTGATTGATTTTCTGATGTTTATTGTCTATTGCGTCGATATCAATATAATTGAAGTTGTCTCCTGTCGGTTTGCGTGATTCCATAGGTTTAAAGCAATCTATGCCTTTACACCATTTCCAATTATCAGGAATAACAAAAGGAAAATCCTCAATAGCTTTAAGCTTTTTAGGGAACAAATCCTCCGCAGTGCCGTCGCTCGGAAGCTGCTCTGTCAGCTTGCCCTGTATGGCAAGGTCAAGGATACGGCTTCTCAGTGCTTTTGTATCTATCACAGGCTTATCCCTCCAAGTATCTCCCTCAGAGAAGCCAGAGCGTTATTGATAACGTCCGCCTGCGCCTGCATATCGCCGATTATCTCGTCAACAGAGCGCTCGTCCTCCTCGGTAAAGTCTATCCACTTGAAGTTCAGGTCCTCACGCTGACTTACTTCCTCAGCGCTGAAACATCTCCACCTGCCGTTGGGATTCTCCTCGGTGCAGGTAGGCTTTCTGTCCTGCATATGACCTGCACAGTAGCACTCCACAAATTCATCAAGGTGAGCCCTTGTCATAGGCTTTGTAGCCATAGTGTGCTTTACATCTGTGCGGTAGTCGTATACCCATATATCCTGCGTAGGCTTGCCCTTTTCAAAGAACAGCACGTTTGTCTTTACGCCGTTTGCGTAGAATATGCCTGTGGGAAGTCTCAGGATAGTATGCAGGTTGTAATTCTTCATCAGCTTGTCACGGACCTTCTTTGTAGCGCCTCCGTCCGTGAGAACGCTGTCAGGCAGAACAACGCCAACACGTCCGCCTGTCTTTACGATAGACATGATGTGCTGTAAGAAGTTTACCTGATTATCGGAAGTCTCTATGAATCCGCGTCCGTCGAAGTCAATGGCAACGCTGCCCTGAGGACGGGTGCCGAAAGGCGGATTAGTGATGATAACGTCATACAGCTTGTCCGAGGTATCGAGCAGGGAGTCCTGATATACTATCGGACTTTTCTTTGTGCCTATATCGTGCAGATACAGGTTCATCGAAGCAAGTGTCACAACAAGAGAGGTATTATCCGCACCGAAAAGAGCGTCATTCTTGAGAAACTTCTGCTTTTCGGAGTCCTTGCTCTGCTTCTTCATATGGTCATAAGCCGCCAGCAGAAATCCGCCCGTACCGCAGCAGGGATCGGCAACTGTCTCGGTTATCTTAGGATCAACAACGTCCACGATAGCTGAGATAAGCGCTCTCGGCGTGAAGTACTGACCTGCTCCGCTCTTCTTGTCCTGTCCGTTCTTTTCAAGGATACCCTCATAGATAGCACCCTTGAAGTCGCCGTCCATAAGGTACCAGTTTTCCTCAGATACCATATCAAGCACCTTTTTGAGCATAACGGGACGGTCTATCTTGTTGGTAGCTCTTGTGAAGATAGTACCGATAAGACCTTTCTCATCTGAGAGAGTTTTCAGTATCTCCTCATACTTCTTAACGAGATCGTCGCCGTTCTCCTTGATAAGAGCTTTCCACTTGCAGTCCTCGGGAATAGAACTGCCGAGACCGAATTCTTCCTTTTCATCGTCCATTTTCAGGAACAGGATATATGTGAGCTGGGTTATGTAGTCGGTAAATCCAACACCTGCCGAGGACATTACGTTTGCGATGTCCCATACCTTTTTGAGCAGTGCCGATTCTGTTTTCTGGTTTGCCATATATTAAGCCGCCTTTAGTAATATTCTTGATAATGCCGTAATTTCCTCGCCGAACAGTTGAGGCTTTACGAATACACGGATGCCCTGTCGCCAGAGGTCGGCGTCTATGTCATTGAGCTCTGCCGCAGTGATAGCACCGTCATTGACGATGAATTCAGCTATCTGCCGCATAACGTCAATCTGATTGGGAGTAAGATCACGCTGAGTCTGACCGCAGTAGAGGTTGAAACGCTGCACAAAGCCGTTCATAAGGCTGGTCAGCTTGGGATTCTTCTTGTATGCGTACCGCACAAGTTGTATCAGGTTCGTGAGAGCCTTTGTGTTAGCCCTGACATCGAGCTCGTCCACGCTTGACGGATCAAGCGTCCTGTAATACTTCCACAGCTGCGGAGCGCTGAAATGACTGCTCTCAGACAGGAGCCTGTCACGCAAGTCTGCAAGCATGGAGTGTGTTATCAGCGTATCTTCCGAGTTATATATGATACGGAGAGCCTCGATGCTGTCCTTGTTGTCGTTTATGTATTTCTCGAAGTTCTCAGTATAAGTCTTGGCAGTCTCTTTTGAGAAGCCTGCGCTAATAAGAGTATCGGGATCTTCATCGGTAGTCAGTATGTAGCCCTGACGCAGTTCAAGCAGCTTCTTCCTTGCAGGGATATTGCTGATTAGCCTGTCGATAAGCGCCATACGGATATGGTTATCATCGGAAGGACTGTTGAACGGCGGAAGCTGTCCGCTGTCATATGCCTCCTGTATTGATACAGCAAGATCTTTAGGTGAATAGCCGAAGTTGTCGATGAAGTATTGCAGGTGATGCCCGAAGTAAATGTTATTCTCATAACGCCGATTTATCATAGCGCAGATGTTGCGAAGCGTGAGCAGGTTCTCATCGCTCAGCTCATTATGAGACAGCCTTTCGAGAAGCTGTTCCAGTGTGATTTTTCTGATAAAAGGACCAGGTCCGGGGCCTGGCCCCGGAATATTCTTATCATGTTCAGTGACGCCGATAGCATCGACGATGTAGTAGCATTCCTTGGTATCTGCGTTGGGAGTGACCTCACGCAGCTTATCGTCTGTAATTACGCGGCAGCCGCGTCCCTTCATCTGCGTATACAGCACCTCAGACATTACGTCCTTCATGAACAGGACAACTTCAAGAGGTTTTACATCCGTACCTGTAGCTACAAGAGTTACTGTTACTGCAATACGGAAATCCTTCTCGTTCCTGAGGTCGCGGATAAGTCCGTTAGAGTCGTCAGAAGAATAGGTAATCTTCTGAACGAAATGCTCGGGGACTACCTCATTCGGGAATTCACCCTTGAATACGTCCTTTACCGCTTCCACTATCTCTGTAGCGTGGTTATCGTTCTTGGCGAAGATAAGCGTCTTGGGTACGTATTCCCATGACTTTTCACGCTCAGGATATAGGTCGGTGTAGATAGCATTCTTGAAGGTTTCAAGAACTTGTCTGATCTGCTGACGGTTAACGATAGACCTGTCCAGCAGATTATTTTCATATTCCTTATTATTATCAACTTTATTTGTTGTGTCAGCGCCTGTTCTTCGCGCTTTCTCAGTAACAGTTGTACCTTCTTCAAGAGAACCGCCATGTTCAGTTACCTCTGTCATTATGCGGTATACACGGGCAGGTACATTAACGCCGTCAACAACAGAGTGTTCGTAAGTGTAATTTTCAACTATGTTATTATCGAAATAAGAATAAGCTTCAGGCGTAGGAGTTGCAGTAAGTCCAAGGATATTAGCACCCTTGAAATAGTCAAGGACAGCTCTCCATTTACCATATATCGAACGATGGCACTCGTCTACGATTATAAGCTGGAAATAGTCCGGCGGTATCTTCAGATCATCGCCAAGAGTAATAACAGTATCATCCTTTTTCTCAGCAGCTTCTGAGAGACGCTCGTCCTCTGCATCTTCATCATCATCGCTTACAGCCTGTCCTGTCATTATAGCAAACAGCTTTTGAATGGTAGATATAACGATATCTCCCTTTATATCGCCCTCATGTCTGAGCCTTTTGATGTCATAAAGAGCGTTCATCTCTTTTTTATTCTCAGTCATATTGAACTGGCTGAACTCACTCTCAGTCTGCCTTGCGAGGTTATTTCTGTCTACAAGGAACAGTATACGCTTGGTGGAAGTATAGTTGAGCAGACGATAGCTTGCAAGACAAGCCAGGTAGGTCTTGCCACTGCCAGTTGCGAGAACCGCCAGATTCTTTTTCTTTCCGTTCTTTATAGACTTCTCAAAGTTGATCTCAGCATTATACTGGCAGTCTCTGAGAGATTGCTTCTCCAGTTTAGGCAGAGCTCCGTATTCAGAGGAGCGCTTTATCAGGCGCAGCATTTCCTTGGGAGTATGGAAGGTATCGATCTCAACGTAGTCCTCATACCCAGACAGCAGATTCTTGAACAGAATCTTCTCACCGTTAGACATATATACAAGCGGAATAAAGCCATCTTCCCATAGACCGTACCATGAAAGTGGAGTACGGGCATAGTTCTCTGCCTGAGATTCAACATCTTCTCCGAGGGAATTATCCGCTCTTTTAGCTTCCAGAACAGCTATAGCCTTATTATCTATGAAAAGCAGATAGTCGCTCTCCTTATTGCCCTGAGCCAGAGCTTCTCTGATAGCTGATGTTGTTTGCGGAACATACTCGTCCCTGTCAACGACATACCATCCGGCTCTATTGAGTTTATCATCAATTTTAACACGAGCTTTTTCTTCTGGGAGCATAACTATACCACCTTTCGGGAGATATTATATTTAGTAAATTATAGCACATTTCAACAAAAAATCAATAGAATAAAGGCGCTGATTATAAATAATTGATTTGTTTTATTTATATCATTCAATCTATGTTTGGTCACCTTGCGAAAGCTTGTTCGTGTAAATTGTGCATCGTGACAAATATTTAGAAAATGCCTTTAGCTTATCAACAGAATAAATGTTCTTTGACGGAATAATTGTTTCATACAGATGAGTTAGGGGGCTTATGTATTGGACAAGTTTATATGTGTATCGACACCAAGTCGTTCTATGTTTATATGATCCGTTCAAGGTTCCTCTTGTGGTAGCAGATCCGACCAGAAGTGATGGCGCTATAAATCTGGCGATATTTCACGAATTGAAGGAGTTGGATGCCAAGAATCGCTGCCGTATATTCGAGATTTAACATGCTATGCTCCGCCTTCTGGCGGAGCTGGTTTTATATATGGAAACATCCTTGTGATTAGGCATCTCATAGGCTGCATCGTTTCTTATGTTCCAACCAGTGCTTTACTCATCATCTCTGTAAAAAGGACTGAGGTTAATGAACAGCTTCTCAGCATCATCCTCACTGAGGATCTTATTGTTCAGAAGGTGCTCGATAAGCTCCTCCTGACGGGGCTGACCCATTGCAAGCCTGTATAGAGAAAGAATCTTCATCAGGCGTCCGTAGAGGTTCTGATCCCGGCTGAATGGGTACATTGGAACGATCCGCTCTATACGGATCATGTCTTCGGTGTTTTTCAGTCCCCAGAAAGGCAGCAGATCTGAGCTGCTTGCGGCCTTTTCTTCTGCGCAGGCTTTTCTGAACATCTCTCTCCACGGGTCTTTCAGAAATGGCAGAGAGCCGTATCTTTCAGCGATATTCTGTCTGATAGCAAGGCACTCAAAGCGGTTTATCCTGCCTTCACGCTGCTCGATATCAATGGGATTTGACGGCAGGTTCCAGTGAACGATTCTCCGGCAATAATTGTGGAAATCCAGTCCTTCCTGTCCGATGGATGTAGAAGCCAGAACGAATGGACGGAAGGGTGAGTTGAAAGCATTGCGAACTTTCTTCTTTCGGTCGGTAGAGCTTTCGTCGCTGTCTCCTTTGGTGAAGGATACGGCAAAGTGAGTCCTCAGCTTGATGTCCTTGCTTACGTTGTACCTAACACTGCTGAGAAAGCTTTCATAGGTATCGGCATTGTAGGAGGTGGTCTTGATCTGCATGGAATCCAGGATCGTTTTGTGCAGCTCACTGGTATCGACGTGTCCTTCCTCAAAATTGTTGCTTATGAGGTGAGCATATTCATCGAACATTGCCTGGAAGTTGCCGTCCTTGCAGTACGACAGGACGTTCTGCCAATGGGCATCGTCTGAGCGTCTGCCGGTGGAAAGCATGATAACAGCTGTAGATTCCGGAGTATTCATGCGGTTTATGAATTGCCTTGCGACCTGGCTTGGAAGAGAAGGATCAGTCACGGCTCCCGAATAGTGATAGCGCTTGTAAGTGCGGTAAGCACATATTGCCGGAGAAGCTATAGCCATATCCGTGAGTACCTCCAGCAGGTCGTCAGGCTTTTTCCCAAGCTTTTCCTCAAGAGAAACACCTTTCAGTTCCTGGAAAAGCCTCTGGTATTCCTCAATATGCCTCAGATAGGAATTCGTGGACAGTTCCTTATCAGCATTTTTGCTCCGGGCATAAGCTATCTCAGAATCAAGCCACTTTTCCGCATGATCGGCGCCGTCCATGAGCATAGGCGCAATGTAATACCAGCGTGCGTCAGGAAGACCTCTTTCAGTGCTTTGCATTTTGTCAAGAGCATTGCTTATTTTTCCCCGGACTGAACTTTCGATTTCCCTGAGGGACATTTTATTCCTCAGACAGTACATGGGCTCATAGCATTGTGCTAAGAATTTTGACGGATATATCAGGCAGAAAAGCGTCATGGCAGCCGGCTTTTTCTCGCGAAGGACGAAATTAAGCCTTGCGCTGGGATAGCGTTTGTCGCCGGACAAAAAGTATTTTGCTTCCCGGTCGGGTGAACGCCTTGCAATAGCTCCGGTAGTCTTACGTTCTGCCTCGTATGACAGTAGCATGGACAGCATTCTCGGTACCATTTCCCATGAAGAGAAAATAAGCGTTTTGGAGAAGTTCCCTGCGTTTCTGAAAACGCCCTCTGGCTTATAATACGGCAGAGAAGGCGGTACCCAAAGCAGGAGCTCAGCATTATTGCTGAAAACCTTTTCCATTACTCTGTCCAGTCTTGCGTTGTTGTTGGGTATCTTGTCAAATCTGTCGATAGCCTTTTTGTTCAGCCAGAAGGTCTCTCGCTTCATTTTAGAGACTTCATTAGGGTGAGTTTTGAAGTATTTCTCGATGAGCTTTTTCAGCTTGTAGTCGTTCATGAACGACATGAGATAGGGCGAGGATTTCACAAAATCCACCGGAGCATTGTATGGCTCATCTATTGAGCTGAGAAGTTCCTGTATCTGTAGATACGAACGAATATCGGCTTCACTGACTTTCAGCGGTACCTTTACATCGGAATCATCTATCATGTCAGCACTGTGACGTTCGGAATAGCGTTCTGTCCGGCAAATTCGTTTATACAGTTCGTTTTCAGCGTTTTTCTTCACCTCAATGATTGCTGTATCGCCTTTGATAAGCTCTTTCGGCTTCACGGAATAATCCTCCCAGATAGTCTGAAAATGACTGATTGGCTGCTTATCACTGAGGAATTTTATTACATTGAAGAATTCGCTGTAATGTGCGTCCACCTGTTCCTCGTCGATCTCCTCCATAGTGGAGTACATCTTGTAGGGAGTTGCGGAAAGGAGCAGGATACGCAGCCCGTCAGTGTTGAAGAATTTGTTCGCCAGCATTGACACCTCGGAAACTTCGCTTGTGTCAATAAGGTATTTGAAACGCTGGAATTCGTCCATTATGACCAGGTCAGGTTCAAGCCTTGCGACACTGATCTCTGCAAACATATGGCGCAGCTTGCCGATGATGCCTCTGTCGTATGATAAGCCATTTCGGATCTTTTTAAGCTCAGCTTTCAGGCTGTCAAGATGAGAGCGCTCGTCTTCCCGTTCCATGTTCATTTCACGGTCAAGCTGCTTCATCATAAAATCAAGATAGGCGTTTTTTGAGAGCTTGTTGCAGTTCTCCACACGTTCCATATAATAGTTTCTGCACCAGTAATGCCAAGCGGAAATGGCTCTGTCAGCCATAAGCACCTCAAGCTCCGGAAGGAAGTTTTTGAGCGCTGGCATTCTCCGCAGAACTGCAAACATCAGCGCACGCTCTGAAACCGTTCCGCTTCCGGTTGTCATACGAAATGAGGTGTCAGGAGTAAGTGGGATGAGCTGGATATATCTCTGGTGAAGATCTGGATCGCTTTCCTGCTCAAATATCTTCAGGTGCTGCATGGAAAGCCGTGAGGAGCCGGCATCGTCTGTCTGCACCTCTGATGTGATACGCAGCTTCCGCAGATTCTGGTCGGCAATGGTGCTGTTTGAGCAGATGTATGCCACCTTCACCAACTTGTCGCCCTCCTCCTGACGCAGCTTAGCGACCTTGGCGATAGTTCCTCTTGCGATAAGAGTTTTTCCCAGCCCCACCTCGTCTGACACAAGTATCCTTTTCTGTCCGCTTCTGTAAAGCGAGTCGATATGTTCAACGGTCTTTTTCTGGAAGTCCTTCAGACCGGACATCGCGTTATTAACTATATTTTCAAGCTCGTCTGCAACGTTTCTCATTTCAGCTTCACCGCCTTTTTGAAAGTGTTATAAAGCTCTTCAAATTCCGGGATAACATTTTTATCAGCAACTGAGTCGATGAGTCTGCCGATGGCTTTCAGCCTTTCCGGAGATGTATATGCTTTTTTCAGCATTAGCTCATATATTGGCGGGAGCATCACCGGCTTTTTTATCTCTGAGCCATTCTGTTTTTCCTCAAGCACGATGTTTTCCGCGTCCATGTAGCTGGAAACGTAGTTCTCGCCCAATAGAAATGCGATATACCGGCAAAAGGAGCTCTTGTCATTTATGATGTCGGAAATGAGCTTCTTCTCACGGTCCTCCGGGATACCCTCGGTGCTGATCTTGAGCACACGGCTGACGCTGCCTTCGTCGCTAGTGACAGTTATACTGTAAAAAGCAGACAGTTTTTTTAGTTCGACATTGTCGAAGACCACTCTGTTGGCTATAGTAGCTTTTCTGTTCAGCAGAAGCGGAGAGATCTCCATCTCAATGCCCTCAGGGAGCTCCGGAAGCTCGTCGAAGACCACTGTCAGGCTGTAATTATCACCGGATCTCTCGGCAGTTGCATGATGACTGCACCGACAAAGCTCCTTGATGTACTTGTCAAGCTGAGGCGAATTTCCGGGCTCATCACAGAAGGTAAGTTCGGCTTCAGTGAAAGGATTGTCGCCGGCATCAGTAGCGAAAAGAGCTGCTTTCATCTTGTCCAGATCAAGATAGCGTCTTTGGCTAAGCAGCCTTATCATGAATTCGATATTGCCGTTGACAGCGCTGTGAGAGGCATTCATCGAGCCGAGATACAACTCTGATCTGCTGCCCTTCCGGGTCATATACAGCTTAGCGTGAATGTCGTGCTTGCTGATATTGCTGTCCTCGTCGGAAATTATGCTCTCTCCGTCGATGACCTGGTCTCTCAGTGTATACAGAGAGAAATTACCGCAGTCCTCAGCAGATAGCTTGCTCAGAGACTCAGTCCTTGTGATAAGGATATTTTTAGTTCTGTCAGCGCAGGCATTCTTGTTCAGGTCTCTTATCACTTCCTTGCTGAGAAACGGAGTTATGACCAGCAGCTCATCAGCTCTTTTGTTGAAAAGAGGATACTGAGCATCTTTTATATTGTATCGACCGCCTGAGCTCCTTTTTATTCCCAATGGAATGAATTCAAAATCAGTGAATTCTTTGCAGTCCAGCTTGAAATCAACATAAGGCAGGTCCTTCAGCACTGTTTTAATCTTGCGGCGTTTTTCTTCCGTGGACTGGTTTTCAGGCAGGCTTTCAAGCAGATAGTTTATGAGATCGCTGACAGGAACGTTTTTGTCACTTCGTCCAGGGGTCCTTATACCTTCCATAGAGAATGTCACGTCCCAGCTCTGGTCGAAGGTGAGATTCCTACTCATGATTGCCAATCTGTAGAAAGAAGAGCCGTTCTTTTCGCTGACGAATCGCAAAAGCCAGAATTTAGGGTGAAACGAAGGATAATGGCTCATGCCTTTTGTCTTCCTGGTTATTACCTGATAAACCATTTTTTCCAGAAGTATGTAAAGAGAAGAATGATTATTGGGCGTGTGTATCTGTCCGCCTTCACAGAATAAAGCAACATTTTCAGCAGTGAGCTCCAGTGCTTCAAGAATACATATCTCGCTGCCCATAAGATCGCTGTCTGTTGATGCACCAAGTCCCAGGGCAAGAGATATGCCTACCAGCGCATCAAGGTCAAGAGAGTAGGTCGTTCCGATTGCTATGTCCAGCTTGTATCCCTCAGGACATGAAAGAAGCTGACCGTAGTCGATGCGTTCCTTTTCCGGTTCAAGCATTTCCTTCCTCCTCTCCGCTGAAAATATCAGCGATGATCTGCTTTGCAGCGGTGAAACGGTAATCCAGAAGTCTGCCACCATACCAGCCTTGTTCCAGCTCCTCCGGGTGTACTGTTTTTGCCCGGCTGTCGCCTTTAAGCCAGCTCTCTCGTTTCTTTATCAGTGATTTCATTTTGTCAGTATTTCCTTCGATCATTAGCTTTTTCAGATCGTTCAGAAAGCCTATGAGACCTATCTCCTTTATCTCCAAAAGCTGATAAATTGCCTCCAGATCAACTTCTGACAGCTCTTTGAGCCGAGGATAGAGCCGGTCATACTCAGCTATGGCAGTTTCGTTTTCCGGGTCGATGATAAGATTGAAAAGCACTCTTGCCACATAAATAAAACTGGAGAAATTTCTGGCAAGGTAATACTCATTCTGCATATCCTCTGGAAACTGACTGATGAGCGCACCGATGTCCTCAAAGCTCTCAAGTTCTGCAAATGACTTCATGTCATGGCTCAGAATGTACCCCATGATGCTGTCCGGACAGCTCTTTATTATCCGTGCCTTCAGAAAATGAGCCTCGTCCTTGGTCAGATCCATTTTCAATGTACCGAACCAGTCGGGCTTAAATGTGGGGATATTCCAGAAACTGCTGTATGAAAGCTCCTCCGGATGCTTGTCGTCAGTTTCGTTCTCCTCAGAGTTGTCGTTGGAATTTCCCAGAAAGCGCACGTTATTTTTTGCTGAAAGCTGATGACAGACAGCGTTTATGCACTCGTCTTTTGACATCTTCCCTGCGGAGAAAATGCCGTATGTACGCAGTCCTGCCCAGTAAATATCCGAGGGAGGCCTTTTGACCCATTTTCCTTTGTTCAGCGAACGCTTTCCGATAACGCCTTCTTCATTGGGATCGTTTTCAAGAAATTTATATCCGCATCTTTTCTCCAGTTCATCAAGCTCCTTTTTGAAAATGCTGCTGCTTGTTCCAGCCGTTTTTTCCAGCGACTTCATTGCGTATGGAACGATGAAGAAATACTTTGCTCTCGTCTGGATAGTCGAGGTACCTGGGAAAAACATGTTGGAAAATCCGTCACGAATGGGTGAGATGCCGAGCTCGTCAAGAGTGGCTTTCTCTGATAGCAGATCAAGTATACTCAACACCTTGCTGCGTTCTGTTGCTGAAAAATCTATCCATCCTAATTGCATGATGTCCTCCGTTTAGTCTGATGAGGGTGATATTCGTTCCTTATTATTATATCACATTCTGAGGCTTATATCAAGAATGAGTACCTTCGATGGATCATCCTAAAGGGCTATATGAGCATTATCAGCAAGGCATGGCAGTCAGCAGAGCGCTGGCACAAAACTCCGGTGGTATTGAAAATATCAGCGGCAGAGATGTTTCGTGACGGCTACAGATTCGGCGTAACGGAGAACCAGGTATGGTGTATCGAGGAGATCCCGGTGAAGTATATCTGCGAGCGGATCTTTTTGCAGAAACGATCATAGCTGTGTTTTGTGGAATCAGGTGTAAGTGAAAATGTATATAGGACTGTCTTTCCAGACCTGCTCCGCCTTGGTGGCGGAGCTTTTTCATTTTACATAGATTCGGCTACAATATCACTGCCTTCTGTAGCTTAAACTACAACGTCCGGAAACCCCGTAGTTTAGGCTACAAATCGGGAAATTATTGAATATTGTAACTTACTGGAAATCATGTTATTATATAATCACGGAAGGGGAAACACCCCACCGAATGAAAATCAAAATCAAAAATCTATTGTAATGAAAAAGGAGAAATATAATCATGAAAACCAGAAAGATCACAGTATTCGCAATCGCATCTATCCTCGGAGCAATCGCACTGACCGGCTGCGGCAGTGTAGTGGAGAGCTCTAAGAACGTAGGCCAGGCAAAGCAAGTTTCACAGCCCGCAACTCAGGCAGTTACCGAGGCTGCTACAGAAGTTGCAACAAAGCCTGTTGCTGAGCAGTCTGTAAAGGCAGAGTCACTGAGCAACACCGCTCAGAACAACGCTGAACAGAGCATTTCCTACGATGCAAGCACTAATACTGCTTCATATACACAGGCTCCCGTACAGCAGGCAGTTCAGCAGTCAGCACCGGCTCAGCAGGCTGCTCCCGTACAGCAGGCTCCTGCATACCAGGCTGCAACTTCCGCAGAGCAGGCCGCAGCAAACAACGCTATCGCTTACGCCGGCGGAAATGGCTACAAGATCATCAGCAGTGAGGCTGTTCAGACCAACGATGGTTCCGCAGTTTACCGCTTCGGAATCGTTCCTGTTGACAACGCAAAGGCTCCTGCATGGTACTACTATGCAGGAGAGAATTTCGCAATGACTGAGGGCGAGTGAATCAGCAAGAAGGATAACCTCACAAAAAACGAGTGGGACACATATCAGGATTCCGCAGAGCACAGATTTGCAATGGCAAGCCAGCAGGCTGGTCAGAATGCGATTGCTGCTTCCGGAATCGCAGACGCAATCATCACAAGCTGCGACTTTGTGAACTACGACTACGACAAGCTCCAGTATGCTTTCAAGGTAGGTGTAAAGTCCGAGAGCGACCCCTCCGGAAAGATTACATACTTCACAGCTGGCTCAGATCACGCTGTAAAGTGCAACTGAGATAAATAACAAGAACAAGAGAAATGATAACAGGCAGCCTTGAGCTGCCTGTAGTCGTTCCTATAAACTTAGCGTAAAGCTCCGTCAGCGTTCACATCGCCTTTCATGAGACCGTCTTCAAGTACAGGAGTTGTCCAGAAGTAGGTAAAATACAGCTCATTCTCGTCCACTGAATCGGCTTCACCGTACTCCTCGCTGTTGACGATGAGGCCTTTGCCGTAGAACTGATATATCGCCATTGGTGAAACATATTCCGGCAAGTGCATATTAAAGCAGTATTCATAGCGATAAGATCATGGAATTCATCTTGAAGAAAATCGGAGTTCCAGAAGAATAACAAATGAAAGGAGCTCCTCCCGAAACGATCTAATTATTCAGTCACAACCAGACTGCCTACGAAGCGGCTGTCAGAATGCCGGCAAGCGCAGAAAAAGCCTTTCTCCGGAACAGCTTGCAAAGCTGCGGAATATCGGGACGATATAGTGATAAGGAAATTTCCTACACTTTTCCTACATTCACAAAAGATCTTATGCAGGATCCTTCACTGTCACTCAGACAAAAATCCCCGAAAAATCGAAGAAAATCAGGAGCTTGATAAAGTGACCTGAACTGTAGGATACCCATACTGATAGAATCGTGGTCCCGAAGGCCGTGGGTTTGGATCCCATCTCCCACCCCAGCGCCGAGCGGGCGCACGCAGATGCGATTCAGTTTATCTGGACCGCATTTTTTTGCGTTTATCCGGAACTTTTCCGGAAAGGCACAGAGAGAGTTTCCAGCACTTTCTCGATCGAGGAAGTGCCTTTTTCGTTTTGTGAAAAAAGGCACGGAGAACGGCTTTTCCTGCCCGACAAATGAAACTACAGCGCTGCGGTGCTGCTTGTGCATCTATCCCGAACGTCTGTATTGGAAAGAAAGACCGGGAGACAAACTTTTTTGTTGACTTTTAACAAATTATGTGGTAGAATGGTGGTAACATGAGGGGCATCCCAATAAAAGCAAGAACTGCGAATTTGGTATATAAAAGGAGGTTTTTCTATGAAAATCAAAAGAATAATAGCGGCGGCGTTATCACTGTGCATGGTGGGCGGTGCGTTTACGTTCAATGCACCGACAGTCAGGGACTATTCCATTACGGCTGATGCTGCCGGTGAATGCTACATCTTCAACAGCACAACAGGTCTGCTGACGCTGAAAGGCAATGTGGTGCTTGACGAGATAACAGGCTTTGAACAGAAGGACGCTGTCAAAACCATTAAGGCGGCAGAGGGGACTGTCTTTCCGGAAAGCTGCAAGCTGATGTTTCATGAATATCTACAATGCACTTCAATAGACTTATCCAATGTTGATACAAGCAATGTTACGGATATGAGTAATATGTTTAATATAGGAAACGCGAGCGAGTTGAGTCCATTGACTTATCTTGATATCAGCAGCTTTGACACAAGCAATGTTACGGATATGAGTTTAATGTTCCGTTCCTGCGAATTATTAACTTCTCTTGACCTTAGCAGCTTTGATACAAGTAATGTGACAGATATGTATGGTATGTTCGCTTTCTGCCTTTCATTGACTTCTCTTGACCTTAGCAGCTTTGACACAAGCAATGTGACAGATATGTATGGTATGTTCTCTCGCTGCGAATCATTACCTTCACTTGATCTTAGCAGCTTTGACACAAGCAATGTTACGGATATGAGTCATATGTTCTATAATTGCTCTGGATCGAGTGCGATTGATCTTAGTAGCTTTGACACAAGCAATGTGCAGTCAATGTGTAGTATGTTTGAAGGTTGTTCTGGATTGATTGCGCTTGATCTTAGCAGCTTTAACACAAGAAATGTTACGGATATGAGTTATATGTTTTATGATTGTCCTTCCCTGACTACACTTGATCTGAGCAGCTTCGATACAAGCAACGTTGAAAGTGCAGATTTAATGTTCCGATACTGTACAGACCTTTCCGTATTAACGCTTGGAAAGAATTTCGGCGATATTGCCGTGGGGCATGAGCTGCCAAACGGAAACGGCTGGGTGAATGCAAGTGACTCTTCAACTGTCATCAGCGGCAACGCAGAATTTGCCGAATTTAATAATACAGGAGGCACTTACATCAAGTATGGCATTGATAAAAAAGGCGATGTCAACTGTGACGGAGAGGTCACAATAGCAGATGCTGTTCTGCTGCAAAAATGGCTGCTTGCCGTTCCAGGTACGCAGATACCATACTGGAAAAACGCTGATCTGTGCGAAGATGACAGACTTGATGTGTTTGATCTCTGCCTATTAAAGCAAATGATAATCGAGCAGAAAGATACCTATACCATACGCCTTGAAAAAGTCGGAGAGGATATAACATCGTTAACGTCGGCCATTTCGATAATCAATAAGTATCTGAGCTGCGGTCTGAAAGAGGCAAAGAACATCGTCAATTCAGCACCCGTTACTATAACAGATTCTGCAACAAGAGCAGATGCGGATCAGCTCGTTGCTGACCTTGAAGGCGCAGGAGCAACTGTTACCGTAACGAAAAACTGATACCCCTCCGCTGCTACAGTTTGATCCAGGATAAGGACAGGTATAGCCATTACGGGCGGGACAGACTCTGACTTTTATAACGTAATGAATTCTTATTCTTACATATATGCTGGTTTTTTTCCGTAACTTGTTGACTTACGCCTGAAAATGCTGTAAAATAAACATATCGACCTTAATGTGCTTAAAAATTTAAAGAAAGGATTTATTATTTATGAAAAAGCTTATTTCTACGGTTACTTCCCTGTGTATGACTGTATCAATGATAAGTGCAGTAGTTCCGGAAAGCGCAGCCGCCAGCGACTCCAATAAGGCGCTTTCTATCAAAACAAATGTCAAGAACGGTGTTTACTCGGTGACAGGCGATGGCGATGTTACAGATTCCGCAGAATTTGCAGAAAAAGCATTCAGCGGCGCTTCACTCGCTCTCGGCGACGATCTTGTTCTGAACTTCTATTCCGACCTGATAACAGCTGAGAATTACAGCGAATACACTGTGGAGTTCTCCGGCAAGTGCGTCGACAGATCAAGCGGCTTCACTGAAAAGGACGGTAAGTACCGTGCTTCTGCACATATCTATGCAAAGGACATCAACGCTGAGATCACAGCCACTCTCTACAAGGGCGATGAGCAGGTCGGCGCACCGCTGACATATTCTGCGTCAAAGTATCTTGAGGACCTCAATACCAGTACAAACAGCAGCGAAACCCTGACACATGATCTTATAACGGCGACGCTTGATTTCGGAAATGCCTCCGAGGAGTATTTTTACGGTACAGACCTTAATACGATCAATGCGGTGGAAGACCAGCTGACCGGAGCTTACAATATTTCCGGCAATGATGAGCTGAAGGAAGCGCTCGCTCCTTACGCTGCGGACTTCACTTCTGACGAAGCTAAGCTCTCCCTCGTTCTGGATTCCAAGACAGCTATCCGCTTTTACATCAAGGATATGCAGGCAGGTACTCAGGACGATGACGGAAAGTATACTTCTGTTTCCGGCAATAAAAGCACAGATGAATACCCCTCATATTTCGAGATAAGCGGACTCCTTCCCCAGGATCTTGCCATGGAGCAGTCGATCACCGTTGACGACTGGACTTACACATTCTCAGCACTCTCATGGGCTGAACGTGTTATGGGTCAGGAGGAGCCTTCCCAGAGAAACGTGACCATGGCAAAGGCTGTAACGGCTTATTACCTTGCAGCACATAATTATGATGAGGAGAAGAAGCACACCGTCGATCTTTCACAGCTTACAGCTAGTTATTATGCAAAGGACGGCGATATCCTCACAGGCACGACAGATAGACAAATTTATGTTACCAGAGTTACAGTTACGCTGAAAAACGCAGAAGTACAGAATTTTATTAACTGCAAAGATAACTCAACGATACTTCTTGAGGGAACAAATCAAGCTCAGATCAGTATTAAAGGAACGCTTACTATCGACGGTGAAGGAAGTCTCACTGCTAACGGAAGTTCAGGCATTGCAGGAATAGGCGGATACGGAGACGCCAATATAATCATAAACGGTGGAAATATAACGGCAACAGGCGGATCGGAGTCTGCCGGGATCGGCGGTTCTTGGGAAGCTGATTTTGGCAATATCACAATAAACGGCGGTAATGTAACAGCGATCGGAGGAAATAGATGTCCCGGAATAGGAACAGGTTTGACTTCTGGCGTAAACTATTACAAATGCGGCGATATTAAGATAAACGGCGGTACAGTTACGGCGATTGGCAGCATTTTTGCACCCGGTATCGGAAGTGTAATCGGCGAAGGATGCGGTGATATCACTATCGCTGATACCGTGGAAAAAGTAACGGCAACAAAGGGTGAGTATGCGTCGTACAGTATAGGTACTGACGGTTATGATACGACAAAATGCGGTACGATCACTATCGGCGGCAAGGTTTACTATGAGGACGGCATTTGTGTCAACGGCGGCGAGGAATATCTCGCACAGGATACTATCGTTTATCCTGAGCCTATTGAGGCTATAGACCTTTCTGCGCTGACTGCGGACTACACCGCAAAGAACGGCGATATCCTCACGGGCGAACTCAAAGAAAACGTCAAGATATCAGTTGAGGACGGCGCAAAGGTAACTCTCAAAAATGTTACCATAAACGGTGTTGATGATAAAAATTATAAGTGGGCAGGTATCACCTGCGAAGGTGATGCAGAGCTTATACTCGAAGGCGTGAATACGGTCAGTGAATTCTACCATGACTACCCCGGCATTTATATCGCTCCAGAAAAGACGTTGACCATTGACGGCAATGGCACTCTCAATGCTTCCAGTGCATTCCATGCCGGTATAGGCGGAGGCTATCGCCTCAGCTGTGGAAATATCGTCATTAACGGCGGTACAATCAATGCTGCCGGCAAGTCAGCAGGTATCGGAGGCGGTTGGCATGATGATCCCGGATCTGTTATTACCTGCGGAGATATCACGATCAACGGAGGCAATGTAACAGCAGCTGCTAAAGCACGGGAAGGTGAAAGCTCCGGCAGCGGTATCGGCTGCGGGTACAGTAACGGCGGTAATATTACAATAACCGGTGGTACTGTGATCGCAACATCAGATCGTTACTCTCCCGGTATCGGCGCAAGTGTTTCAATGAATGGAGAGTCTTCCTGCGGTGACATCATAATAAGCGGAGGTAATGTTACTGCAACAGGCGGAGACAAAGCAGCCGGAATAGGAACAGGATTTGATGGAGAATGCGGTAATATAACGATAAGCGGAGGTAATGTTACTGCAACGGGCGGAACCTATGGACCTGGAATAGGAGCAGGATATAATGGAGAATGCGGTGATATCACTATAAGCGGCGGTACTGTAAACGCTGAAAGCACCGATGATCCTGAACAAAGCTGTTGTGCTGCCGGTATCGGAACAGGATTAAGCGGAGTATGCGGCGCTATCCTGATAAGCGGCGGAACAGTGACCGCAGTAGGAGTAGGCCCTGGTTCTGCTATCGGTTCAGAATTCGGCAATAATTATAAAAGCGTCACCATAACCGCTGATGTTACATCAGTTACTGTACAAAAGGGTAAAGATGCGACCTATTATTTCGGTAAGCCTTTTGAAGAAAGCAGTAATGTTACTATTGAAGACGGCGCAAACATCATAAAAATATAAGCTTACCACTGGAGGTGCTATAGATGGAAAAATATACAACTCCCGAAATGGAGATAATCGAATTCGATAATGATGACGTTATCACGACAAGCAACGAGACTGATCTCTTATAAAAAACACAGCTGTGCCGCCCTCAGGGGCGGCACTTCTTTTTGCAACAATTTCAGTGCGGCTTGCAGCTTGTACTACAGCCCTTCAGAAAACCGTGGTTTAGGCTACATTTCGCGGAAAACCTGCATATTGAATACTCTCCTGATTCATGGTATTATATGATCACGGAAGGGGGAAAGACCTCCACCGGAAATCAAAAAACGAAAATCTTATTTAATGAAAAAGAGAAATGATCATGAGAAAGTTTATTTCAATCATCGCAACCGCAGTGATTACAGGTTTTATCGCAATAGCAGGAGCAGGCAGCCGGCGAAAATGCACTGGCTTCCGCTGGGCTGGACGGCAAGACATGTATCATCGTAAGCACAGAGTGGGTCCAGAACGCAAACGAATACTTCTGGAGAATAAGCGTTCGCGAGATAGAAAACGTAAACTCTCCTGTTAAGTACTTCCACGTTGACGAGTATGCAGCCTACAACGAGGACGGCTCGTTCTCAGGCACGACCGCTGCTGTAAAGACAACAGCTAAGAAGAACAGCTCTCCCAAGACCGGCGTTGCATTCCCTGCGATCCCTGTAGCTGGTCTGGCTGTAGCAGCAGTAGCATTCACACTGAAGAAGAAGTCAAACTAAGCCAGGAGTAATAATAGAAAAGGAGAAAACAAAATGAAAGCTATCAAAAGAATCATGATCGTGTTCGCAATTATCGCAGTTATTCTGGAGGCTGTATGCCTGGGAATAAAGGTCGGTGTCAGCAAGGAAGCAGACAAGGTCAAGACCACCCACACTTCATACGCTGCTGAGGTCTCTGAGGCAGACGGCAGCTACATCTACAAGGTCAGCGACAAGTCCTACAGCGAGGCTGAGTACATTGATTACATTGAAAAGGGCATCAAGAGCATGGACACACTTCTCGTAGTTCAGGGGATCCTGGCTGGATTCTTCATTCTCACAGCAGCCGCCGCAGGCAAGTCTGCTAAGAAGAGAGAGCAGCTCGCTCAGGCATAATTCCACAAAACCTTTCAGATATCAAGCTCCGGGGCAATAGCTTCGGATTTGCTTTTTGTGCGGTGATCAATTTATGGGCAGCTGTAACATCAGTTCCTTTACGCGCAGGAAATTCTCCTGCATTTTGTGGTTTTCCGGCTGGAGCTGGAGAGCGAAGGAGATGCGTCCCATGAGCGAACGCAGGTATTCCTCCGGAGAGAGTCGGATCTTCCGGCGGCGCAGGCTGCTCTTCACGCCGTGTTTCGCGGTATAATAGACCTCCTGCCGGATCTGGCGGCGCTGCTGACGGGAAAGCGAAGGCTTTTCGTTGATTACCACTCCGGTTACGCGCTGCTGTCGGGCAGAGCTGGCAAAAACGATCTTTTTCTAGTTCAGATCAAAGCCATTGAAAAGCAGCATACTCCTGACCTCGCTGAAAACGCGGCTTTCCTTTATGGCATATCTTGTGCCGGAGAAAGTCAGGTCGTCGCAGTATCTTGTGTAGGAGATGTTCCGGCTGCTGCACCATGCTCCAATCTCCTCGTCGAACTCCTTCATCACCAGATTTGCGATATAAGGCGAATTGGGAGCGCCCTGTGGCAGACGTCTATAACTTCTACGTTTTCGCCGATGAGAACGCAGTGGACCTTCTTGCTAAGGATAATCTTCTGTACATCAAACAGGTTCAGACGACATCTGATGGGCTTTCCGTGGAGATACCCTACATTCTTGACGGCGACTACCCCGACAGAACGGAGCGGCTCGTTCGCTTTGAATCGCCTGATTCCGGACTCGTTCTTGACGAGACTTCGGAGGACGGCACAGTCTCCCTGATTGACTACACCGGCTCAGCGGAGGAACTCGCAATCCCTTCGGAGATGAACGGAAAGCCCGTGACTTCTATCGAAAGCGGAGCCTTTGAGGGCTGCGACAGCATTGTTTCCGTGACTGTTCCAGAGAGCGTTTCCAGCATCGGCGAGAGCGCTTTTGTCGGCTGCGAAAACCTCAGCACGCTCACCATTCAGAATCCGGATTGCAAGATATTCGATTCCGCTTATACTATCTGCAACGGCTTCGATGAGGAGTCCGGCGAGCCATTCTTCAACGGCGTGATATACGGCTATGAGGGTTCTACCGCACAGGCATTCGCTGAGAAATACGGCTACAGCTTCGAGATACTGGGCGAGAAATCCGACACCGACCACAAGCTGGGCGACCTGGACGGAGACGGCGTTATCGACTCCACCGACGCATCGTCTGTGCTGGCGGAATACGCCGCGATACAGACCGGTGCCGCTCCCACTGTTTCCACAAGTGTGGGCGACGTCAACAGCGACGGCTTTATCGATGCTTCCGATGCTTCGGATATCCTGCAATTCTACGCCTATATCCAGACCGGCGGAACAGATTCCCTGAGCGAATTTCTCAGGACACGATAACGAAAGCTCCCCTGCACACGCAGGGGAGTTTTGTGTAAAACACATAGAATACAGCCGGTTTTTTCTACACACAGGGTTCCCTTTCGTACACTGTTCACGCCCATGAAATAATGCTATAATTACAATAGGTAAGTATACCGTCACACAGGATCTTTGTTAAAACGAATAAAAAGGAGTGGTTTTATGAAAGGTATCAGAAAAATGCTGGCAGCGTTTCTTGCGCTGACGTTGATAGGAGGGGCAGCCCCCTTTGAGGCAGGCTCCTTCGACCTGTCCGGCATTTCACTGACGGCACAGGCGGAAGATGCAGGTAGCACCGCCACCCTCGATGAGACAACGGGCGTGCTGACCCTCAGCGGAAACATTAAGGAAAGCAATCGTTTGGATTTTAAGTTTGATAAAAGAGTAAAATCTGTTGTTGCTGCGCCCGGGGCGGTGCTTCCTAAAGATTGCTTAGCCTTGTTCTATGAGTGGGAGCAAGTTGAAAGCATAGACCTCAGCCAAGCCGATTCTTCAAATGTAGTATCCACGAAGCAAATGTTCTACGGCTGCTCTTCGCTGACATCACTTGATCTTAGCGGCTTTAATACATCAAAAATTACCAATATGGAATCTATGTTCTACGGCTGTTCTTCGCTGACATCACTTGATGTGAGCGGCTTTGATACATCAAAGGTTACTAATATGCAAAGTATGTTCCGTTATTGTATATCACTTGAATCGCTTGATCTTAGTAACTTTGAAACATCAAACGTTACCGATATGAGCAATATGTTCAGGCATTGCAAATCGCTGACATTACTTGATCTCAGCAGCTTTGATACATCAAGCGTTACAAATATGGAGCGAATGTTCTACGACTGCTCTTCGCTGACAACCATTTATGCTTCCGATAAATGGAATACAGATAATGTCACACTTTCATTTGAAATGTTTTATAATTGTACTGATTTGGTAGGCGGAATCGGAACTGCGTTTAACAGCAGTAAAAATTATCATAAATATGCCCGTATAGACACCCCCGAAACACCTGGATATTTAACTATGTTCAAGTACGATTCCATAGATTATTCATCTTTCAGAGCCGATCCAATCGTATTTACCGGCGAGCTGCCATACCCGGGAAGCACCGTCAAGGCTGTCGGAGAATATCACCATAATAACTGCAATATCGACCTTGACAATACCGGCTGGTATGACGCCAAAAACGAGCGCTTCCTCGAAGAAGGCGAGATCATGCAGTATAACGGCTCATATATCTACAGAGTGAGACTTACGCCGGATCCTTTTTACTATTTCACTGAACCCACTATCGATGAGTTGGAGAAACTGCAGATCGCGTACGGTTATAATATAAATATGTCCTTTATGGACACAGCCGGCGCAAACCTCAACGATGACGGCTCGCTGGACATCTATGCAGTGCCCAAAAAGAACGCTGTGTACAATTCAGAGCAGATCCTGCTTGCACCCAAGGTCGGCAATTATTATCATGTACCCTCATTCACTGTCTGCGTGAGGTCTGCGTATCTTGAGTACGGCGTACCTGTCCGCAGCCTGCCCGGTGTATACGAAAGCGTAACAGCGATGCCGGATTCGATACAGCTGAACTCTCTCGCCGGCAATACCCTCACCAATACCTACTTGTATAATGTGGTGGCTGAGGGTGGCTATGAGGTCAGCTTCGGCGGCGGAAGCTATGTGGATCTGAGGAATCACGACGGACGTCCCTTCACAGGTCTGAAGCCTTCCACAGATTATACTATGAATATCAGGCTCAAAGGCGCCAGCGAACCCTTCTACACTGAGACCTTCCGCACAGCCGACAGCGATGACACTGACGGATATATCACCGACAGCACCCTCAGCAGCCTTGAATTCAAGCACAACTGCTCATTCCAGAACGACCTGTCAATGTACTACGCTGTTCCAAAGGAAAGCCTCAGCGGCTACAGTAATATCCGCCTTGAAGTAACCAAGGAGGAGTATACAGCAGGTGCATCAGAGCCTACTTTTGTGAAGAAAACGCTCACAAGCTACAAAGAGCAGACCATCGGCGGCGTAGTTTATTATATGTTCACCTTCGACGGCATCACTTCCACGGATATGGGCAGCACTCTCACTGCTTCTCTCCTTGCCGACAAAAACGGCGTGACTTATTCCACAAAGCCGGATAAGTACAGCATAAAGGATTACGCAATGGATCGTATCCAGAACTCAAGCAGCGCCACTTTCAAGAAAATGCTGGTGGATATGCTGAATTACGGTGCTGCTGCACAGGTGCACTTCGACAAGAATGCGGCTCATCTCGCCAATAGTGACCTCACAGCCGCACAGAAGAAAATGGGAACACAGACACTTCCAACGCTGAAAAATGCAGAAAAGACAACAGCAGTTTCCGGAGCAACAGCGACCTTCGACAAGAAGAATGTATCCTTCGAGAACAAGACGGTGCTCATGTACAGACTGAAATTTGCGACAGGTCAGAACATGGCCAATGTCAAGCTGAAACTTACATACAAGACCAGCAGCGGAACATCAGTCACAAAGACGATTCCTGCTTCACAGTTCACAAAGAGCGGCAGCTATTACATCGTAAGCATTGATTCAATAGCGATAACCGATGTAAGAAGCGTGATAACTGCTAAGATCTACGACGGTTCAAAGCAGATAAGCAATACCTTCCAGTACAGCATCGAATCTTACGTCTACAACAGACTGAACAATTCAGACAGTGAGACCTTCAAGAACTTAGTCACTGAAATGATGAAGTTCGGTATCTCTGCTGAGGAGCATTTCTCATAAAAACATCATCAACAGCGGCACAGTTTCATACTGTGCCGCTGTTGTTTTGTAAGATCAGGCATGGAGAACATACAGGCGTTCTCAAAAGTTGCTTCTCCTTCGCAGATCAGTGCATGACAAGCTCAAAAAAGCAATGGAGCGCCACCGATAAACTGCCAGCCACAAGCAAAGATCATAAATAGCATGATAAACGGCTCCCAGACGGGAGCCGTTCAGTCTTTTATTCGGTTATTAGCTGCTTCAGTAGGGTGAGGTCGTAGACGTTCAGTTTGCCGTCTTCGTAGATGTCGGCGGCGGTCCACTCAGTAAGGTCGGAATCAGGCTTATTCAGCAGCCACTTCTGGAGCAGCACGGCGTCGGCGATATTAGCGGATCTGTCGCCGTTTACGTCGCCCAGATTCCACACCTTATCCGGCTCGATTGCCTTGCCGTTTCCGCCGGTGACGGGAGTTTCAGCTGCCGGAGTATCGGGAGTTATGTCGATGGTCGTATTGCCGGGAGCAGCGGTGTAGACCGCGCCGTTGTTGACGGAGTTGTAATTCTGATTACCCTGAGCAACAGCAATCGTTACAGGCTCATCACTGGTCACATTTACCTGGTATTCCTCGCTGGAATCCACAGCAATCTGTATAACGCCGTCGTCGCCAATATTTCCAATCATCTTGTCTTCCATTCCGGAAACGATCTCAAGTATACCATTTTTTAGTGTTGCCACTATGTTTCCGGTTGCATCACTGATAGTTGCACCTACTTTTGATTCAAAAGGCGGAAAGATATTGATCTGCTTAACAAGCGTGACAGTCCGCGGTTTATACCAGTTTGAATCCTGAATATTCTTCATATCGTAGAACGTCTTGAACTCGCTCAGTTCATTTTGCTGGCTAAAATATGGGATATAGTTTTTATCGCAGGGGTGATACGTTCCAAGCTCAGTGACTGAGGCGGATTTTGATGAATCCCAGTCTGCGTCCCAGAAGTAGGTCTGACCGTATTTTCCCCATTGAGCAGGGTCTTTTGAGCCCATTGTTCCGAGGAACGGAATGGAAAGCAGCGTCAGTTTTTCGCCGGGAGCCTGACCTACAAGATCGCGGGCGCAGTTGAGGTTGAAAATGCTGATATATTTACTGCTTGTGAATTCGGATTCCTTGTCGATGGCTGTGCCGGGGCAGGCGAAGTTGTAGGAATACAGGTCGTTCTTGCTTACACCGCTGTCTATCAGCCATTTTGAGACGATGTCGCTCACGGCGGCGCCGCGGCTGTGACCTGTGAGAACGTAGCGGACTTTCTTTGTTCGGATAGTTCCGTCGTTGTATTTTTGCAGCGACTCATAAATGCGGTCGGCGGCGGCTTCAAAGCCGTCGTGGTAGTCAGGGCAGGGCGCCCAGGGATTGATCTGCCCAAAACCAAGATTGAAGTCGCTGAACCATTCCGCAGGGTCGCCGAAAGGCGGTTTATAGAATTCGGTGAGAATATCGCTGGCAGTTCCCCGGACGGTAATGAGAAATTCTCTTGTGCCATCCTTCAAGTCCTGATAGCCGATGACGTAGCCGCAGTTGTCATCCTGGGTGTATGTGGTCTCGTAGTCGTAAACAGCGGTCTGGTTCTTAAAGCCCAGCTCGTTGTAATTAGCTCTGACACATTCTTCGCTGTAGGCAGACTGCGCCATCACGCACAACATATTGGCAAGTTCGGGGCAGTAATTAATTGATGAATAATCAGTCAAAAGATCGTTAAATTTGTTTGGATAGTCGATCCATTTGCATATCTTTTCATTATCTTCTTCTGATAAATAAAAAAGCCTTGTTGATTCTGTTGTTGATTCTTGCCCTATTGTTATTCTATCTAATGCCATATATCCGTAGTAACCTGTAAATGAAACTTCGTTCAATCCCTGGTTTAATTGAAATGGACCTAATTCAATATTTGTCCATTCATCTGCGTATGGCATTGTGAAATTATGTTCTTTACCATTAATAACAATTGTTTGCATTCTTCCTTCTTGATTTAATAGCTGAATTGAACGAATGGAAATATTAAAAGAACCATTTTCCGGTGCATTGACATAGAATGATATTGGTTCATTCATTAAGTATACAAATCCTTCCCCGTTAAATCCTGGAACTAATGTTTCATACAAACTGGTCCATAATTGTACGTTATTTAAATCTTCAACTTCGTATGTTCCAATTGAAATAACAGAAGCCTCCTCTGCATTTACCGCAAAGCCTAAAGGTGCATCAATCCCCGTCGCGCCGCCGACCAGACACACCGACAGCACCACCGCCGCGACTTTCTCAAACAGCTTCTTGATCATCATAAAAATTCCTCCATTTCACGGCTGCAAACAGCCTTTTTCTTATTATACCACTTTTTTCCGGGCTTGTCCCTACACAAAAGTATAGTTTTGCAAAATTTCCGTGACTAATATTTCGCTGAATTTTCGGCGATTTGCACAACGGGCGGTTTTTTTATGAACCGCTTTCGGAGACTTATGCAGTATCTGTCAAACAGCGTGATGCCAGTCAATATATCACAGCAGATTATATTAATCTCAGTATTAATACCTTGCCGATAAAAACTATACCACAGGTTTACTTGACATTTCCATAATGCCGTGATATAATGATGTCAACACAAGGGAAAAGCTCCCGGAATTCTTACTAACGAAAGGGTGAAAACAATGAACGCTATCATGAACAACGCTATGTCTGCATACATTTGTGCTTTTGATTTCCAGCAGTCAAGCTATTTCTTCCAGCAGGAAGATAATGGCTCAGTTTTGCTGCGCACAGGACAGAAAAGTGCTTGTTCGGTCATCCTAAAAAGGTGAGCAGAGATAGTGTTGCATTGTAAACCATCTTCTGATAGAACATAGCCGTCTGTGTGCAGTATCAACTCACACAGGCGGTTTTTATTATTCTATTCAGAAAGGTGGTTATTTTTATGCCCATAGCAGCTCCGACTATCGATATGATAGCAACAGGCGCAAACATCAGAGCTTTGATAAAAGGCAAAGGACTCAAGGTGGCTGATGTACAAACAGTATTCGGCTTCAACACGCCGCAAGCGATATTCAAGTGGATGAGAGGAGACGCTATGCCCTCTATCGACAACATAGTCATACTGGCACATATACTTGATGTGCCTATTGACGAGATTATTATAACTAATTAGACACTCCCGCCCATGTCGGGCGGGGTGAGATAATTCCGCTTCGTCTAATGGTAGGACATCTGCTTCTGACGCAGAAGATGTAAGTTCGATTCTTTCAGCGGGAACCAACGCAGAGCCTGCGCCTCCGTCCACGTTGACGCTCGCAAGCTCGCTCACTCTTTTCAGAAAGCATTGTCTGCTTTCGCTCACGGCAGTAGTATCTAAATTGTAACATATACACAACGATGACTGTGTAGCCAAGTGGAAAGGCAATGGACTGCAATTCCATGAGCGCAGGTTCGACTCCTGTCACAGTCTCCAATTTTGCCTCCGTAGCTCAGCCGGTAGAGCGCAGGTCCGAAGAACCTGGCGTCGCAAGTTCGACTCTTGCCGGAGGCACCATTCCGTTTCGTCTAATGGGCAGGACATCGGTATTTGACTCCGATAATGGAAGTTCGAGCCTTCCAACGGGAACCAGGTCAAACTATGAAAGGAAATGATAACAATGAGCAGAAAATTAGCAAGCATACAAAGAATATGGAAGATAGAACCTATCGAAGGCGCTGACAGGATAGAGCTGGCTTATGTTCTTGGCTGGCAGTGCGTAGTAAACAAGGGACAGTTCAAGCCTATGGACTTAGCCGTATATTTTGAGATAGACAGCTTTATTCCCGTCAGACCTGAGTTTGAATTTCTGAGAGCGTCCAGCTACAAAAACACCGACATCATGGGCGAGGGATTCCGTCTGAAAACTCAAAAATTCCGAGGACAGGTATCGCAGGGACTTTTGCTGCCTATAAGTATATTTCCCGAAATACCGACTGATATTGAGCTTGGAGCAGATGTTACCGAGATACTCGGAGTCCGCAAGTGGGAGATAGAGGAGCGAGCAACCTCCGGCGGTACTATCATAGGGAACATGCCGAGAAGTATTCCTCATACCGATGAGACAAGGGTGCAGGCTGCACCTGAGCTCATAAAGGAGTTCACAGGACTTGAGTACTACATCAGCACCAAAATGGACGGCAGTTCCCACTCTATCAGTATAGATGAAGACGGTTTCCATGTTACAGGTCATAACTACGAGTACAAGGATGATGGCAACAGCGATTTCTACAAGCTTGTCAATGAGCGGGGCTACAAGGAAAAAATCAAAGCGTTCGCAGAAAAAGAGGGCTTGAAGGAGTTCGCCGTACAAGGAGAGCTTTGCGCTCCAGGCATACAGCAGAACCGTCTGAAGCTCAAAAGACCTGAGTGGTATGTTTTCACAGTAATGGAGAACGGCAAGCGTGTAGGACTTGAAAGAATGCTTGAAATATGCAGTGAACTGGAGTTCACGACTGTTCTGATAGAAGAGATAGATACAGACCTGCCAGCGAAATATCCAACAATCGAAGCTTTGCTTGAACGAGCAGACGGCAATTATCCCAACGGCGGTAAAAAAGAAGGTATCGTTATTCGTCCTACTGAGCCTGTATACAGCAGCAATATCGGCGCTGAATTGAGTATGAAGGTGGTAAGCAACAGGTATCTGCTGAAAAATGATGATGTATTCTAGAATAAGTTTATGTAGTCTGCTATATCATCAGGAAGTCTGAAACCGAATTCTTAACGATAAATTTCCAGCTTGCAGTCATAGCCGCTGTTGTCGTGGTCAGTGATATTATCCAGTATTGCAAGCATAAGGATGTCGCCCAGATTGGCTCTGCTCTTTTCGTAGTGAAGCCATTTTATCACAAAGGGTTCTTCTGGTTCGTGACAGCCAAAACCGCCATACAGAATATCTCTGAATGCGTTGAGATTATGACCTGTTTTGAAGCTCAGTCCCTTCGTCAAGATTCGGTCGATCTCACAGCAGAACCCCTCAAAGTCGTAAAACTTGCTGCCGTCTATTATGTAAGTTCGCATAGTATTCTCCTGTTTCTTTACTCGTTGACCCTATTCCCGAAATAGTAAAAGTCATCGTGCATTCCGAACCAACTGGTCATTACTTCGTGGCGCTTTCCGTTGTCGTCTGTATATATGAGCTGTGTTTCTCCAACATCTCCCTGAGCACTCCAGGAACGATACAGCAGATGCTCGTCCTTATAGTCGGTCCAGACCTCTTCATGTGAGCCGAATTCCTCGAAAAACCGGTTGTTGGTAACGGTTTGGGGAATGTATTTATACAACTGGCAAAGTGGCATAACGCTCAGTATCTCTACGCTTATGAAAGCCGAAAACTCGTCACTCCACAGGACTTCCTCAAAGCGGCAGAGCACAGCGGAGGCTTTGGATATATCCTCAGGAGATGTGGCACTGTCCCAGCCGTTAAGGAACATCTGCCAGGGCTCGTAAACATTCGTGAATACCGCCCCTATTTCCTCATCAAATGGGATCTTTACCCGGAGTATTCGCTTATCTCCGACCTTCGGAGCAATATTTCTATCCGACCATTCTCTCTCATTGATGGGTTTACTGTTTTCCTCTTCATCGAAGACCGCCCATTCCATGTGGTAGGCTCTTTGGTGGATAGCTGCGGACTCAATGTATTCCGGGCGTTTGCATTCAGTTACCCGTGACTTGCAGCATTTGCATAAAAAGTTCATGCGCATTCTCCTCTCAGTATGATATGTCGCGCCCGGAACTTTCAGACCGTATTCCGTCTCGCCCTTCTGAATTTGCAAGCTGTGCCTGACACTGAGGGGGCGGGCGGGCATTAACATTTACAGGCGTTTTGCCGCACTGTATTCCATTTTATTATATCATTTTTCAGATGTATTGTAAATCCTTTTCGGATGTGTTATAATGGATTCAACAAATCTGATTGGGGTGATAAAATGAAGATCTTTATTGATGCAGACGGCTGTCCTGTGGTGGATATCACAGTTAGGACGGCCAGGAGATACGGAGTAGAGTGTACAATTATTTGCGATACTGCTCATTCCATTCAGCGTGAGGGCGCCGAGACTATAATCGTGGACAAGGGCGCAGACAGTGCCGACTTTCGTCTTGTAAACCTTGTAAACGCAGGTGATATAACTATAACTCAGGACTACGGACTGGCGGCAATGTGCCTGAGCAAACGTGCGGCAGTCCTCAATCAGGACGGCAAGCGTTACACAGAGGAGAACATTTCCGGACTGCTGGAATTCCGCGCTGTCTCCGCTAAGATAAGAAGGAGCGGCGGACGTACAAAAGGCTTGTCCAAGCGAACTGCTCAGCAGGATAAAGATTTTGAAAAGGCTCTTGAAGAGCTGATAGGGGAGGGCGTATGAAAATACTGAATCTGCACGGCTTTATGGGAGAAGCCGATAACAAAAATTATAAGGCGCTTTGCGAGATATTTCCTGCGGAAGATATCGTTTCGCCAAAGCTTAATTACAAGGAAACATCTCCCGAAAAGCTCCTTGAACAGCTTTCGGATATGGTGGATTCCGGTGACTTTATATTTGTGGGACAAAGCCTTGGCGGTTGGTATGCGGACAAGCTGAGCCGCAAGTTCAAGCGTCCGTGTATACTTACAAATCCATGCTACTATCCGCATGAGCTGGAGCTTATCACAAGTTCAGGCATAGCTGCTGAGTTTGTTGAGCAGTACCGAAAAATGTCTGTCAGCACTCAGAATGAAAGTGCTTACACTCTGTGCAGCGACAAGGATACGATTCTGCCTGACAATTATCAGAACTGTGTTAAGCTGTCCGTTACTGTGAAGACAGTTCACGGTAGCCATAGCACTATCGAGAATGTGGGAGACTATATTTCTGAATTGTTGACGGAAATAGAGGATGATCGTTTTCTGCTGTGCCGACTACCAATGTAAAGCCTCTGGAAGGGAAGTGCTTCGGATATCATCTTAATATCCACGGAAATAATGTTGTGTATACAGGTGATACGGCAACTCTTGAGCCATTCAAGCCGCTGCTGACAAGTCAAGCGCTATCATGATTTCGTTAATGGTAATTATTATGAATGGCGCGAAAACGGGAATATCAGGTTGGTTAGAATCCGTAATGAAGACGATCTATATCTACATATTGCTGAAAACGGAAAGATCACTAGGCTGACATGGTCAGAAATTCAGTCAATGCGTAGCAATGGTTATTTGCGTAGCTACGGTTATTTGGACTGATATGTTTATAATCCCTGAAGACAGAGGTGAATGATGATGAATGCAACTGAAATGCAGACAGAATTTTTGAGACAGCAGAATGAACTGCGTGACAGAATAGAACCTGTTGACAAAATCGATATGTACAGCGTGAAGCTGATCGCAGGCGTTGACCTTGCCTATTGGAATAAGGACGACGAAGAGTATGCGGTCTGCTGTATCGTTGTTATTGATGCGGAGACCCATGAGGTCATTGAAAAGCAGCATTACAGCGGAAAAATCGAAGTTCCGTATATGCCAGGATTCCTTGCGTTCAGAGAGCTGCCATTGATACTGAAAACAGTGGAGTTGCTTGAAACTGTTCCCGATATTTTCATATTTGACGGCAATGGTTATCTGCACCCGAGGCACATGGGTATTGCAACTCATGCGAGCTTTTATCTGAACAAACCGACTATCGG
>Ga0208198_1000735_pt1 | contig 33916 bp, 32 predicted proteins | sample AD_JPNTR2_MetaG_FD_184446 | JGI IMG/M metagenome (GOLD analysis project Ga0208198, IMG submission 184446) | Active sludge microbial communities of municipal wastewater-treating anaerobic digesters from Japan - AD_JPNTR2_MetaG (SPAdes) (version 2) | ecosystem: Engineered > Bioreactor > Anaerobic...
TAATAATAAAAAAGAAAGATCTAATGCTTTACACGTACTTGAACAGTTAGATTGGGCATATAAAAGTGGTAATTTAAATAGTTTTTATTATAGGAGATTTTTAAGACAGTTTGGTCTTGTTGCAAGTCCACCTGGAAATGGAGAAGATTGTCATAGGACATGGGAAGCTCTCTATTTAGGTGTTGCCCCAGTCGTCAAACGGTCTTATTTAACTGAATATTTTTTTTCATTAGGATTACCATTAATCATTATAGATAATTGGGAAGAACTATGCCTCTGGGATAAATTAAAACGCCAGGAATTATCTCAAAAAGCGCGGCATAATATCAATCATACAGCTATATTTATGCCTTTTTGGGAAAAAAAGATAAACCTTAGATTAAATGAGATAAAACATGCGTATTCTTTATGATCATCAGGCATTTTTACAAAGATATGGTGGGGTTTCTCGTTATTTTACTTCTATAATTAAAAGGTTTGAAATTGATAATGAGATAGAACCAGTTTTACCATACTTCTATTCAGATAATGCCTATTATCCTTATAAAAGAAATATTATTAAATTTAATTTTAAAGGAAAATATAAAATATACAATTTACTAAATAGAAATATTTCTATAAAATATTTACGAAAAAATATTAGTTTGTTTCATCCCACATATTTTGATCCTTATTTTATAAATGATTATCATGGTCCTTTTGTTATTACTATTCATGATATGATTCATGATATATTTCCAACTTATTTATCTGATAAAAAAACAGCGAATAATATAAAATTTCTCGCACAAAAAGCCTCAAAAATAATTACAGTATCTGGAAACACCAAAAATGATATTCTTAAATATATTGATAATATATCTGAAAATAAAATTGATGTCATTTATCATTCAACAGATTTAAAATATACAGAGAATTCCCCCCCATTTTATTCTAATAAGCCATACTTATTATACGTTGGAGAAAGACATTCTTATAAAAATTTTATTTTTTTCCTTTTAGCAATAAAAGACTTACTAAAAAAGTACGATATTAATCTTTTATGCGCGGGAGGGCCTTGCCTTTCTAACAAAGAAAAGAAATTATTAAAAGATACTGAAATGAATTCAAAGGTTCTACATATTCCTATTAAATCTGATACACAATTAGCGAATCTCTATCACTATGCTATTGCTTTTTGCTATCCCTCTTTATATGAAGGTTTTGGAATACCTATTCTTGAAGCCTTTGCCTGTGGATGTCCAGCTATTATTAGTAATACATCATGTTTCCCAGAAATTGCAGGAAATAATGCTTTATATTTCAATCCAAAAGACAGCATCAATATATACGAAACAATAGAGTTTCTTATTAAAAATACATCTATTAGGACTGACCTTATTCAATGTGGTTATAATAGAGTACAACAGTTTTCATGGGAAATTTCATCTGAAAATACAAAAAGAACTTATATGAGCGTTATATGATAATAAGGATAATAATATGAATACTATTAATTATGATATTCCAATATTATTTATTGTTTTTAATAGATTAGAAACCACAAGAATAGTTTTTGATACAATTAAGAATATAAAACCAAATCGATTATATATTGCTTCCGATGGTCCTCGAAGAAATATCATAGATGATAATATAAAATGCAACTCAGTAATAGGATATATTGAAAATAATATTAATTGGCAATGTGATGTAAAATGGCTAAAAAGGAAAGAAAACCTTGGATGTGGTCTTGCAGTTTCTTCTGCAATAAATTGGTTTTTTGATCATGAAGAAATGGGAATAATTCTAGAGGACGATTGTGTACCTCATCCTTTCTTTTTTATTTTTTGTCAAGAATTACTTATAAAATATAAAAACAATTCACATATTAGTCATATCAATGGATTTAATTGTCAAAATAACATTAAACGTGGTAATTATTCATATTACTTTTCTAAATATTTTCATGTCTGGGGTTGGGCAACCTGGCGTAGAGCATGGAAAAATTATTCATATAATCTCAAAAATTATAATGATTTCGTTAAAGAAAGGGTTCTTTACACTATTTATGAAGATCCTTATATAGAAGAACATTGGTTATATAATTTTAATCAAATAGTTTTTAATACTATAAATACTTGGGATTATCAATGGGTATATTCAAATTTAATTTTGGATTCGTTAGCTATTACACCAAATTTTAATTTAGTTCAAAATATAGGAATGAACACAGATAGTACCCACAAATTTTCAAAAAAGGCAAAACCTATCTTGTTCTCTGAAAATATTCCAAATCATTTAGTACATCCTTATTTTATTGTATTTAATAAAACAGCCGATATATATACCTATAAACATCATGTTGGTATAAGATCTTTCTTTAAGATAAAATATTTCTTAAAGAGTATATTACGCAAGATTAATTTATGGAAAAAATATGATACCTAAAATTATCCATCAAACCTATAAAACGAAAGTTTTGCCAGAAAAATATCTCCAATATCAAAAATCTCTTTTATTTTACCATCCAGATTGGGAATATAGATTATGGACCGATGAAGAAAACGAATCTTTTTTAAAGGATTTGTATCCACAATATTATAATGTATATAAAACAATTCCTATAAAAATAATGCAATTTGATTTTATAAGATATGCTTATTTATATCATTTTGGAGGGTTATACCTAGATCTTGACTATGAAATGTTAAAATCTTTTGATCTTATTAATTATAATATAATATTACCAAGAGAAAGCGATGATCAAAAACCAATCTTTCTAGGTAATTCAATTTTAGCTTCTCAACCAAGACATCCTTTCTGGGAAATCTTATTAAACACAATATCAAAACAAATTTCAAATCTTCCTGAATACATCAGTGAAGATACAGTTTTAAACACAACAGGGCCAGGAATGATTACGAATGTTTATAATTCCCTTGCATCAAAAGAAAAAATAGATATATATATTCCTCCAAGACTTCTTTTTAATCCACCAATTCCAAATAGTAAAAAAGAATATGATACATTAAAACTAAATAATTTATCATATGGAATTCATTACTGTTATGGTTCCTGGAGAGCATTGTCATTAAGAAAAAGGTTATTAAACAAAATTAAAAAAATATTTTTTTCCTTAAAAAGTAAAAAGTAATACATTATGCGCCCCAATATTTCTGTTATAACAGTTACCTATAACCCTGGTATTTCTCGTATTAACAAGACCATCCAGTCAGTTTTGTCTCAAAGCATAAGAGAAAAGTTTGAATATGGTATTATTGATGGAAAATCAGATGATGGAACAGTAGAGTTTCTCAAAAATCAAAAAAATTATGTTGATTTTTTTTTAAGCGAAAGAGACAACGGTATCTATGATGCCATGAATAAGGGCGTACAAAATGCTCATGGAGAATGGATTTTATTTTTAAATGCAGGTGATGTACTTTATTCCGATGATACTTTAAACAACATTTTAAATCTTCTTATAAAAAACCCTACTGATTGTTTGTATGGTGATTGCATTCAGGAATACCCGGATTATGTTGTGTATGATAAAGCTGAATCGCTTGATCGCCTCCCCTATCAAATGATTGCATCCCATCAAAGTATGCTTTGCAAACGAAAACTTTTATTGGAATACCCCTTTAATATACAATATAAAGTTTGTGCAGATTTTGATTTTATTTGCCGAATGTATACTTTAAATTGTTCTTTCTTATATTACAATAAGCCAATAAGTATTGTTGAGCCTATCGGTTTTTCATCTCATAATATCAATAAAAACCTTTTAGAAAAAAGAGCCATCGTCACAAAGTATTTTCCTAAACAAAAAAAACGTCTTTATTTTTATTATACATTAAAAATTATTTTACTTCCCTTTGTTGCTCTATTAAAAAAAATAATACCAGCAAAATTATTATATATCATACGAAAAAGGAAATACTTTAATGCCAGCCCCAAAGATTCTCATACCTAAAATTACCATTCAACGTCTCTGGCCTAAAAACATCAATGAAAAAGACAGATACCTTTTTAAACATGAAATAAAAAAAGATATTCCACCAGTAAAGTTAGACATCATTTCACCTTGTATATATTCATCATCTGGTATTTTTAAAAAAAATAAATTTCTACTTATTCACCCTTTTTCATTTCAAGGTAAAACATCGATAACATCTTATGTTAAAAATGAAATTAAGTTTAACTTTTTTAATCATAGCGCTAAGTCTATTCCAGGTGTTTCATTGACTATTACAGATAATTTTTCTAATGGTTATTTTCATTGGTTTAGCGATGCGCTCCCTCGTCTCTTTGTAATTAAAGAAAAACAGATAAGCTTTAACAATCTTATTCTTCCAGCATTTGCCAAAAAGGAAGCATATATACCTGAGTCCCTTTTGCCATTTGATGTACCAAAAAGCATTCAAATTCATGAAGGAGAAATTGCAAAGCTGGATACACTTATAGCGACCACACCTATTGCACCTACTGGTAATTACAGACCCGAGATTATGAAGGGGCTTCAGAAGCTTTATCGTAATTTTTATAATTTACATAACATAAATGGATACAAAAAAATCTATATTAGCAGAGCTAAAGCAGCACGCCGAAGAGTTCTTAATGAGGATGAATTATTACCAATTTTACTTAAATATGGATATGAATCAGTAATCATGGAAGATCTTTCTTTTAGCGAACAGGTTCGTGTTATAGGTAATGCTAATATTTTGATTTCGCTTCATGGGGCAGGACTCACAAACATGTTGTTTATGCCCCAGCATTCTACTATAGTGGAATTCCGTTTTCCTGGTGATACAAATAATAATTGTTATTTTTCTTTAGCAAATGCACTGGAATATGATTACTATTACCTGTTAGGTATTACAAAAAATAATAATGCAGATGCACATTCAGATAATCTTATTATAGATCCTGAAAATCTTAAACAGCTTTTGGAACATATACAAAAATGAAATATGCAACCTATTTATTTAGACTCGATGATGCTTGTCCATATATGATAAGAGAAAAATGGGAACAATTAATTACTTTATTTTCTAATTATAAAGTATATCCTCTTGTAGCATTAATTCCAGATTGCCAGGATCCTGAATTAAAAAAATTGCCATACCAAAATGATTTTTGGTTTTTGATTGAAAAGTGGCAAAAACTTAATATCCCTATTGCATTACATGGATATCAACATGTATTTCATAAAACAAAAAACAATATCCTTTCAATAAATGATTATTCCGAATTTACTGGACTCTCTTTACAGGAACAAAAAGATAAGATAAAAAAAGCCTATAAAACCGTAACAATGCATGGTATTATCCCCCAGTTTTGGGTAGCCCCAGCCCATGGTTTTGATATATTGACACTTATAGCCTTAAAAGAAGAAACACCTATACGAATTATTTCAGATGGTTTTTCATTATACCCCTATCAGGATGGAGAATATATCTGGGTTCCTCAGCAACTCTGGAAACCACGAAATATGCCTTTTGGTGTATATACGGTTTGTTTACATCCAAATGAGATGTGTGATCAAGATTTTATTATTTTAGAAAACTTTTTACAGCATAACTACCTAAAATGCCAAAGATGGGACGAAGTTTCTAATCTTGCGTCGCATCCTAAATATTTTGGAATTATTGAAAATTGGATCTTTATAAAATTAAAAATTATTAAAAATACAATAAAAAATATTAGAAGGAATTCCTAATGCTTACAGTTATACGCAAATATGGTCCCTTAAAAGTATATCAGAAATGGTTTTTTTCTAAACCAGATAGGAGTGATATAGGTAGGATCACAGTATATAAACAATGTAGTTCATTAGAAGATATACCTGGTTTTTTACGAAAGGATTTTTTTACCCTGCATATAGATATTGGAACAAAAACATCTGATGAACTTTTTAACGATTTTTCTAAAACCAATCAGACTAAAATAAAAAAATCATTCAAAGATTCTGTAACAATATATAATAACATTGACTTTTTGGATTTTATGTCCTTCTTTAATACTTTTGCTCAATTTAAAAAATTAATGCCCCTCACAATTAAAGAGCTTACATCGTACAAGGAGCATATACGGTTTACTTGGATTGCCAATGAAGGTGAACCAATAGCGGCTCATGGATATTTGCTTGATGCAGACAATGGTATTGTTCGGCTCTTATATTCTGCTACCATGGTTCGTGACAATGAAAATTATGAATTCATTTCTCGTTCAAATCGTCGGCTTCATTGGTACGATTTTGAGCTCTTTAAAAACGAAGGCTATCGTACTTTAGATATGGGTGGCTTAGCCCTGAATCCGAAGGATAAAGAAACGGAGGGGATTGATTTCTTTAAAAAAAGTTTTGGCGGAACTATAGTAAAGCAATCACATTACGAATCATGGCCAGCCTACTTCATAAAAAAAATAGTACATAAGGATTAACCCATGAAAAAACTCGTATATATTACTACCAGTTTTGAACCAGGGGCCATCCCTAATATTTTTAGTGAAATCCTTCCTTTTATTATAAATCAATATACTGTTAACATAGTTGTTTTTGAAAAAAAACCTCATGAATATGCTGAATATACATTCATTAAAAAACTTGGAGTTTCTTTTTATTTTTTAAACAGAAAAAAATGGGATATTCTTGGTACGTATCTATCTTTAAAAAAATGCATTAATGAAATTGCTCCCAATATTATCCATTCTCATCTGGGAAGGGCTGATATAATCACCGCATTTGCTAATCGTAATAGGATTCCTCATGTAGCAACATTCCATAGTGTACGAACTAACTTTAGTACACTAACTCTTACCATGTTGAAGCTAAGTGATCGATACATTTCATTTAGAACCGGCGTATCACAGGTAGTAATACAGGATTTTTATCAAAACGCTTTTCTTAAAAGCCCCCATAGGGTCATTTATAATCCTATTTCTTTTACTCGCATTTCAATAAAGCAGGATCACTTAGTTTTAAAAAAACAGTACAATATTCCTGATAATGCTTACATAATCGGATGTATTGGCAGAATGGTACAGGCAAAGGGTCATCATTTTTTATTAGAAGCCTTTGCTAAAGTCTGCAGATCTTATACATCAATGTATCTTATTCTCGCTGGTGATGGCCCATTGTATGGGGAACTAAAAAACCAGGCAAAAGCACTGGCCATAGAGGATCGCATACGATGGTTAGGCTTTTATACACCAGCATCCGATATCATCAACCTATGTAACGTTGTAGTGTTTCCGTCTCTATGGGAAGGAATGGGATTAGTACCATTAGAATCGGTTTTACTCAGACGGCCAGTTATAGCCAGTGATTTACCGGTTCTCCATGAATGTATTCCCGAAGGCATAGGGGTCAAATTTGTTAAAGCCGGTAACGTGGAAGAACTTGCATGGGCAATAGAAAGTATGCTACAACATGATCAATCATCTTTTGATTCGTACTTTAACATGGCCATACCTATAATTACAAATCGATACAAACCTGAATCTATAGCCTTGGCATACATGGACATTTATACATTAATATGTTCTAAAAATGATAGGGGTAAATAGACATGAGAAACTTATCTATTGTATTACTTTTTGGATTTTTAACGAGTTGTATGATACTTTCGGCTCTTGATCTGGAGGTAAACAACAAAAGTGTGGTTTCCTCTCCTGTTATACCCCTGTGGCTGGAAGCTAATACCTATGGGAGAGTTGTAAGCGATACTACTTTTCAGAATAATATACAAAGCCACCTACGTTGGGAGAAGGTATTTTTTAATGGGAATCTCACATGGATAAATGATGCACAGGGGTCTATTACTACCACTGCGTCGGGAAATTTTGAACCAAACCTAGATACTCTGTATACTTCAGTTCAATATGGTCTTTTAGAATTCCGTGGTGGCTGGTTTCAGGAAACTTTAGGAGAAGTCTTTGAACCTCTCAGTAGCGGTTCTATGGCACTTTCCTCGAATGCGCGACCGATGCCACGGATAGAATTACGTTTTGCGGACTGGTTCACCCTTCCCTGGAACTGGACCGAGGGACTCATAGCTATAAAAGGTGGTATACAACACGGTTGGTTTGAACCGAATAATTATGTAGATAATGTATGGCTTCATGCTAAGTGGGCATACCTCCGTCTGGGAACGGAACAGCAACACATCTTTGGGGGCCTGGTGCATCTGGCTCAATGGGGAGGTAAAGGATCCTGGAATGGTGAAAACTTCGATATTCCCTTTACTATTCAGAATTGGTGGCAAACCTTTGTTGCAGGAGGAGTTGCTTCTGGACAGGCGGAGATTGAAAAGTATAACGCTAGCGGGAACCACCTGGGAATCTGGGATCTGGGTACTCGGATTACCATTTCTCAGTTTGTAATAGATGGCTACTATCAACATTATTTCGAAGATAAGGCATCCTTAGACATCTGGTCTAATAAGCTTGATGGTCTTTTTGGTGTACATGTGAAAACTCCCGATTACCTACCTTTTATTCGTCATATCTTACTCGAAAAAGTCATAACCACCGATCAGAGTGGACCAATTGAAGAGATAACTTTGGATGGATCTAAAGTTAATATTTATGGCGGAGATTCTTATTACTACAATTATTTATATAAAACTGGCTGGTCTTACCTGGGGCGTATTCTTGGAACACCCCTTATTTCAGGCACCGGTACGGGTGAAAATTTCCGTGTAAACAACAACCGGATCGATGCTTTACATCTGGGGGGCCTTTTTGAAGCAGGTTCTTGTACGATACGAGCGCTGTACACCTACACAAAGCGCTTTCCTGCTTATTCAGAAATAAGCCTTGTACCTGCCTCAAATTGGGCGGAAACACTGGATTATCGGAACCATAAAGATCGCTGGGATGGCTATCTTGGGGTATCCTTTCCCCTCGGTCCCCTTACTATGCTCCTTGAAGCAGCGGGTGGCTACGATCAGCTTTTTGGATGGAACTGGGGAAGTGCCATAACCATTGGATACCGATACAGTTTTTAAGGTAACCATATATCAGCTTCAGGAAAGCGTATCCCAGTGGGGGAACGTTAAAGGAAGAGTGAGGGTTCTAGTATGAAAAGAGCACTAATTACCGGTATTACTGGCCAGGATGGCGCATATCTGGCAGATTTTTTGTTAAAAAAAGGTTATGAAGTACACGGTATCAAACGGCGGGCCAGCAGTTTTAATACCCACCGGATCGATCATCTCTATCAGGACCCCCATGAAAAGGATCAACGGTTTATCCTGCATTATGGAGATTTGGCCGATTCTTCTAATCTCATTCGTATTATTCAGCAGGTACAGCCCGATGAAATTTATAACCTGGGGGCCCAGAGTCATGTGCAGGTGTCTTTCGAAGTACCCGAATACACCGCTGATGTAGACGGTATCGGAACTCTGCGCCTCCTGGAAGCAATTAGACTCTTAGGTCTTACCCATAAGACTCGTTTTTATCAGGCCTCCACCAGTGAGCTGTTCGGTAAGGTGCAGGAAATTCCCCAGAAAGAGACAACCCCCTTTTATCCCCGCAGCCCCTATGCCTGTGCGAAGCTCTACGCCTACTGGATTACGGTCAATTACCGGGAAAGTTATGGGATGTATGCCTGTAATGGTATTCTTTTTAATCATGAAAGCCCGATTCGGGGAGAGACCTTTGTAACCCGTAAGGTGACCCGGGCAGCCGCACGGATTAAACTGGGGCTGCAAGAAAAGCTCTATATGGGGAACCTGGATGCCAAACGGGACTGGGGCTATGCAGGGGACTATGTGGAACTCATGTGGCTGATGCTGCAGCAGGAAAAACCCGATGATTATGTGATGGCCACAGGGATAACCACCACGGTACGGGACTTTATTACCAAGGCATTCTATGAGGCAGGTATAGAACTCACCTGGGAGGGCTCAGGGGTTGATGAAAAGGGCCGAGATCGATCCACCGGTAAGGTTCTTGTAGAAGTAGATCCCCGGTATTTCAGGCCTGCGGAGGTAGAACTTCTTATTGGTGATCCCACTAAGGCGATTACTAAGCTGGGCTGGAAACCCCGGGTTAGCCTCGATGAATTGATTACCATGATGGTACAAGCTGATCTTAAAGAAGCAGAACGGGAACTGCATCTAAAGAACGGTGGCTTTACTATTAAGCGATATCATGAATAGAGGGCAGCATGGAAAAGCAGGCTAAAATCTATGTGGCAGGCCATCGGGGCTTGGTGGGTAGTGCAATTGTACGACGGCTGCAAGCAGCGGGCTACAGTAATCTGGTGGTCCGCACCCATGCGGAGTTGGATCTTACGAACCAGCAGGCAGTACAGGCCTTTTTCGCAGAAGAAAAGCCCGAATATGTATTTTTAGCAGCAGCAAAGGTTGGTGGCATTGGGGCAAACAGCACCTACCCTGCGGATTTTATTTATATCAACCTGGCTATTGCACTTAATGTCATTGACTCGGCCTATCGGCATGGGGTGAAAAAGCTGCTTAATCTTGGTTCGAGCTGTATTTATCCAAAACTGGCACCCCAACCGATGAAGGAAGAATATCTTCTTTCTGGACCCCTGGAGCCAACCAATGAACCCTATGCGATTGCAAAAATAGGGGCGATAAAGCTCTGTGCAAGCTATAACCGGCAATATGGCACCAATTTTATCTCCTTAATGCCTACTAATTTGTACGGACCACATGATAATTACCATCCCTTTAATAGCCATGTGCTTCCAGCCCTGATAAGGAGATTCCACGAGGCAAAAGAAAGTGGTACTGATAGGGTGGTATTGTGGGGCGATGGTTCACCTTACCGGGAGTTTTTATATAGTGATGATCTTGCGGATGCGGCGGTCTATCTTATGGAACGCTATAATGCTCAGGATATTGGTGAGTTTATTAATGTAGGCTCTTCCCAGGAAGTAACCATTAAAGAGCTTGCTGAACTCATACGGAACGTAGTCTATGAAGATGCCCCTGGACGTGAGTGCCACATACAGTGGGATACTTCTAAACCAAATGGAACACCACGAAAACTGTTAGACTGTACTCGTCTCACTGCCCTCGGCTGGAAACCTCGTTTCAGTCTTAAAGAGGGAATTAGGTTAGCATATAGAGATTTTATCCAGCAGATATAAAATGAAAAAAAAGACCATATTATTTATTATCACTCGGGGAGATCTGATTGGTGGAGCCCAAATACACGTAAAAGATCTCTGCAGGAGAGCTACAGAAGATGGTTATCATTGTTTTGTAGCCTGTGGACAAGAAGGTATTTTTACAAAAATGCTAAAGGAACTCTCAATCCCATATAGTACCGTTCCTGCATTAAAAAGGAATATCGATCCAATTCATGACTTACTGGCAATTTTACAGGTTCGCCAGCTCATAAAAAAAATAAATCCCAATATCATAAGTTGCCATACTGCAAAAGCTGGTATGGTTGGAAGAATTGCGGGGTTCTTTTGCAGGAAACCAACAATATTTACTGCCCATGGCTGGCAATTTGCAGAAGGGATTTCCGTCCTACAGAAATGGTTTGTATTGGCTATAGAATATATTTGTGCTCAGTTAAACAAAAAAATCATTGTTGTTTCTGAATATGATTATAATTTGGCTGAACATTATCACATTACATCTAAAGACAAATTAGTTCTCATTCATAATGGAATGCCTGATATAATTCAAAAGAAAAAGAAATCATCGGAAATTCCAGAACTACTTATGATCGCCCGATTTCAGGAACAGAAGGATCATCCCACCCTTTTTAAGGCGCTTTCGTCTATAAAAGATCACCCCTGGCATTGTACCCTGATTGGCGACGGGCCTCTCCTTAATGATTTTAAACAGGAAGCAGTTAAACAGGGACTTGATTTAAGAATTGATTTTACGGGTCAAATTACTGATGTACAAGATTATCTAGAAAAAAGCGATATATACCTTTTAATTTCAAATTGGGAAGGCTTTCCTCGTTCAATCTTAGAGGCCATGAGAACCGGTTTGCCTGTTATCGCATCGGATGTGGGTGGTTGTCGTGAAGCGGTGATCCATGGCGAAACAGGTTACATTGTTCCCCGGGGAGATGTAGAGGGATTAAAAGGCTTCCTCGTAGCACTGATCAATAATGCTGAACTTAGATATTCCATGGGTGCTGCGGGGCGTAAACGGTTTGAAACCTATTTTGAATTTGAAGTCATGTACAAAAAAACAAAAAATGTGTGGGAATCATTATGAATACCTATTGTGTTACTGGCGCTGCAGGTTTTATTGGATATCATGTATGTAAAAAGCTTTTAGATAGAGGAGAAGCAGTTTTAGCGATCGATAATTTAAACAATTATTATGATCCGGAATTAAAATTTGAACGGCTTGATCAACTCGGGATTAATAAAGAAGCAATACAATATAATAAAGTAATTTCTAGCAGTACACATCCTTATCTCCAATTTATCCGTGTGGATATTGAAGATTATGATAATATTTTTACAATATTTAAAGATCACGATTTCTCTTGTGTGATACATTTAGCGGCTCAAGCTGGGGTCCGCTATAGTATTGACCATCCCTTTAGCTATACCCAAAGTAATATTACCGGCTTTTTATCGATTCTAGAGGCATGCCGACATAACCATATCCCCCATTTGGTATATGCATCGAGTTCTTCTGTCTATGGACTTAATACACAACAGCCATTTAGTATTCACCATGGAGTGGATCATCCTATCAGTTTATATGCAGCAACAAAACGGGCCAATGAACTAATGGCTCACACCTATTCACATCTTTATGGACTGCCTACTACAGGGCTACGTTTCTTCACCGTCTATGGCCCCTGGGGTCGTCCTGATATGGCCTATTTTAAGTTTGCCACCGCTATTCTTGAGGGTAAACCGATAGATGTGTATAATTTTGGCAATATGTATCGTGATTTTACCTTCATTGATGATATCGTTGAGGGTATACTAAGGGTTACAGAAAAGCCTCCTCAATCTGTAAAGCAACATCAAATTGATATATCTGATCCAGCTCTTTCACCAGCCCCTTTTGCTTTATATAACCTTGGGAATAGCAAACCGGAGTCTCTGGCCGATTTTATTTCGATTCTAGAACAAAAACTCGGCAAAAGTGCACATAAACGTTTTTTGCCTATGCAAGCAGGAGATGTTTTTGCGACGGCTGCGGACATAAAAGAGCTAGAACAAAATTTTGGATGGCATCCTCACACAACCTTACAAGATGGTCTTGAACAATTCTGTAATTGGTTTGTAGAATACTATAATAGGTTACATCCATGACTAAACAAGATTTTGATATTTGGTACCAAAGCCGTTATAGACATACAACATCTGCCTATGCTGCCATAACATTTATGTTTTCGGACTTTATTGCCATCATGCTTTCTTTTGGGGCAGGTTTTTTTATTGTTAATGCCTATAATTTAAACATTATCAGCTTTAGGTCCTTTGTGACCTATTGGCCTTTTGTTCCCGCCTTTATTTTGCTTTTTTATGTTAATAATCTGTATCCTGGGGTAAGTCTTGCTCCCGCTGAGGAACTCCGTCGTTTTTCGGTTGCTTCTATTGTAGGTTTTGGAGCAATCTTACTCTTTATGGCTGTTATCAATAACAAAATAACTCCAGAAATGGTTGCTTTTTTAATTAGCTGGTTTTTCTCGGTTTGGTTCTTGCTTATTAACAGATCAATTACAAGAGCTCTTATTAGCAAAACAAAAATCTGGGGAATACCAGCTGTAATTTATGGTTGTGGTCATTCAGGAAAACTTGTTGCAGATAGATTACTGGATAATCCCTCTGTTGGTTATATTCCTGTTTTATTTCTTGATGATAATTCTGCTACTGGAGAGACCTATCGCAATATTCCAATTCTTCATGATACATCCTTAGGACCTTATTTAGTTGAGAGGTATAACATTAAAATGGCAATTGTTGCCATGCCAGGGGTGGACCGTAATAAACTCGCAGATATAATGGATGAATCTGTATCTGCTTTTAAATATAATGTCCTTATTCCTGATTTTTTTGGACTCACCAACATATGGATGTCTGTTCGTGATTTTGATGGTATACTTGGTTTAGCTACAAGCCAGCAACTTTTAATTCCCTGGAATCGAATAAAAAAACGTATCCTAGATTTATTTTTAGTCATTGTTGGTGGTATTTTGTTAATGCCTCTATTCCTATTCATCGCAGTGCTAATTAAATTAAGTTCACCAGGTCCTGTATTATACAAACACACCCGTATCGGTAGAAATGGAAAACCTTTTAAAGCATATAAATTTCGCTCAATGGTATTAGACGCAGATCTACGTTTAAAAGAACTCCTTGAAAAAGATCCGGTAGCTCGAAAAGAATGGGAACATACTTTTAAACTAAAAAATGATCCCCGTATCACACCTATTGGGAGATTTTTACGGAAAACAAGCTTTGATGAATTTCCACAATTAATCAATGTGCTCAAAAATGAAATGAGCCTTGTTGGTCCGAGGCCAATTGTATATGACGAAATTCCCAAATATGGGAAAAGTTTTAAGCGAGTATTTTCTGTAAAACCAGGATTAACAGGAATGTGGCAAGTTTCTGGACGTTCAGATACGGATTATAATGAACGGGTTGCCTATGATACTTTTTATATTCAGAGCTGGTCTATATGGCTTGATGTGTGGATATTATATAAAACTATTGGGGTAGTATTACATGGTAAGGGAGCTTATTAATGAAACATAAGATTATTCTTCTGTTAACCATCATAACTACCACTTACTTCGTATTTGGAGATAATCGATCATTTTTTGAGGTTTACCCAAAACCGCAAAATCTTTTATTACAAAGGGCAATCTCTGATGAGGGAGTTCTTCTAATAAAAGAAAATCAGATAGGCTTGGATGCCTTAGAATACATACCACAAATAAATGATGATTTACATCTCGAAACCATATTTCAAACAAGAAATCTTACCTTTTTAATAGAATCTGTAAAAGTAATAATTACTCCAAAAGAATCAGTAAATAATTCTTTACAGGCAGTATATTTTGCCTTACAAAATGTTCAAACTTTGAAGGGTCGTTTGTATCATTCGTATACAAAAAACAAAGATATTCCATTATTCAATGATGCGTACCGCATAGAATCTTTGCAGACGAAAAAGAAAATTCCAGATCCTCAAAACCTACAAATAACAACTATACAGAATGAACAAATGTTTCTTATGCTTAATGATGCTAATTTTGGCAAATCATACTACCAGGCTGAAATTACTCCCATGAAAAAGGGTATACTATACACCTTAACCAATGTCCGTTCCCTTAATTTTGGCATACTCCCTGTTGTTGGAGAAAAAAAACTTATTGTACGTTTATACATAGAACCTCTTGTTGAAGGTCTTCTTATTTATTCTATTGCAGGTGCGGATATTCCAAAAATTATCTCTTCTCAAGTTCATATGCCATCGGCAATTCGAAAACGGCTTGACGTATTTATTGATTGGCTGGTGGATGGTCTAAACCGATGACCTTACCCCTTTGGCCGGTAAGCTCCAGATAGGCCATATCGGCAAGGCCAAAACCGCTGTTTTTAGTGAGCCTATTTGCATATTCATCATAGAGCATATCTTCATACATCTTTCCCGCGAACCCCTCATCCATTAGTTCGGACTTCATCACTGTTTTTCTCATTCCATTGAGAAGGTTTTTTATGAGGAAACTTTCCAGGGCTTCGCATTGTTCATAGAGCTTACTTGTGCGGTCTATGGTAACCTTCTGGGACCTTGAGCCCTGCAAATCCCCATGTGTTTCCGCTGTTCCCTGGTTTGTCTTCTTTGCCCGTTCAAGCATAGATGCAAAGGATTCTGTTTCCACTGGAACCGTATTATCAGCGCTGCTTATCAGGTTCTGCTGAACCAGAAGACTGCCAATCGCTCCTACATTCATACTACGCCCTTAATCCTGCCGCTCTTCCTACCGCTTTAAACCTGTGGCTATACCGAGCATATTATCGCTGGTCTGTATGGTCTTTGAGTTAAACTCATAGGCCCTTTGTGCCACAATCAGGTTTACCATTTCCCTCACCACAGAAACGTTAGACATTTCCAAGAACTTATGGACAATTTTACCCATTCCATCAAAACCGGGACGGCCTGCAATGGGGTTGCCAGAGGCATTGGTGACTTTGAAGAGGTTTTCACCCACCGCGGTAAGACCTACCGGGTTAGGGAAACGGTATAATTCCATCTGCCCCACCTGTATGGGATCGTCCTGTCCCGGGACTTTCACGGTAATACGGCCATCCTGGGATACGCTTAAGGTTTCGGGGATAAATCCCTCAGGCAGTACCACATCGGGGAGAACCTTGTACCCGTTGGAGGTTACAAGACGGCCATCGCTGTCGATCTTAAAGGCGCCGTCCCGGGTATAGGCATAGCTGCCGTCATACATCTGAATACGGAAGAAGCCATCCCCCTGAATAGCGAAGTCGGATACATTTTCGGTATTCTGCAAGGCCCCCTGGGTGAACATTCGCTGGGTTGCAGAAACCTTTACACCATGGCCCATCTGGACTCCCACGGGGGTTACCGTATCTTCCGTTGCGGGGGTCCCTGCGGTTTTAATAGTTTGATAAAGGAGGTCCTCAAAATCGGCCCTCATTTTCTTAAATCCTGAGGTATTAACGTTTGCCAGATTGTTTGAAATCGTATCGATATTAGCCTGCTGCCCAATCATGCCGGATGCGCCGGTCCATAAACTTCGTACCATCTATTCCCCCTAAGGTTTCTACACTCGCACTACTTCGTTTATCAATTTACCAAGCATGGCATCTTCTGCCTGTACAACCTTCTGATTTGCCTCATAAGCCCGGTTTACCTCTATCATCTGAACCATTTCAGTGACCGGATTGACATTGCTGGCCTCTACAAAGCCCTGTTCAACCTTGGGCCGTTTTCCGCTTTCGATTATTTGAGCGGGACCAGAAACATCCGTGTCTTTGTAAAGACTGGACCCCTGTTTCTGCAGGTAGCGGTCATTTTCGAAATTGACAATTTTGAGGGTATCCAGGAGCACCGTATTCTGCCAGGTATTTGTTTCTTTTGATGCAAATATCTCTGGATCATCGGGATAATCTGCATTTACCCAGACCCGGCCATCCTTATCAACCTTAAAATTATTAGCCTTTACCCGGATTGGACCATTTTCGCCCAGGACGGGGTATCCCTCTTTAGTTTCTAGATAGCCCTCTTTACCAAGCTGAAAAGAGCCGTTTCGGGTATAGCGCTCACCATAGGGGGTTGCCACGGAGAAAAACCCCTTGCCATCCAGGGCAAGGTCAAAGTCGTTTTCGGTTTCTTTCATGGCTCCCTGTTCAAAGCTGGTAAAAAGCTCGTTCAACTCGACGCCTGTTCCGATTTTACCGATGATTGGAGCCGCATCGGCGGATCCAAAGGGATGTTGATAAACACCGTCATCGTTAAGGCGCCGCATGAGCAATTCCGGGAAGGCCTTGTGAACCGCAATATCCTTTTTATAACCATCCACATCCACATTGGCCAGGTTATTCGAAACCGCATCGAGCCGATACTGTTGTGCGGTCATGCCGCTGGCGCCGGTGTACCAACCTCTTATCACCTCTATTGCCTCCTCTTTAACTATCGGAGTATCCCTCTCCTTTCTTGAGGTTGACAGAATGATTTTACAAATAGATATAGCTTCCATGCTTGTAAGAGTTAATGGCTTTGTATACTATCTTTGATACTTATGAAGCTCATCTATGCAGGTCAGTCAGAAAAAAAGAAAGGCATAACCGCTATTGCATTGTGCGCCCTCCTCTGGAGTACCAGCGGCCTCCTCATCAAGCTTATCCCCTGGAATCCCCTTGTTATATCCGGGGCAAGAAGTTTTATTGCATTCCTCTTTATCCTTATAGTTCGGTTCATCGAAAAACCGAAAAAATTTGGTAACAGCAGGATGCTCTACAGGATTCTCGGAGCCCTCTCCTATGGCGCTACCATGATACTCTTTGTTCTTGCCAATAAACTTACCAGTTCAGCCAATGTCATACTGTTACAGTATATTGCCCCCGTGTGGGCCGCATTGCTGGGCTGGCTGCTTATTGGTGAAAAACCAAAGGGTGCCCATTGGGCAGCCCTGGGGGCTGTGGCAGTAGGATTAGTGATTTTTTTTAAGGATAGCCTTTTCGCAGGTCCTGATACTTCAGTTCAAAACAAAGATTTCCATACTCTTTTAGGCAATATAATTGCCCTAATCTCAGGCATCACCTTTGCCCTCTATTCAGTCTTTATGAGGCTTGAAAAGGACGGAAGACCCGAGGACACGATCCTGTTTGCGCACCTGGGAACGGCCCTCTTCTGCTTACCCTTCTTTTTAATTCAGCCGCCCCGCATTACCCCGGTTGCCCTTGGCTCTGTGTTGGGCCTCGGAATATTTCAGATTGGGATCGCCTCCCTTCTGTTTGCATACGGTATCCGCCGGGTAACGGCGGTCCAGTCCATGCTTATCGCGCTGATAGAACCGGTGATGAATCCGGTATGGGTGTTTCTCGTAACCGGGGAACGGCCTGGGCCGGCCACACTGGCAGGCGGAACGGTAATACTCACAGCGGTTGTCCTGTCATCAATCTGGAGCAATAAGGGCGCTTGAGGTTTCTGCAAAACTCCCTGAGTTTTGAAAGAGCCTCGGTTCATAAAACTATGGGGCACCCTTGCGCTTTGTCGCTTTTTTTGCCATCATTTATATGACTATTTTAATCAGGAGTTGTACATGCCCATCAAAATTCCAGCGGCCCTACCGGCCTATGAAGCATTAAAGCAGGAAAATGTGTTCGTTATGACCGAAGCCCGGGCGGAACATCAGGATATCAGGCCCCTTGAGATTGCCATTGTAAATTTGATGCCCACCACGGTTGATACGGAAATTCAGCTGCTGCGGCTTTTAGGGAATACGCCGATTCAGGTGAATGTAACACTTCTGCGTATGGGAAGCCACGAATCCCGTAATGCGCCGCCGGGACATCTGGAAAAATTTTATGTTACTTTTGATCAGGTCATGCACAACCGCTACGACGGGCTTATTATTACGGGAGCCCCCGTGGAAACCTTGCCCTTTGAATCGGTCGATTACTGGGATGAACTTGTATCGGTAATTGATTATAGCCATGACCATGTATGGTCAACCCTTCATATTTGCTGGGGAGCCCAGGCGGGATTGTATCGGCGTTATGGGATTGGCAAACGGCAGCTTCCAGAAAAGCTTTTTGGTATATTTCCCCATGCGGTACATGAAAAGCGAAACATCCTTTTCCGGGGTTTTGATGATGAATTCCTGGCCCCCCAGTCCCGACATACCGAAAGCAACCAGGAAGCTATCCGCCAGCACCCTGCCTTAACGGTTGAATCGGAAAGCGACGAGGCGGGGATTTTCATTGCCACAGCCCGGGAAGGCCGGGAAATCTATGTAACAGGCCACCTGGAGTACGATGCACTAACCCTGGATAGGGAATACCGGCGGGATGTGGCCAAGGGACTTCCCATCAAGATTCCCAGAAATTATTATCCTCAGGATAATCCTGATCTTCCTCCGGTTGTCCGATGGCGGGCCCATGCCCATCTTTTTTTCTCCAACTGGATTAACTATGTCTATCAGGAGACGCCCTACGATTTAAACACCCTGGTATGAGGCTGGGCATGGCTTGGATCTTCGGGCCAGTCGTGTTTCGGGTAGCGTCCCCGCATTTCCTTTCGAACCTCTGCGTAGGAACCCTTCCAGAAGCGGCCTAAATCTTTGGTAACCTGGATAGGGCGTCCTGCAGGAGAGAGGAGTTCGAAAGTTAGTGGTTGACCCATGATGAGTGGAGTCTCGGCCATGCCGTATACTTCCTGAATCTTTAAGGAGACCAGGGGTTCTCCAGAATGATAGTCTATGGGATGGGCTGTTCCGGCGGGGCTGATGAAAAGGGGCGGAACCTCCCGGTTCATGACCTGCAGGGTCGCCCATCCGAGCCGTTCTTTAAGGGCCAGATACAGGTCCACAGCGGTAAGGACGGGTCCATCACTGACAGCTTCGCCATTCCAGATAAAGGGAGTAAGCCAGCTTTCAACCTCGGCGATGAGGTTTTCGTTGATCCATTGGGAGAACATTGTTTCTTCTGCCCCCAGGGAGACCTGCTTTGTATAATAGCGAATCCGGTCAAGAAGTTTCCGGGGGGTATCCTGTTCGCGGATCCGGAATGAACCGGGGTAGGCTTCGGCGGTTTCGTCCCAGGGAAGGATTTCCAGTCCCTGAGTTTTAATCAAAGCAGCCAATGCGGTGCTTGCTTCATGTTTGCTGCAGGGGCGCTGCTCTTCCTGAATTAGGAGGCGGCCAGCCCTGGTACTTACCCTTGCTTTTGGAATAAGCCCTTTCCAGACAACGGAGACTTCCCGTTCAAAATGTGGTGAGAGTATCGAAAGGGCAGTCTCATTTGATATGGGGGCGGCCAGATATATGGCTCCATTCCGTTCCCCCGCATCCGCATCCGCCGCCACAAGCCATTCGGCTTTTGCAAGCCTTCCTCGAATGAAAGCTTCCCTCCCTGATATGAAACGGAAAGAACCGTTTTCCTGCCGCCGGCATATACGGTCAGGGAAGGCTTTTGCAAGCAGTTCCCCTGCACGTTCTGCTGACTTATTTGTAAGAGAAACTTTGGCAGGAGAGACCTTAGAAAAGTCCTTGAGGACCCCTGATCCTGTTTCATCAGGTGAGGTTTCCATTTTGAGCCGCCTGAGTATGTCAAAGTAAAGTTCTAAAACTGCAGCATAACGGCCCTGATTTACCGGCTCAGATAGAGCTTCCAATCTAAGCCCTATGTCAGCATCGTTTTCTATGCCGGAAGGATCCCGTTCTGAAAGGAGGGCCGCTAAGAGAGCTCCCAGGTCCGCGTTTCCCTGCTCCTTTCCTGCCAAGGCAAGCATGGCAAGCCGGGGGTGCAGGGCAAGATGGGCAAGTTGTTTTCCCAGTTCTGTTGCACGTCCTTCCCTATCGATGGCTCCCATATCCAAAAGGAGCCCACGGCTTGCCTCCCAGGCAGGGCGGGGCGGCACTTCGAGCCAGGGTAGTGCTTCGGGGTCAGGGGCTCCCCAAAGGGCGCATTCCAGCACCAGGGAGGCCAGGTCGAGCCGGCGGATTTCCGGTTCCGTAGCAGCGGGCCGAACTTCCTGGGGAGACCAGAGACGGATGCAGCGGCCCGGTCCCAGCCGCCCCGCCCTGCCCCGCCGCTGGTCCACGGCCTGGGTGCTGGCCAGCTCAAGGCTGAGCCGGTCCATTCCGGTGCGTAAATGATATCTCTGGAGCCGTACCAGACCCGTATCGACCACGACCGATACACCGGGGACGGTAAGGCTCGTTTCGGCGATATTGGTGGCCAGTATAATACGAGCCGTTCCCTTTTCAGAGCCTTTAAGGACCCGCCGTTGTTCTGCTAAAGAAAGGCTTCCATGTAGGGGAAGCACCTCAATTTCTGGCCCCAGATCAGAAAGGAGTTCCGCTACCCCCTGAATCTCCCGTCGGCCTGGAAGAAAGGCAAGAATAGCCGATGGAGCTGCAGCAGCCGTTTCCTGCAAAAGGCTGCGCAGGGTCCTGGCACAGGCCTGTACAGGGCTCTCTCCCATCTTTGGGGGTCGGTACTCGGTTTCTATGGGGAACAGCTTGCCGGGATAATCCAGCATGGGGACCCTGTTAGGCCCAGTCCTTCCTTCGGTTTCATGTATCCTTCCAGCAATGGCTGTACAGTCCATAGTGGCGGACATGATAAGGATCTTAAGATCCGGCTTTATCCTGCAGAGATCCAAAACGAGGGCAAAAGATAGATCGGTAAACAGGGACCGTTCATGAAATTCATCAAAGATAATGGTAGATACACCGGGCAGTTCAGGATTCGTCTGAAGTCTTCGTACCAAAAGTCCTTCGGTGAGTACTTCGATCCTGGTGGCGGCTGAGGTTCGGCGTTCCATCCTGACCGCATACCCCACCGTCTTGCCTACCGGCTCCTCGAGCAGCTCCGCCATACGGGCTGCGATTCCAATGGCCGCAATACGGCGGGGTTCCAGCATAATGATAGAACCGGGATTTTCCAATAAGGCCAGAGGTACCAGGGTAGATTTACCGCTTCCGGGTTCTGCATGGAGAATAAGCCGCCCCTGGCGGTTCAGGTTTTCTACAATCTCGGGTAAATAGGGAACCAGGGGGAGCTTTGTTTGTGAGAGTTTTTCTAATAGGGTCATTCAATTATCATTGAAAAAGCATTAAAAGGGAAACCGTTCCCGCAGGGTAAGTCCGCCGGTCTGCTCTACCCTCAGTTCAAGCCGATCCCCCGCAGAGACCCGTTTATGGAGGGCACTGCCGTAATAGGATCGAACAATCCCCGCAGGTCGGGCACTAGTATCAGAACTGGTAAGCTGCACCAATTCTTTTAACCGTTCCCGATATATCTCAGGAGCGATACCATAGATATCATCATCTGCACGGTGGAACATATAGGGGATTCCCTTACTGTCTACACCACCGAGACTGATACCATTAATTTGTGCCACCTGGTCACTGAACACCCGGTAGGGAATGGCAATGTTCACCTTCCGGCCTGCGGCAATTTCAGAATAGTCAAAATTGAGGACTATTGCATCAATATAGATGTCCCGACCATCGATACTGATGGTCCGTGTTTCCGCTATGCTTTGCTGGTTGGCGGGATCAAAAAAGGTAATTTCAAAGGTGGTCCTGTCGTTCTGGGTGGAGAGGACCCTGATTTCTGCAACCTTCAGACTCCGTTCCAGATTTCGGAGCACGGCCTGCAATTCCTTTATACGGTTTGCAGCTTCCAGAGAGGCTTCTACCTTTTGTACCGTTTCACCGATGGCTACCACTGAAAGAGAAATGACCCCCATGATGAGGAGTACCGGCAGATTTGCCAAGAGGGATGCACCGAGCCTGCCTAAGGCGTCGATACATACGAACAATTTCTGGGCTGCACCAAAGGTGGTCCCCGCCGCCTGGGCAAGGAGCCGTTCCCGGTGCAGCGCACGGGAAAGGGTAAACACAAGGAATAACAGCAGGATGCCGCCATCAATGATATAACCTAAGGGAGTAGAAACGAGGAATACAATTACCTGCGAGACTTTTTTAACCAATTCCAAAGCCATATTTCACCTCATTCGCTTAGGATTTCTATGCCACCATCGGTATGAATTACGAGAGAATAAATAGTGCCAACCTCAAATTGCCGTAACTGTTTTATATCGTGAACAGCATTTCCAAAATAGGTAAGCAGTCTTTCGCCAGGATTAGCAGCGGCATTTGACCCATAGAGGCCTTCAGCGGTTTTTAATTTGGTAAAGAGTTCCTTAAGGATCTGCCGTTGCTGATCATTCAAACGGGATGAATCGTAGATCCCGGGGATGCCATTAAAATCATAATAATACATGAGATTAGTGCCGCCCCGGGGGGCTACTGCATCAGTAAAGACCCGTACCGGAAAGGCCATAGCCCCAGTTTTGAGCGGAACCACCAGGGAATCGATATAGAGGTCGCTGCCATTCCATGAGCGTTCAAAGGATGCGATTTCTTTCCCATCCCCATCATAAAAACGAAACCGGGCAGAAAGCTCCTTGTCGCTCCTGGAGAGCACCATAAACCGGAGCGGTACCGTAGTAAGCTTGAGGTTTTCGATGGATGTTTCTAATTCTTTTATAATTTTTTGCTGTTCCCTGAGGAACAAAGCCGCACCAACCGCTAAAATGATGAGAACCAGCACAATGACACAAAAAACAGTCTTTACAAGACCTTTAAAACTGATAGATCTGTGCTTATGTTCCTTTTGGAGCTTCTTTGATGGATTCTTTTGATTAGCTTTCAAATAATTCCCCCTGCTGAGTAGGTCTCTTGTTACGGCCATCGAGGGTTTTACTATGGTCCCCCAGGACCTGGGGCTGCGATTTATGGAGATCCTCAGTAATCACCACCCTTTTTGCAAGCAAGGGAGCCCGTTCCGGATGTTCCAGCAGTTCTAAGAATTGTTCTTCGTTGATGACAGGGATGCCCAGTTCCCGGGCTTTCTGGTTTTTACTGGACCCTGAACTTGGATCGTTTGTTACCAGGAAAGAAAGATCCTTAACCACCGAACTTTTTGCCTGTGCGCCGAGAGCTTTAATTTTTTCTTCCGCCTCAGAGCGCTTCATGCTTTGCAGTTCCCCGGTAAAACAGAAAGAGTAGCCCCTTAAGACCTGGGATTCCTCCGGAGGAGGTGCAGCGATGGTAATAATGCCTGTAGCAAGAACCGCATCCATGTCTTCCCTGGTTTCCTTAAGTCCCTCTACAATGGTCCGAGCGGTGATTTCACCAAGGCCGAAAACCTGAGAAAGCTGCTCCACGGTAGCAGCCCGCAGTTTATCCAGGGTATTGTAGCCTGCCGAGGTGACCCGCTCCATAATAAGTTCACCAACACCATCAAAATCAAAACCTGCAATAAAGGCTGCAAGGGACAAGGTCCGGGGGGTCCTGAGGTGACGAATGACTTTTTTTGCAGAAAGTTCCCCCATCCGTTCCATAGCAGATAATTCCTCTTCCGTGAGAGTATAGAGGTCCGCTATTCTGGTAAGGCGCCCCGATTCAAAGAGGCGCTGCAATAGCTTATCTCCAAACTCCCGGATATCAAGGACAGAAATCCATTTTTCTATGCGGTGATGAAGCCGTTTAGGGCATTGAAGATTGGGACAATAGAGCCTGGTACCGGCATCGACAAGGATACTGCCGCAGGTACCGCAGCGGTCAGGAAAGGATATATCCTTGAGTGAATGGGGATCCACAGAGTCCAGGGCGCTTACGGCCAGACCTTCTATTTTGGGGATGATTTCCCCCCGCTTTACCACCCGGACTGGACTTCCAATCTTTAGTCCCAGGGCCCGGATCATATCGGGGTTGTTCAGATTGGCCCGCTGTACCGTGGTACCCGCCAGCCGTACCGGGTCCACCATACCAATAGGAGTATAGGTTGAACCGGACTCACTCCATTCAACGGCCCTCAGTATACTTATTGCTTCTTCCAGATCAAACTTAAAGGCGATCTGCCGCTCCGGCCGGGCCCGTCTCAGGTCCGCCATATCGGTCTTCAGGTCCTTTACGACAAGTCCGTCGATATCATAGGGCAGGGAATCCCGTTGGGCAGCCACTTCTTCCCGGTAGCGGATAATAGCCTCTATATCGGTAAACACCTTTGCAGGGGTAACCATAAAGCCCCTTGCTTCGAGCCAGTGTATTTTTTCCAGTTCATCGGTAAAGAGTGCATCGTTAGAGGGATCAGAAACATCATAGCAGACCAGTTCCAGGTCCTCGCAGCCCGCTCCATCCTTCCGCCTCATAATACCGTTAGCGGCGTTTCGACAATTAGCCTTATCCTTATATTTGCTCTGCCAGATTGCCCGTGGCATCAGCACTTCTCCCCGGACTCCTCCTGTAAAAGGAACATCCAGGGTACTGAGAACCCCCTTCATACGCCGGGCATTGGCCGTAATGTCATCACCAATAACCCCATCACCTCTGGTCACGGCCCGGGTGAGCCTGCCCGCTTCGTATTGGAGCTCCAGGCTTGCCCCATCCAATTTATATTGAACCACATAGGATGCCGCGGCGGTCTTCGCTGCCCATGAGCGGAATTCATCAGGATTTGCGGCCTTTTCCTGGCTTCCCATGGGAATTAGATGGGGTGCCTTGGGAAAACCATCCACCGAATCCTGGCCTACCTGCTTAAACAGGGGATTCGATGGGTCCAGGCTCCGCAATTCATCCCAGAGGGCATCGAATTCGGCGTCAGAAACCTCAGCTTCTCCATTATAATAGGAAGCCTGATACTGGCGGATGAGACGCTCCAGGGTAGATTTCCGGTCCTGTTCCATCAGTGCTTGCTCCGTACCATATAAATTTCATGGACCTCATGGGCCTTGTCCAGTCCTTTTTTTTCGAATTTAGTCAGAGGCCGCCATTCCTGTCGGGGAGCAAAACCGCCATAGGGATTTTCTAGGCCCGGTGTCGCAGAAAACTCCTCCAAAGCCCAGCTGCCATAGTCGGCCCAATCGGTGGACATATACACATAGGCACCCTTTTCCATCCGAGACACAAGCAGATCCGTAAAGGGCCGTTTAATAAGCCGCCGCTTGTGGTGCCGTTTTTTAGGCCAGGGATCGGGGAAAAAAATATGAAAGCCATCCACCGATTCCGGCGAAAGCATATCCTTAAGAACCTCAACCGCATCATGTTCGATGATCCGGATGTTTTCCAGGCTCCGCTGTTCTATTTCCCAGAGCAGCTTCCCTACCCCAGGGCGATGGACTTCGATTCCAATATAATTGATATTCCGGTTTTGTTCCGCAAGCTGCGCAGTGGCATCTCCCATGCCGAATCCTATTTCCACAATGACTGGATTGTGATTTTCGAAAAGAGCTCGGAAATCCAGGGTACGTTTTTCATAGGGAATGCAAAACCTGGGAGCGAGGGCTTCATAGCTTCTCCTTTGGGCGTCACTCATCCTGCCTGCACGAAGGACAAAACTGCGGATTGTGCCAAGGGGTGTTTCTTCGCTTGCTTTTTCCATACAAGGGGTCTCCAGAAAGGTTTTTTTGGTAAAAACCTCAAGGTTTTAGGGGCACCATTTTTGTCAAAGCTCCAAGATTGCCATCGGGGTCTTCTGCCCACAGTGCCAGGGCAAATACCGCAGGGGCCAGGTTAAAACCCTTAAGGTTCCCCGACAGATTCGTTAATGGGATCCTACGAATAAGGGATCCTGTCCTATCATAACAGAGCAGAGAATTTTTAGGATAGGTCGAACGGACCGTAAAATTGTCCCCCTGAATTTGAAGCTGCGGAAAGGGATACCTGCTTTGTATCGGAGCATCAAGGCCGATTGTCCTTTCTGACCTGTCTCCCCCCTGGTCGGTAAGGATGAGCCGGTACAGGCCCCGGGGCAGGCTCTGTCCATCAACCATACTAATACTGTTGCTTCCGACCCAAAGCTGATTATCCTTCATAACTGTAAGCCAGTCGGAAGAACTCAAGGTCCAGTACAGTTGCTGTTCATCATTGATGATATAGAGCCTGTCCAGATCCTCTTTTCCGTCCTCATCCTGAGCAAGCACAAAGAGGCTCAGCTGTTCCTGAATGCCCCCGGCGGTTTCATTGTAAATCAGCTTATAAGTATAATTTTGAATTTGCGGGGCTGACCGGGAACAGGAAATCAGGGGCAGATTGATGAACATAAGGGGGGCTAAAATCAGTACTAATCCTGACGGGCGTTGACGCATAACCCTATAATATCGCCCTTGTCTTTTCCCTGCAAGGGCATATACTTTGTAGCCATGCATAATTTACGGATCCACGAGTGTAATAACAAAACAGTACAACGGGGAACTTATATTCTATTTTGGATGCAGGCTTCAGTTCGGGGCCGAGGGAATCTGGCTCTGGACTGGGCTGTGTCAGAGGCAAATCGGCAGAGGATACCGCTGGTGGTGGTCTTCTGCCTGCAGGAGCGGTATCTTTCAGCATCCATACTTCATTATAGACACCTCCTTGCAGGCCTGGCGGAAGCTAAAAAAGATTTGGAAGAAAAAGGAATAGGCCTATACCTGTTTCAAGGAAGCCCCGAACACATTATCCCAATTGTAGCCCAGCAGGCATCCCTTGTCGTACTTGATACGGGATATCTGCGGCACCAGCGGACATGGCGAAACCAATTAGGGGCTTTGCTTCCCTGCAGAACCGTCTGGGTCGAATCCAACGTGCTTGTTCCCATAAAAGCCGCGAGCCCTAAGGAAGAATGGTCAGCCTATACGCTGAGGCGAAAAATTGCCCCCCTTTTCGATGATTTTTTAGATATATCTACCGAAGAGGTCCCGAACCATCAATCTTTAGGATTAGATGTAGTACCTCATATGGCTGAGCTAGAGCCCCTTTCATTAGATGCGGTACTGATGAATCCTCCAGGTCTTACACCACAGCGTATGCTTGAACAGAAAATAACAGAGCAGCCGGGGCATGAAAAAGCTATAGATTCATTCATGCAATTTATAGCCAGGGGAATCGATTCCTATGAAACGGACCGGAACAATCCGCTTTTACAGGGGACTTCCCGGATGAGCGCAGCCCTGCATTTTGGGTTTGTGTCTCCCCTGGAACTGGCTGCAATCATTAAGAAAGAGCTGGGCATCCACTGGCTCTCATCCTGCTCCCATCCAGGGGCAGCCGCATATCTGGAAGAATTAATTGTCCGGCGGGAGCTGGCTATCAACTTTTGCTATTATAATGATTCCTATGATACACCGGCCTGCCTGCCAGACTGGGCGATAAAAACACTGAATGAAGGGAACCTTCATCAGCAGCAAGTCATCTATGACTTTGAAACCCTGGAAGCGGCTCAAACAGAGGACCCATATTGGAATGCTGCTCAAAATCAGATGGTAAGAACCGGATACATGCACGGATACATGCGGATGTACTGGGGAAAACGGATCCTCGCGTGGACTAAAGACTACGAAGAAGCCATGCGATTTGCCATTTTATTAAATGATCAGTATTCTTTAGATGGGAGGGATGCCAACGGATATGCAGGCATAGCCTGGTGCTTCGGTAAACATGACAGGCCATGGGCTGGGCGTCCCATTTATGGCACAGTCCGTTATATGAATGCTGCGGGCCTGCGGAGAAAATTTGATGCCGATGCCTATGCAGCTCTTTATACCTAGATTATAATAATAAACTATTTAAGAGGAGGCTTTCATGTTCGATTATGTAGAGTATACTTCGGTAGATGGGCCTAATAAAAAGCATGATGTAGAAGTCTATGCCCTTTCCACCTGCGGTTTTTGCAAACGGGCTTTGGCATTTTTAAAAGATCAGGGTATTGCCCATAGATATATCCATGTGGATCTTATTCCGCTGGAAGTAAAAAATAAGATAAAAGAAGCTCTCCATGAGCAGTTTAAGGAACATGTATCCTTTCCTTTCGCCGTTATTGATGGGAAAACCACCCTTATCGGTTTCCTTGAACCGGACTGGCGCAAAACCCTGCTGGATTAAGAATAGAATATTTGAGGAGAAAACCATGCCCCCTAAAAGCATTGAGGAAACAAAAACCTTTACCGAGATGGTAGCCCGCAAACAAGGCTGGGTATTAACGAAAGATGAAACTCTCTATCAGGATCTGGTTACGGGCCTTAACACCAACTGGAACCGATATGGCTATTACCTCTGTCCCTGCAGAGATACAGACGGTTCCCGTGAGGCAGACAAGGACATTCTCTGTCCCTGCGAATATTCAAAGGCCGACATCGCAGAATACGGTCACTGTTATTGCTCTCTTTATTGGTCAGAGGATTTTGCAAAGTCGGGCAAAAAGGCAACTCCTATTCCGGAACGGCGGCCTTATAAATAGAAGCTTAAGGTAATAATGGTGGTGTCGGAGCTTTTTATCTGGCTCACCAGGGACTCGAATTTTACACCGACCTTTTCGCAGGCCTCATTAAGATAGGATAAATAGTAGAGTCCCAACTCAGTATCCGCACTGCCTTCGGGGATTTCCTTGTAAAAATCGAAGAGGCTTTTCTTTTTAAGATCCGCAGATTTTTTTGAATCAATGCTATCCTTGATAACCTGATATTCCCCCTCTTTATTGTAAAGGGTTATCTGCAGCTTTCCCTGGGTACCAATACTGGAACTGGTTCCTCCGATCTTCCATGAAACATACACAAGATCATTTTTCTTGGTGAGTTCCTCGATAACCCGCATCCGGATATTTTGATCAAATAGAACCGCATTCGCATCTACCGCACCGCGATACAGGTTTGCAGCCTCCCTGCGGAGATTGGCATTTTCAGCATTCACCGCAAGCTCTATCACCATGAGGGCCACATATTCTGCAATCCGGGATTTTTCGATGAACTCAGCCATCATAATCCTGATATCTTTAATAAGATTATCAAAATGCTCAACTCCGCGGAATTTAATCAATATAAACCAGATAACGGACCGTAAATTATTTAAAAATTTTTCACTTAAGAAAAGCTGAATGTTCTTTTCTTCAGGTAAAAGGTTAGAATTTCTTGTAATCGCCGTCCTTATTGGAGCCAGAATCTCTTCCCGTAATTCATAAACCTGTTTTTCCTGTTCCTTCAGGTAATTTTGAAGAAATGTGTCGTTAAATTTAGTTTTTTCATCAATAATAGAGGCAGGATTGGTTCTATTCCATTTTTTTATTACATCTGAAGCAAGTATTTTTGAGAAAAGCATATTGTTAAATTGTCTATATAGGAGACTGTACACGATCAGTTTGCAGAGATCCATCACTTCCTGGCGCCTTGAAACAAATTCCGGCCTGGAAATTTCTATTTTTGATATATAATCGATAAGCAATAACCGCTGAATTGCGGCGGGAACAAACTTATCCAGCAGCAATCCATACTCATCCACATTGTCGGCTAATTTAAATTTCGTAAGTTTTTTATTCTGTTTAATGAATACAGTGGTGCCTTCTTCTGAAAGCACAATTTTAAGGGGCAAATCCAATACGGTTTTTCTTTCCTGATTTGACATATAATTTATTATAACTGAAAAGACTGCTTCTGTCATCCTAATCTTGACGGTTTTTACTAGGCCTACTATCTTGTACCGGTGCATCAGGTATGTAAAAGCTATTCTAAAACCATCACTTTAGGTGCCATTCTCTTTCTTTTTTTTATTCATGGACTCTTTGCTGAGTCCCCGGAAGTTTCCCGTCTGCGTTCCCGAGTAAAACAGGGGGACCAGGAAGCAAAAAATACTATAGAAATCATTCACCAGGCAGAAACACTTAAGATGCGTTATGAGCTGCGACCTCTGCTGGAGAACTATGGCGGCTTCGGTACTTCAATTCAAATTGACATAAGCGGTACAGATACAGATCCGGAAAAGACTGATATAAATCTGCTTGTAACCTTTCCGTTGTACTCAGAAGCGGCGGTCCATTTAGGTCTTTCAGTTCTGAACCAGCTTGCAAACCATCTGCCATCCAGGCCCCTGCGGGTTGCATTTTTGGCGGACGAAACCGAAGGATACCGGGGTCTCCAAGATCAGTTAGATCAGTTTGATGATCCAGAATCGGTGGTGATCCTCTATCTGGATGTTATTTCGGAACAGGGACCTTTATACCTATATCAGGGCTCCCAGAAGCACATAAGTCCCCGCCAATTGGTTGAGCAGGTCCTACTGATGGGAGCTAAGTATAAAATTCCTGTTGAAATTCCCCAGCCTTACAGCGAATTATACAGACTTGGCTGGGTTTCTGCCCCTGAGGCTTTGGAAATGATCCAGAACAGGGGTTTTCCTGCCCTTTATTTTTCTGATTTTATACAAGGAACTATTTCCGAACCATTTTCAGAGCACTCCAATTCAGAATATGCTCAGCAACTTTCTGTTTTCTTTAAAGCGCTCATAGATAATTGTCCCCGGTCCCCTGCTCTATTTGACTATCATTATTCATTGATTGCATTCAATAAAAACTATGTACTGGTTGATGAAAGAACAACATTACTATTGATTGTAAGCAGCATTTTTATCATTATTTTATTTTTAACCATATATTCAATAGTATTTAGACGAACAATTATACACCACTGGATTGTTTTTATACGCCGGTCCTGGGTAATTCTCGTCTATTATGGATTGCTGATAATCTCCTTTTACGGAAGCAGATTTGTATTCAAACTTTGGCAACTAAGAAATGGACCAGGGGCTCAAATTCCCCTGGAAATGGCTTTTGTGTTTCTTTTAGTATGGTTTTCTTTGTTCAGCCTGCTCTCACCCCTGACCCAGAAAATAGTAATTCCAAAACGCTCCAGTTTTTATGGCCACAGTGCGATAGTAGTCCTCTTGCTTGGATTATTAACCTCTACTGCTATCGATATATCATTTATGCCCGTATTCATCTGGGCCCTGCTTTGGGTGTTTGTGGGGTCCTTTGTTCATTCATTTTCTCTCAGTCTTTTCAGTACTATCCTGGCACCTGTCCAGCTGTTGATTCTGTTTATCATTGGAACGATGAACGGGAATAAGCTTACTTTCTTATTATTGCTGGATTCTACACATCCAGGAAATAACCTGTTATTTTCCTTTTTAATACTTCCCTTTGTCTTACTCTGGAAACGTACGATCCTCTTACATATTCAAAAATCGAGGATTAAAAAGGAGCAGAAGCAATATTTTATAGGCCGGTTTGTTTTTGCTGGAGCTGCTATAATAGCCCTGCTGACCTTGACACCCCCTAGTCAGATAACTCAAAACCTTGAAACAGACAAAGCAGCCACGTTGACAGAGAAGCCCCAATTTCATTGCAAAGTTTCAACCACAACATTCTTAAACCAGCGTTCAGTAAAAGTGACTATTACTGCCACATCCCCTCTGGACCTGTATGTAATATCTTTAGAAAACCCTCATGATGATAAAACTATTCAACTTATAGAAAGTACCATACCCTTCAGTGCCCAGGGAACTGGCAAACTGGTTTCAAACCTAGCAAAAAATCCGGATAACCCCTTTTCTTTTGAGCTTCTCTTGCCAAAGGATGAGCAGCTGAAGATTGGAATTACCGGGATTCGGGGTGCTGAAAGCACCGAACAGATGTTCTCTGTACCATAAGAACATCGATTCGATTAATCCAGGGCTGATTTTATTTCCCCCACATTGGCGCTTAGATCCTGTTCCACCGCTTTTCTAGCTTCCATAAGTGCTGATTGAATGGCTGCAGCTTCGGTCCCGCCCTGGCCCTTTACTGAGATGGTAGGCCTTGCAATGGCTACCGTACCGTTGCTGCGAACAATACGAATTTGAGCCCGGGCTGTGCTGGTAAAAATATTATAGGTCTTCCCGTTCAGGACCATCTGACGGGGTTCATCATACTGGACATCGGCTAAAACGAGGTACGACACGGCGGCCCCGCCTACATTGCAGGCCCTCTGTATGGCCCCTAAATCGCCCTGCAGGGCTGCAGTAAAGGTTTTTGGATCCAATGCAGAATCGGTGGGTAAAAGATCCAGCCCGGTGCCGTTCAAGGCCCGGCTGATGCTGTCTACCAGCGGGGCCGCACCCGTTTTGGGAGCCGGTGATGCCGCCGTGGCTCCTGATTGGGATGAAGCGGGACCTTCAGAAGCAAAAATCCTTGCAGTCCGTGCAGGCAGAACATAGGCAAAATCTCTATGAACTTCAGGGAATGCCCGGGTCTTTCCCCGGTTAGAGATGACCAGCATGGCCCGGATAAGCACGGGCTTATCGGTCCGGTTCAGGCTCCTAACAACCGTAGAAGCAAGCCCGTTTGCATCGGTAGTACTGGAGAGGGTAATATCGCCTATACCATCGACAAAGGCAAAACGAATAGGCGCATCGGCTACAACAGCCTTACCAAAGTCATAGTTCACCACAAGCCGTACCACCGGCATAAGACCACTCCCCTTTGCAAGGTCCCGGACATTACCAGCCCGCTGGGTTCCGTCTTCCTTAATCCATTCATCACCAGCCTCAAGGGTAAGCCGGGCGCCAATCTCTGTAAGTTTTTGGTCCGCTTTCCGTACCAGTTCAGAGCGCTGGCTTTTTCTGTTTGCATTGGTTTCTGGAGCAGCTTCATCATTCAAAGCAAGGATACCAACCAGATGTTTAAGGGCTTCGACCGGATGGTTTGTATCAAAAGCATCCTGAGAAGCCTGCATAAGGCTCTCCATGGACTTTATCACATCCTGCTCCTGAGCCCCGTACACAACAGCGCCCCAAAACAAAAAAAAGGTCACAGCAAGTACATATACTTTTGAATGCCCCTGTGTCATAGAAATGCCTCCAGCCTTAATAAGAATGCTACTCTTTCCAGGACAGCCTC
>Ga0208198_1000737_pt1 | contig 33895 bp, 24 predicted proteins | sample AD_JPNTR2_MetaG_FD_184446 | JGI IMG/M metagenome (GOLD analysis project Ga0208198, IMG submission 184446) | Active sludge microbial communities of municipal wastewater-treating anaerobic digesters from Japan - AD_JPNTR2_MetaG (SPAdes) (version 2) | ecosystem: Engineered > Bioreactor > Anaerobic...
ACTTTTTTCACTAAATAGTATACTGATAACAAAAAATGTTCACTACACTTTTCAAAAATTAAAAATAAAAGTCAGTATTTACAAGGGTTTCAGAGCACTCATGGCAATTTATCTGTCAAACTCGGGACTGTCGGGATTATTTTTTTCTTTTATGAATTCTTTTCTTTTTCAATCCAGCTTCATGAAAAGCCCCTCCTCCTTTTTTAATATCGGGAACTTTTACAGGATTCTTCTGTTGATTAAGTTGTTTTTCTTCTTCAAGTAAAACTGTTGAAACGAGAATTCCATCCGGAATTTCTATCTTTTCAAAAGGAATATCAGAAATAAATTCAGGTTGCTTTTCTAGAGAACTAATCATTAAAACTTCTGTTCCTCCTGCTCCTGCCCTGCCTGTACGCCCTACGCGATGTATAAAATCGTTATAAGAGTCGGGAACTGAAAGATGAATTACATGACTAACTTCTTTAAAATCCAAACCCCTTGATACAACATCTGTTGCTATAAGTGCCTTAATTTTACCCTTCTCAAATAATTTTATTGTATTAAATCTGTTATTTTGTGCCTTGTTTGAATGCAGAACTCCAATATTATCAAAACCTTCTTCCCTAAGTTTTTCATAAGTATAGTCTGCAAGTTTTTTACCTGAAACAAAAATCAATGTTTTACGAAACTCATTTTTAGAAAGTAAAAATTTCAGAAGTTCAATTTTAGTATTAATATTTGGAACCTCATAAAGCAAATGTTTTATTCTTTCTATCGGAGGATTTTCATCTTCGATTTTTATAATTTCAGGTTCAATAAAATATCTATTAATAAATTGCTCTATATCCTGTTCAAGAGTTGAGGAAAACATGATATTTTGCCGCTTTTGCGGTAAAATATCCAGAATTTGTTCGAGTTGTGGTCTAAAACCAAGACTTAGAAGTTCATCAACTTCATCAATAACTAATTTCTTAATATTACTAAAACGTATAACACCTGTAACAGCAATATCAAAAATACGGACGGGGGTACCAACTATGATATCTACGCCGCCATCATTTAAATTTTCAATTTGTGTTTTAATATTAGCTCCACCATAAACATCCTTGATTCGTAAACTTTTGTATTTACAAAGCTTTAAAGCCTCTTCTTTTACCTGCAGAACTAACTCACGAGTAGGAAGCACTATTAATGCTCGCGGATGCTTTTCTTTAGAAAATTCAAGCATGCCCAATAGAGGTAAAAGATAGGCAAAGGTTTTACCGGTGCCAGTTGGAGCAATACCAACAACGTCTTTGCCGGCAGTAATTCTGCGAAAAGTTTTTTTCTGAATTGGAGTCGGATAAACAAATTCCAATTCATCCAATACCTTTAGCAAGAATTTATTCACACGTAATTCTTGAAAATTCACGAACAAAAGTTTTTTTTAAGATAATTATTCTTCTAATGGCAAGTCAATATTCCACCATTCATCTTTTTCTATTACACAAGGAGTATTTAGAATGCTGACACCTACATCATTAGAGGTTTTAATATTAAATGAATCTCTATTAATAATTAGATTATAAGAAACTCCTCGATAAATAAATCTTACTTTTAGTCTTTCTAATTTTTCCGGTAACTTTGGATTAATAGAAAGTACTTTAGACTTAAATTCTATTCCAGCATATACATTTAAGAAATACATAACAGTTGCAGCCATAACTCCCGAGTGTATCCCTTCTGCTGTTGTTCCTCCCTGAATATCAATATAATCACTCATCAAAGCTTCCCGATAAAATTTTTCGGCTATATCATACAATTCGAGTTTATTGGCGACATAAGCATGAACAATTCTGCTTAAGGTGCTTCCATGTGAAGTCCTTTTTAAGTAATAATAAAAATTCTTTTCGAGATAATCTTTACTTAATTCATATCCCAATTGCACAAATGTTTCGTTTACTTCTTTATCACTAAGATTATAGAAAATCATCAGTACATCAGCTTGTTTTGAAAGTTTATACTTATCAGGATCATCACCTTCGGCTTTCAAAATTCTATCCATACGATAGATATTACCATACTTCTGTCTGTAATATTCCCAATCCAATTCTTTTAAATTAAAATATCCGTCAAACTGTTCTATTATTCCTTCTTCGCTAATATTAACATTCAAGTTCTCGCTGATATCTTTCCATCTTTTCAATTCCTCCTCAGAAGGACAATGTTCACATGGTTTTATATTTCTATATTTATAATACAGGTTAAGCGTTTGACTCAATGTCCATGCGAGCATTACGTTAGTGTAGGCATTGTCCCTAAGCCCCCCCCTCTCATCGCTGTATTCAGCTTTTTCGTGAAATTCATCTGGCCCCATCATATTCTCGGTATGATAACGGAAATCTTTTGCGGAATATTTACATGCCGAAACAAAAAATCTACAAATTTCGACAAGCATCTCCATACCGTATTTTTTTATAAATTCATTATCATTGGTAGCCTGATGATATCTTATAATATTGTATGCTATTGCCAGAGAAACATGACGTTGATTACGACTGTAATCGGGGCCCCATTTCCCTGATTTAGGATTTAAGTGAAGTTCTTGCGTTTCTTCTTCACCTGTACTTCCGCTTTGCCATGGAAACATAGCTCCGCTGTAACCATTATCTGCAGCATATTTTCTGGCTGCATCAAGTCGCCTGTATCGATACATCAGCATAGATCTGGTAATTTCAGGGAAATGAATATTATAAAACGGTAATATAAACAATTCATCCCAGAAAATATGCCCGCGATATGCTTCACCGTGTAATCCTCTTGCCCCAATACTTACATCAAGATCACATATATGCTTTGATGCGGATATCATCGTATGATATATATGCAGCCTTAATAACTTCTGTGCTAATCTGTCTCCGTTGATACTTATATCTGCCTCTTCCCATATTTTTTTCCACTCTTCAACAGATTTATTTATTTCGTCGGATAACAATTCAAAACTTTTTGCTTTTTCGATAACATCAACTTTAAACGGATTTAAACTATTACTATATGCAACTATTTTTCTAACAACAAAATCCTTATTCTCTTTAACATCAGAAACAAAATATGCATTTATTTCTGATTCGTATTCTACAGTTTCAAAATCATAGTTTTCCAGACTTGAAAATAGTTTAGCTGCAACTTCGATATTTATTTTTGATTGTGTTGTTGAGGTTTTTAACCATATAACATTCCCTTCGCGTCCTGTTTGTGCTTTGTCAAGATGGTGCTGGTTAAGTTGTCTGTAACGTTCAACCCCATCGTTAATCAAATTGCCGTCAATGCCGGTTTTAATAGTAATTTTTGCAGAATAATTTAAAGGAGTAACACTATATTCCATTCCGGCAACATTTCGGTCGAACATACTTATAAAACGTACAGATTCAATCATTGTACGTCTGCCTTTTTTATCTTCGATTAAAGCCCACCCTGAAAGAATTCCTTTTTTCATGTCAAGGTTTCGCTCTATATCGAGAATTTTTATTTCGTTAGAATTGACAAAATCTTCGCCATCGATTTTAAAGGTAGTATATAACCAATTTGGACAATTTACGAGGTCTTCATTAAAAACAATTTTATCCTGAACTTGCGAAGGTAATTTATTATAAACACCTGCCATATATGTTCCGGGATAATGAAATTTAGAAGCCTTCTCTTCGCAGAAATTACCACGACTTGTAAAAAATCCGTTTCCAACAGCCAAAAGCGATTCTCTGCTTTTTTCCTTTTCGGGATCAAAATCAAAATATTTTAGGCACCAGCAATCTTCTTTCAATCCGGCCTCAAACCATGTCTGAATTGTTTTTATATCAATATCGGAAAGATCGCTCACAACAATATCAGCACCATTTATTCTCAACTCACGCGAATTATCATGTCTGGCAATACCTATGACAAGTCCAAAATTTCCTTCTTTACCCGCTGCAACACCACTCACGGCATCTTCTACTATGGCAGTTCTATAATAATTAACTCCAAGTTTGTCGCAAGCATTAATAAAAATATCCGGAGCAGGTTTCCCTTTTAAATTTTCTTTTTCTGAAACTATCCCATCAACAAAAACTTCAAAAAGATGATCTAATCCTGCTCTCTTTAAGATAGCCATACAGTTTTTACTGCTACTGGCAACACCAATTTTTATATCCTGAGATTTTAATTGTTTAATAAGTTCAACAGTACTCTCAAAAACATCGGCACCTCTTTCTTGTAGAATTTTATTAAACAAAACATTCTTTTTATTACCAATTCCACAAATAGTTAGTTCTTCAGGAGAGTCTTCAAGATTTCCATAAGGAAATTCTATACCTCTTGATTCAAAAAAAGATTGAACCCCGTCGTACCGAGGTTTACCATCAACATACAAAAGATAATCTTTTTCAGGATCAAAAAATTTATAATCAGAAATGTTTTTCTCTTGATAATATTTTTCCAGCACTTCATCAAAAGTTTGTTTCCATGCCGAACAATGAACAGAAGCTGTGTCGGTAATAACGCCATCGAGATCGAATATTACTGCATCAAATCCTAAAGCCATAACTAAAAACTTATATGTTATTTACGCGGTAAATATAAAAAATTATTTTGCAGATAATGAACAAAAAATAATAAGCAAATAATTTTTACTCCTAAATAATTTTGAACTGTAATTTATTGTTCGTTACGTACGATTTATAAAAAATTTTAGATTATATAATTTATTCTGATACAAAATTTTTAGAATATAAATTCCAGCTGACAATTCATTTACATCCAATGATATCGTGTTTTGACTGAACACTGTTGTCGTTAAATTTTTTATTTGTTTTCCGTTATAATCGTAAACTTGAAACAAAATTTCTCCGTTTAAATTTGTATTTGAATTAATTTCTAATTTTTCAATAACTGGATTTGCCAACAAATAAAATTCAACATCCAATATTTTACTTCCACAATCTACATAAATGATTTTGAATCTATGCTCAGTTCCATCAAAATCAACCTGACTAAGCCTGTAATAATTTTTTTTCGCAAGGTTCTGTATCGTCTATAAAACTGTATTTATTCAATTGATTTGAAAAACCTTTTCCGGGAATTTTTGCAACTATTGTAAAATTTTTCAAATCACAAGATTTTTCTAGGATAAAATGGTCGTTGTTGATTTCGGCGGCAGTAGTCCATGAGACGAGAGGCAATGGTGCATGAGAGGTAAAACATGAGGCACCGAAATCAACTAAAACGACCGGTAATAAACTGTTAGCTTCGAATGCACCAATAGATGGAGAGTCTGGTCTTGAATTATTTAAAATATCATCGGATATTCCTGTTAATTGAACTCCACTTCCTGAAGCAGGAGAGCTGAAATAGATCCTCAAGTCGTTTGTGGAGGGATTTATAAATAAAGGATCTTCTTGTATGGAATTAGCATCATCAGAATTATCATTTGAATGACTTGCTAATTGCCAATCCTCTATAGAGTTAAAATAGGCCTTTGATCCTGAATCATATACTATGTCATTGGAAGCATTAGTGTAAAATAAGTTAAAATCCGAAGAGGCAAATATTCCGGTTTGTTTATAAATACAAAAACAATCACCCGCTTGGCAAAATTCATCTCCAATGTTGATTATATTATTTTTCAACCTGATATTTGAGTAAGCATTATTTGCACTGCCATAAAAGCCATATCCTCTTTTCATGTATATTGAGTTAAAATATATATCTATTTCCGGTGCAGCAGCAGAAACACTTATAGCAGCAGGTATTCCTGAAGGATTGTCGTTATTATTTATGAAAAAATTATTCACAATTTTTAGCCCCGTTACATTATCAGATGTATTGATCATATCTCCATTATTCCCTTGAATGATTGTATTTTTAGTTATTTCGGTATTTTTCGCTCTTTGAATTGAAATTATCGCACTTGAGCTATTATTTTCGATTTTATTTTTTTCAAATTTATTATTTTCAGGAAAGTATGTACTTGTGGTTGTGTTTGCAAAAACTCTAATACACCTGCCGGGAGAATATATTGTATTGTTTCTGAAGATATTGTTTTTAGGAGGTGTAGCAGAAGTGCCGTAAATGTTAATTGCAGCTTTCGTTCCGTCGCCAATATGTTCAATATAATTATTCTCTATAATACAGTTTTGAACATCTCCGTTTAAATATATAGCATCAGAGTTTGAACTTATTCCTGAATATTTTATTTCACAGTTTTTTATTATATTGTATTCGGTTCTGCTAGTTCCGTTAAAAATAACGCAATATCCACTATATCTATTTTCAACAGAAAGATCTTGAAAAACAACATAATCAGATCCATTAATAGAAATTACGTTAACGGAGGTTGTTGTTGGTGATTGAAATTTAGTATTATCTTTTCCAGCTCCTTTAAAAACCAGATATGCAGAGGAACTACCTTGATCTGAACTACTAATTGAAATGCTATATTCATAAGTTGTTCCATACAAACTTGTAGTGTTATAAAGACCGGTGTCTATAAAAACAGTATCACCTGCACCAAGAGTATAAGTATCAATTATATATTGTACAGTACGCGCAGGAGTTCCGAGAGATTTTCCTCTGTCAGCACCCGAATTGTTACCAACCGCTTTACAATAAATATCACCTAATGTAGAACCATCGTTAACATAATATTTTTTAGGTTGCGAAAAAAGCTTTGTTCCACAACATAATACAATAATAGAACTAATCAAAAACAAGTAAGATTATTTTAACATTTTTTGTACATCTATAATTGAACTCTTTAGCCGAAGCAAAAATAATAAAAAATTTTAATATTTCAACATTTTATTAAATTTATTTTTTATTAAAGAGTTTTTTTCATCAAAACAAATATAAAAACAAGACCCTTTTATGAGCTAATATTAAACTTTAGCCTCAAAATAAACAACTATTGTATAATATTTATATCTTGAATTATTTTTTATTTTTGTAGAATAAAATGATTATTATGCAATAATTCTTTTAAATATAATTTCTAATTAACATTTTCGGTTTTCAGAACATAATCATCCATAAAATCAACAATTTTTTGCAACTTGTCATGCAATGCTTTAATGTTATTAATATAATTTAACCTTAATGTCAACTTAGAATTTATCTCTTTAAATATGAAATTTTTTGGAAATTTCTGAACATACATAATAATAGCAGCAAAAATTTTTGATGAATAATACACAGATTGTTGATCTAAAGGAAAATATCCGATAAAAGTTTCGTTTTTAAGTACCAATTTTTCAAATCCTATTTTTTGAGCCAACCATTTTATTTTAACAATATCGAATAGTTGTAAAGTTTCTTCGGGAGGTTCGCCGAAACGATCTGTAATTTTTGAAATAAACTCTTCTAATTCTTTTTGATTTTTGAGTTCATCAATTTGTTTATAAAGTTTTATGCGTTCAGAAGTAACTGAAACATAATAATCCGGAATTCTTGCATTAAGATCTGTTTCAATTTGACAGTCAAAATTAGGAATATAGCTTTGCTGAGCTTCCTTCCCGGAACTGAATAATTCTCTAAATTCTTCTTCTTTCAGTTCTTCAATAGCTTCATTAAGAATTTTGGTATAAGTTTCATAACCAATTTCTGTAATGAACCCCGATTGTTCGCTGCCAAGAATATTACCTGCTCCACGAATATCGAGGTCTTGCAAAGCAATATTCAAACCGCTTCCTAAATCACTGAATTCTTCAATGGCCTTAAGTCTGCGTCGTGCATCGGGAGTTAAAGAGCTTAACGGTGGGGCAAGCAAATAGCAAAAGGCTTTTCGGTTACTGCGTCCTACCCGACCTCTGAGCTGGTGCAAATCACTTAATCCAAAATTATTTGCATTATTTATTATTATTGTGTTTACATTCGGAATATCAACCCCATTTTCAATAATTGCAGTGCTTATGAGCACATCATAATCCCCACGCATAAACTCGAGTATAATTTTTTCGAGTTTCTCGCCTTCCATTTGTCCGTGAGCAACAACAGTTTTAACTTCCGGACACAATTTAGCAATCAGCCTCTGTATCTCGTAAATATTATCAATTCGGTTATTTACAAAAAAAACCTGCCCATTTCGAGATATTTCATAATAAATTGCTTCTTTAATTATTTCGGTGTTAAAAGCGTGCAATTCAGTAATTATCGGTTGTCGGTTTGGTGGCGGAGTATTTATTACAGACAAATCTCTTGCTCCCATAAGCGAAAATTGCAAGGTTCGCGGTATTGGAGTAGCAGTGAGAGTTAAGGTATCAACATTTATTTTAATTCGTTTTAATTTTTCTTTAACCGCAACCCCGAATTTTTGCTCCTCGTCAATAATTAACAAACCGAGGTCTTTAAATTCAACATCTTTGCTGACAAGACGATGAGTACCAATAATAATATCTATTTTACCTTCTTTTAAAAGCTGAAGTGTATTTTTGTTTTCTGATGCCGATTTTAACCGACTTATCTGAGCAACTGTTACAGGAAATTTATTAAGACGCTCACTAAAAGTCTGATAATGTTGTAATGCTAAAATCGTGGTAGGGACAAGCACTGCAACTTGTTTCCCATCGGTAACAGCTTTGAACGCAGCACGAATGGCAAGCTCTGTTTTTCCAAAGCCAACATCTCCACAAACCAATCTATCCATCGGGACATCGGATTCCATATCTTTTTTGATGCTTTCCATAGTTTTTATTTGGTCGGGAGTATCTTCGTACATAAAAGATGATTCAAGTTCGTATTGCAAATACGAATCGGGAGAAAAAGCAAAACCTTTTTGCTCGAGACGCTTAGCATACAATAAAATCAAATCCCGAGCTATATCCTTGATGTTTTTCTTTGTTCTTGATTTTAATTTTTGCCAATAACCTGATCCTAAACGATAAATTTTCGGAGGTTCCCCATCCTTATCTCTGTATTTAGAAATTCTGTGTAAAGAGTGAATGTTTACATAAAGAATATCATTGCAATCATAAATGATGCTTACTGCTTCCTGTATTTTACCATTAACCTCTATTTTTTGTAAACCTCCAAATTTCCCAATACCATTGTCAACATGAACTACATAATCGCCGGGTTTTAGCTCACTTAAATCATTTATTGTAAGTGCATCTCCGCGTGAAATAGTTTTTGTTTTGTAACGATGATATCTTTCAAAAATTTGATGATCGGTTAATACTACAACTCGATTATAATTATCTATAAAACCTTTGTTTACTGCATTTATAATCGGAATAAACATATTATTATTTTCTCCGAGATCCTGCAAAATAGAAACTAATCGCTCAAGTTGCTTTTGATTATTGCAAAGCAGATAAATTTCATAATTGTTTTCACGAAATTCTTTCAAAAAGTTAATAAACAATTCGAATTGTTTATTAAAAACCGGATGCGGATTAAAATTAAATTTTACAGTTTTTGCATCCTTCAATACAACGGGATTATCAAACTCAAAAACAGGATAATTATTTAGGTTTTTTAAAAATGAATCGGCATCAATCAAATTTTTTTTTGGATCCAAAAGCATTAAATCCTTATCAAAATCAAAATTCTGATTTTCCTCGAATCTTTGTAAAGCGGTAGAATAAACCTTTTGAATTCTATCTTTAATTAACTGAGAATTTTCAAGAAAAATCCTACAATTTTCACCAACATATTCTAAAAAAGATATTAGTTGGTCTTCGTGATTTTTACCGCTTAAATCAGGAACTATCCGAATTCTTTTTTCTTTTTTTTCAGACAATTGTGTTTCAGGATCGAAAATCCTTATTGATTCTATTTCGTCTCCAAAAAAATCAATTCGATAAGGTTTTTCGTTACCATACGAAAACACGTCAATAATGCTGCCTCTAACTGCAAAAGTGCCCGGTTCATAAACAAAATCGGCACGATTAAAACCATATTCATTAAGTACCTCAATTACGAAATCCATAGAAAGGCTTTCGCCTTCGCCAATTTCGAGAGTGTTTGTTTTAAGTGTTTTATTTGTAACAACCTTTTCTATAATTGCCCCGGGATATGTAACTATAATATATGGTTTCTTCTTATAAAGCAGTTTATTTAAAACTTCTGTTTTGAGAACTATGTTACTTTTATCAGTTCGCAAATACTCAACAGAACGTTTGTATGAACTGGGATAAAACAATACCTGATCTTGACCCAGTATATTCACAATATCATCATAAAAATAAGAAGCTTGTTCCTTATCATTACATATTATACAAGTTAATTTCCTGTTTTTATTATATAATTCAGACACCAAAAAAGCAGAACTCGAACCTGAAAGACCTTGAATATTCACATAAACAAAATCCGAATTTCTATAATAATTTTCAACTTCAATAAATGCAGGATTTCCGGAAAATATTTTTTCAGTTAATTGTTTCATAATGCAAAATTAAAATTTTATGACGATATCTTAATAAAATTTAACACTTACGACTTTTCATTTTAAACTATTTTTCAACCCCTATAAAGCAGTTCAAAAATGCAGAGCTCCCAGCGTTAGGAGAGATTAAATGACTGTATGTGACAGTATTCCGAAAAATAACATCACATTAGAATTTTTAAACATTTAGTTTGATCATTGATTGAAAAATAGCAGCAAATAAAATATATAAATTTATGTCAATTATTTGCTTTCATGCCGCAAAAATATTATTATCCTTAAATTTTAGAATTGTACGTTAATGAAGTATAAAATTAATAAGTTTTAACAAAAATCAAATTTTAAAGCAATTTTAAAATATTATATTGCGAAAAGAATTTTGATAAGTTATGAGAAGGATATTTTTGTTTGCAATTGTTTTTTTATTAACGATTTCAGGCTTTAGCACAACGGAATTTGAATTAAATTTGCGTTCCTTACCAGGAGTTGTTTCGGTAGAAAAACTAAATACCGTTGATTTCTTTTCGGAAAAATATCTTGTTTTTTTCGAGCAACCATTAGATCATTCATTACCGGAAGCAGGAACTTTTAAACAAAGAGTTTTCGTATCACATAAATCCTATAACAGTCCTGTTGTTTTTGTTACAGAAGGCTACAGTGCTGAATATGCATCAAAGCCCAATTACATTAACGAATTAAGCGATCTTTTAATGGCCAATCAGATTTGTGTGGAGCATAGATTTTTCGGAAAATCAGTTCCGGATAATCTTGATTGGACTTACTTAACCACAAGTCAGGCTGCAGAAGATCATCACAAAATCAGAGAAGCCTTCAAACAAATATACAAAACCCAATGGATAGCCACAGGTATCAGCAAAGGCGGGCAAACTGCCTTATTGTATCAGATGTATTTTCCCAAAGACGTTGATATTACAGTTGCTTATGTAGCTCCTGTAGCCAGGGCATTAGAAGACGGTCGTCACGAAATATTTCTCAAAAATGTAGCTACTAAAAAAGAACGACGAAAGGTTCTGGAATATCAGATCGAAATGCTTAAAAGAAGAGATAAGATTTTACCGATGTTTGAGGCATTTGTAAAAAATCAAAAACTCAATTACTATATTCCACTTGAAGAAGTTTACGAATTTTGTATCCTTGAATATGAATTTGCATTTTGGCAATGGGTTGGAGATGTAACAAAAATCCCTTCAAAGAAATCACAGGATTATGTTCTATTCCAGCATTTATTAGCTGTTTCACATCCTGATTATTTCTCAATCGAAGGCAGCAAAGAAACTTTTCCATTCTATTATCAGGCGGCCAGAGAGCTTGGATATTATGGCTATAATACTGAATCATTAAAAAAATTCCTTATTCATGTGCATTCGACAAAAGGATATTTTACAAAAGTGTTTTTACCAAAAAACATGAATGTTGATTTTTATCCTCAAACAGCTATTGATCTGGAAAACTTCGTAAAACAAAAAGCAAAAAACACAATTCTTATTTATGGTGAATTTGATCCGTGGACTGCCTCAGCCCCAGATATTGGGAATAATCAAAATGTTGTTAAAATAATAAGTCCGAGAGGAACGCACGCAACAAGAATAAAAACTTTGCAAAAATCTCAGATTGACCAGGTAATGGATCTGCTCTCGAAATGGTTGCAATAAATTTGTGATTAGCTTATTTTTAAAATTTTATTCTCAACATAAAAAATTCTATCTTTGTCGAATATCGAATATAGAAAAGAAATGTTAATAAAGATTAAAGCAAATGGTGTTTCTTATTTTTTTAATTTTTTAGTAGGAGTTATAATTTTTATTGCATTTTTATTTTCGTGTGCAAAACAAGTTCCACTTACAGGTGGACCCAAAGACACAGAACACCCAAAACTTGTATCTGCTTTACCAAACATTGGCAGCACAAATTTCAGTCAGCAAAAAGTTGTTTTGAAATTTAATGAGTTTATAAAATTAAACAGTTTAAATCAAAAACTAATCATCTCGCCTCCAATAAATCCTGAACCACAAATCAAATTAAGTGGAAAAAGCATTAAAATTTTTTTTGATCCAAACACACTTTCAGAAAACACAACATATCTAATCAACTTCAATGACGCTATTGCCGATATTAACGAAAACAATGCAATCAACAGCTTCATTTATGCTTTCAGCACCGGAAATATTATAGACTCACTTATGATTTCAGGCAAAGTTGTTGATGCTCTCTCCTTAAAAACAGCCGAAGACATATGGATATTATTACACACAAATTTATCAGATACAGCAATAACTTCTTTTAAACCTGAATATATTACAAAAACTGACAAAAATGGCAACTTTACCGTTCCATTCTTAAAGCAAAATCAATATAGATTATATGCTTTAAAAGATATAAACTTCAACTATATTTATGACTTACCAAACGAGATGATAGCTTTTTACGATAGCATAATTACTCCAACCGCAGTTTTTGACAGTGCTTCTAAAAAAGTTATTTATCAACCATCAGATATTATTCTTCGTCTTTTTTCTTCGGAGAAACAACTTCAATCAGTAAAATCTTCAAAACGTATTTATCGTAACAAAATAGAATTTGTATTCAACAAACCGCTTGAAAGTTTTTATTCACTTAAAGTAATTGAAGACACCAATGCCCTTATAATTCCAAATAAAAATAAAGCAGATTCGTTAATTATCTGGATACAGAACGAAGATTTGTTCGAAAAAAATATTGAAACAATCCTTCAATTCAGTGACCCGGATTTTAATGACAGTTTAATTATAGACACCGTTGTTTTCAGAAATCCGAACAAAAACTTTGTAATGACAGACTTTGCTCCAAAAGTTAATAAATCAAAAGAACCGCATCAGGATTTAAAATTATTTTTTGAAACACCAATTAAAATCATTGAAAAAGAAAAATTAAAATTCAGAACCGATACAGTTTATATAAACACCAAATTTGAAGCAAAAATTGACAGCTTAAATCCTCAAAATGTAATCATAACTACATCCTTTCTCGAAAAAACGGATTATAAGATTCTTCTTGAGGATGGATTTTGTAAAAATGTTTATGGAGATATTAACACTCAAGCTGAACTAAGTTTCACAACAATTTCGTCGGCGGAATATTCTAATTTAAAATTATTTTTTGCAGATAAAGACAAACAGTATATAGTACAATTATTACTCTCCGATAAAGTTATTTATGAAGCAATATCAAATGAAGGGACTGCAATATTCGAATTCTTAAAACCATCGAAATATCGGATAAGAGTAATTATAGACGAAAATAAAAACGGGAAATGGGATACTGGAGATTACACTCAACTAAAACAACCCGAAAAAGTTGTGTTTTTGCAAGATGAATATGAACTTCGAGCTAATTGGAATCACGAATTAGACTGGGATATTGAAAATCGAACTAATAAATAATCAATCTTCGTTTCTGAAAATATCGTTTTGTCTTTTTATAGATTCTTTGTGAATCATCTGTAGAAGTTTCAACAAAAATTCGCGTGATATGGACTCATCACATACGTATTTAAGACGTGATTCCACCATAGATTTCCACCTGTCGAGTTGCAAAATTTTTACATTATGCTTTTTCTTTAGTTTCCCAATTTCATCAACCAATTTAAACCTGTGTTCGAGCATATCAATAAGCTGAAAATCAATAACATCTATTTTCTCTCGTAAATTATTTAGTTCGGATTTAAAGTCAATATTTGTTGAAGAAATATTTCTATACGTAAGAGAATCTAAGATTTCTTTAAACTCTTTAGGAGTGATTTGTTGTCCTTTATCGCTCCTAGCAGATTCTGGACGATAATGGGTTTCGACCATAATTCCACAAAAATTAAGGTCTATTGCTTTTTGGCAAATTTCTTTAATGTAGATTTTATTTCCCGCAATATGGCTGGGGTCGGTAATAATTTTAAGGTTTGGAAATCTTCTGGCAAGTTCAATGGGAATTTCCCAATCAGGAATATTCCTAAGCTGAGTTTTTCTAAAAGGATAAAAACCACGATGAATTGCAGCTACCTCAGAAATACCTTTATTTAAAAATCTCTCTATAGCACCTGTCCAGAGTTCAATATCGGGATAAATGGGATTTTTTATAAAAACATTAACCTCTTTATCTTCGCAAGCATCAGCAATTTCCTGCACAGAAAAAGGATTTGCAACAGTTCGTGCTCCTATCCAGAAGTTTTTAATATTATTTTCTAAAAGAATTTTTACGTGTTGTGCAGAACCGGCTTCTGTAATTACAGGTATTCTTGTTATATCTTCAACTTTTGCCAGCCATTTTACTGCTTCATTACCAATTCCTTCAAAAGTTCCTGGGCGAGTTCGTGGTTTCCAGATTCCAGCTCTGAAAAAGGTAGGATTTACAAATTGCTTAAGCTCCAAAGCAGTTTGCAATAACTGTTCCTCTGATTCGGCACTACAAGGACCGGAAATTATGATAAAATCATCGCACATAAGTTTTGCGAAGATACTAAGTTTAAAAATTATAATTTCAATATTTCAATAAAATTTTACATGCCTGAGTATTTTTATATTTTTGTAAAAAAATTTAATATGGTAAGAGTAAGATTTGCACCAAGTCCCACAGGACCTTTACACATTGGAGGAGTTAGAACTGCTTTATTTAATTATTTATTTGCAAAAAAAAATGCCGGCACGTTTATTCTCCGAATCGAAGATACAGACCAAACAAGATATGTTCCGGGAGCAGAAGAATATATTATGGATTCACTCGAATGGCTGGGAATAAAATTTGATGAAGGCATACGAGAAGGTGGAAATTATGGTCCATACAGACAAAGTGAACGAAAAGATATTTACGAAAAATTTTGCAAAATATTATTGGATAAAGGGAAAGCATACATAGCTTTTGACACTCCGGAAGAATTAGAAGCTCTCAGGAAAGAATACGAATCAAAAGGACAAACCTTCACCTATAATTACATTACACGCAAAAGTCTCAAAAACTCTCTTACTTTAGGTCAGGATGAAACTCAAGAATTGATAAATTCAGGTGTTCCTTATGTTGTAAGGTTTTTAATTCCTGAAAACGAAATAATAGAAGTTTACGACGAAATAAGAGAAAATGTAAGATTTAATTCAAATGAGCTCGACGACAAAGTCTTGATGAAAGCCGACGGATTACCCACATATCATCTTGCAAACATTGTTGATGACCATTTGATGAAAATAACACATGTTATCAGAGGCGAAGAATGGTTACCATCCCTGCCATTACACATTTTGTTATACAGAGCATTTGATTGGGAAGCTCCTAAATTTGCTCATTTACCTTTAATTCTCAAGCCAAACGGGAAAGGGAAATTGAGCAAACGCGACGGCGACCAGATGGGATTTCCTGTTTTTCCATTAGAATGGAATAATGGAGAAGAAATATTCAGAGGATACCGCGAAGATGGATACTTGCCAGAAGCTGTTATTAATATGCTAGCTCTTTTAGGCTGGAATCCAGGTACAGAACAAGAAATCTTTAGCATGGACGAACTGATTGAGACGTTTTCGATTGAAAGAGTCGGAAAAAGTGGCAGCCGTTTCGATCCTGATAAAGCAAAGTGGTTTAATCATCAATATATTATGAAAAAAGATGGCGAAGAACTCGCTAAAATGGTTGAACCAAAGCTGAAAGAACAAAATTTAAACTATAATATTGAAACTCTTCCGAAGATTTGTAACCTAATAAAAGAAAGAGTTAACTTTGTGAAAGACATTGTAAGCGAGGGAATTTACTTTTTTAAACAACCGGAAACTTACGAGGAAAAGTTTTTTAAAAAAGCAGTGAAAGAAAACACAGCCGAAATATTAAGAAAACTTGTTGAAATACTTAAAAAAACAGAAGATTTTAACTCTGCCCATACCGAAAATGCAGTAAAAAGCTGGCTGGAAGAAGCACAACTAAGTTTCGGACAGGTAATGCCAGCTTTCAGATTAGCTCTCGTTGGTGAAGGTAAAGGTCCTCATGTTTTTGATATAATTGAAATTATCGGAAAAGAAGAAACTATCAACAGATTGTATAAATTTTTGAATTACCTTGGTTAGAATAAGATTTTGGATAATTTGACATTAATTCTTCTTAATAAAAAACTAATCTGATACCTACTTCGTAGTTAATGCCGTTGCGGTCCGGAAATAAGTCTTTGTATGAAGGGGTATTTATGCCAATCGACACAGGAATGTTCATTTTGTCGTATAGACTTCCCATGAAATCAAAATAATTTACTCCTCCAAATATTTCAATATTTTTAATAATTCTGATACCCAATCTGCTACCTAAATTAATAAAATTAGAATAAATCAAATCAGGATAGTAATAATATGCTTGTGTAAAATTAGGATTCCATAATAATTCGGATGCATACTCCTGCCCTAATCCGGCAAAAAGTTCAATGACAGCAAAACTTCTTAGCCAAATATTATAATTTAAACCTGCAGAGTACCTGAAAAAATCAACATTTTGTTCATTTAAGTAGAAATTTGAGTATAAGTTGTTTTGGTATCCAATATTTGCATAAAAGCCCCATTTTTTTTTCTCGTCAAAATTCATATACGCATTAGCTCCTATACCTCCGGGAGATTTTGAAAAACCTGAAATCCCAAAACCCAAAACAGTTCGTTTTTTTAAATAATCTTTGCTTTTAAGTTTATTAAGATTTATGGTTTTATTTATAACTATACCTTTGGATTTTCTCTCGAGCTTATAAAACTTTTCACTCAATTGAGACATTGGTGGTATTTCGTCGAACACTATATGATAGCCTTCTTTAATGATTCTTATACGATTTTGTTTTGAGTAGTCGAGATAAAATTCAATAGGAGTATTACCTATTAAAACATTGTTAACATAAACCGAAGCATTGGAAGGAGTTGTTGTTAACTTAAATTTTCGTCCCGGTTTTAATTCGTAAAAAAACTCTTTGCTTTTATCGTATTCCACTAAAACACTATCCGAAACAGTAACATAATTTTCTAATTCCAGAGTTAAAAGTCGCTGTCCGACAGGTATATTTCTAATAAATTTTGGTGTTGTACCGTAAAATTCTCCATCAATAAAAATAGAAGCTCCATAAGGTTTTGATTGTACAGAAATTACTCCAGTCAGAGGCTCAAGTTGTTGAGAGATTGTGTAGTTTTTCCCGACAACAACATAAATTTCCTTGTAAAAAGGTTTGTACCCATCTGCTTTAATTTCAATTATATGCAGTCCTTCAATAATTTTAGATGAAAATTTTCCTTTTCCGACGGGAACTTTGTCAATAAAAATTTCGGCAAAGCTATTTGACGAAACAGAGATATTACCATAAATATCTAGTTCTTCAAGTTTTTCGTTTACAATAAGAGTTTCACCTGCTTTTACAATGATTTCCAGTTCACGCGTTTTATACTGAGGTTTTTCAAATTTACAAATATATTTTCCGCAAAATAAAGGAATAGTAAGCGGAGTTGCGCCTCTATATTTATCATTTATAAAAACGGATGCTCCTGAAGGTTCAGATTCAAAAACCACAAACTCGGAAGTAACATTTTCATTTTCGGGGAAATTAATTCCATCTCCAGTTAATACGAGTTTATAAACAGTTGCAGGCTTAATTATAACAGGAAAAAAATATTCATGCGGGATATAACCTTTCTTAATAAATTTCAGCATTTTTTCTTTGGGCGAAACATAAATCCAATATTCTGATTTTTTTTCAACAATATCCCCTTCCACACCTAGGCGAGTTTCAAAAAATAGTGCATCCAAATTTGTATAAACTTTAATTAATGCACATTTTTCATCATTAACATTATAACGAGGATTAACAAGTGCACTTAAATCGTTAGGGTCTTCTTCAAAAGTAATTATTTTGAATTGCTGTCCCAACAACTCATTAGCAAAAAGAAATGAAATTATAACAACAATATTTCTTACTGATGATTTCAAAATGCTTTTTGCAAAAACCTTTGCAAATTACAAACCAAACAGTAATTTACCAAAAAATTTTTCTGTATCTGTTTTTGCTTGATAAAATATTATTCCTATATAGTCTGCCGGAAAAATATTTAAGCCATTTTGGAAATTATAAACATCAAGCAGCTTTGAATCTGTTCCATAGATATAAAGTACACCGGGCTTTTCTGAATTCAATATAATACTATTATCAGAGATTACGAGAGAAAATGTTTTAGAATAAATATCTAAAATATTTGTTGGCAAATAATCAACATATACTGTCCAATCTTCGATATTATTATCAACACCTAGAATATTATATATAACAGGATTTGTGAAATCATTTTCAGTAATTCCCGAAATTTGTTGTACTTCGTTTATAAAAGCAACAGCTCCCGGAGCAAGGTCAAAAGATGCCACAAGATTATTCAAATAAAGGTAAGGTTCTATTTTAATTAAAACACTTTTAGTATTTATGTCAATGACAGCTTGTTGCCAAGATTCAACAAATCTGAAATAAAGAATTTCGGCAGAAGTATAAACCTCGGTTTCCATCCAGATAAAAGGTACAACATCTGAGCCTACTAATGTATTATTTCTAAAATAAATTTTATTTGACAATGGAATTTCGACACTGTCGGGGGTAAGGAGAATAAACTCGATTAATTCGCCTTCTTCCTGATTACTGTGAAGGATAAGGTTAAAAGTGTCGTAAGTACAGCCTCCACCTTGAGCTTTGGCAATTCCTCTGCATTGTCCATTATAAAAAGCTCCAAGTCTGAATTCGGGATGACTTGCAAAATATCCTGTATTGAGAAAAACTCTACCATAAGCTCTCATAGAAAAACTAAAATCATTGGAATTACATTCCCATTGATGTTGTGGCTGAGCATTTAAGAAATTAAAGGACAACAGAAAAAACAGTACTAAAAAAATTTGCTTCATAATTAAAATTTTGTGTAAGATAATAATTTTTAAAATTCATCATCATTTTTTATATAACTTTACAAGTTAATTTTTGTTAAGTGAAAATTCTACATTTTAAAAATAAAAATATTGACCGTAGTATTTATGACAAAATTCTTTCAGAATCTCCGTATGGCAATTTATATTCCTGTTCTTGGTATCTGGATGTTGTGAATCCGGGATGGGAATTACTTGCGGACGAAACTTTCAACTTTTTGATGCCGATTGCAACTAAGCAGAAAATAGGTATAAAATACATTATCCAACCTTACTTTACTCAACAACTCGGAATTTTCGGAAAAGATATTCCTGACAATGAAACAACAAATTTTTTCATTAGTTCAATTCCTTACAAAAGATACTACATACAATTTAATGAAACTACGCCAAAAGAAAATTTCACCATTTTCAGAAAAAATTACATTCTGAATCTTGAAAACAGTTATGAAACATTACGTAAATCATATCGTAACAATTGTAAGCGTAATTTAAAAAAAGCGGCTTCTAATAATTTATTGGTGAAAAGTTTATCAGTTAATGAGTTTATAAATTTTGTAAAAGCAAACTCTGAAGTAAAAATACTAAAACAAAAATTTGAACTTTTACAAAAAATTATTGAAGCAGTTGAAGTTAATTTAGGAGAAAATTTTTTAAAAGCGGTTCTAGATAAAGAATCCAATATTGTTGCCGCAGGATTTTTTCCGGAATATAAAAACAGAATTTATAATTTAATCCCTGTAAGTTCGAAAAAGGGAAAAGAAACCAATGCTATGACATTTTTGCTTAACCATATTATTTTCGAGAATTCTTCACAGGCAAAAATTTTAGACTTTGAAGGTTCGGAAATTCCATCAATAGCTCGTTTTTTTGCATCATTTGGAAGCATAACTGTAAATTTTCCTGTTATAAACAAAAAATTGTTTGGTATTTTATGAATTAAGAGAACAAATCTTCGAGAACTTTCAGAGTTTTCAATTCTTTAAATCCCGCAAAATGATTCTGATAATATTTCATAAAAATATTTATCAATTCTTTCCTATGCTGATAATTAATCTTTATTGGATTTTCGGTAGAATTTGATTTTAAAAAATTATGAAGCAATTCAGAATGTTGATAATCAAGAGATTCTTCATCCGAAAAAAATATTGGAAAGAACATTCCTTCTATGAAATTAAAATATGGTACTTCTTTAGAAAAATTATTATAAATTTTAAATCCTTCCAAATCCGCAAAATCTCTTAAAAAATTCAAATGAAAATTGCTTACATTATTTTTAGTTTCATTAAGTTGGAGTATATAATTTTTCAAGAACTCAAAAAGATTCTGGTTTGGGCTTTGCTCTCGAATAGTTTTAAATAAGATTTCGGCGATAAATTGGGAAATTGCAATTTTATTTATGTCGGAACATAAATCTGCCAGTATATAATTTGATTCGCAGTATTTTAGATTTTGTACCTCTATAGTATTTTTAAAATTTATTTCGGTGGTAATAATATTAAGATGAAAAAACAATGCAGGCTTAAGATTTGATTTTGATTTATGACTAAGTCTGACTATAGCTGAAATTTTTCCTAATTCACTCGTAAAAAGTGAAACAATAATGGAATTATCGGAATATTTTATTTTATTTATAAGTATGGCTTCTGTTTTTACGAGCATGGTTTAATTTATAAATAAAATTTTGGTAACATCAGTTTTGGAGCCGGATTCATTTGAAGAGAAAACTAGATATACTCCGGTTTTAACTTTATTTCCGTTTAAGTCTTTTCCATACCAAACAGCTTGACCGCCTTCGGAGCGAGTTTCAAAGACGAGATTTCCCGATATATCGGTTATTTTCACATAAGAACCGGCTACCAATCCGGTAATTGTAATCGGGCCATCATAATCAGGATGAACGGGATTTGGGAATACATAAACTCCTGTGTAGTCTTCGGAACCTTCAGTTGCAATATTTCGGTATGAAATCAGACCACTGCTTGTGCCGAAAAATACTTCTCCGGTTTTAGGAATTATTTCCATACAAACAATAGTATTTGATAGCAAAGGGGAGTTCTCGGTAGTAAAATGATATATCTGTTGAACTCCGTCGCTACTGGTATAATATACTCCTCCGGATTGAGTTCCAAACCATTTTTTATTAGCTCCGTCAACTTTTATTGCCGTAACGAGTTCGTTTGCAAGCAAGATATCGGCATTGTCGGTGCCGTCATTACGAGGAATTTTAATTTGGCGAGCAGAAAAATTCGGGGAATCGAAAACATCATCGGGATTATAATAGACGGCAACGCCTTTATTTGTTCCAACCCAAATATATCCGTTTTTATCCTCAGCGATTGAATAAACTTCGTTACTAATTACCTGACCGGTTTCATCAATAATACTTAGTTTTTTAAATTTATCGTCGGTTTTATCACCGGGAGTGCCGTTGTCGTCGAAAACAAACAATCCTACTCCTTGAGGCAAAATAACCCATTTTTTGTTTGTACGTGTAATAATTATTTGTCCGATATTATAATTACTTAAAAGTGATCCAAAGTCAATTGCTGTCCAGTTCCCATTTCGAGAAAGTACGTGAAACTGAGGGCTTGTGAGAGAGTTAGTAACCCAAAGATTTCCGTTATCATCGAATGCCATTCCTCCAATTCTGATATAGTCAATTCCAGGAACAGCAGCTAAAGTTGAGTTTGAAGTGTTATGAATTTTATATAATTGATTATTTCTAAATTCCAACAAACCATGCACCCACGAGCCAATAAAATATCTTGTGGGGTCTTTGGGGTCATAAATCACTCTCACTAAATCACGGACATAAGAAATTTCCGGAAAATTTACGTGAGAATAATTATTCCACGCATTATCTTTATAAATGTAAAATTCAGGATTTCTCCACAAAGGACCCCAAGATAAATTCATTGCTCCTGCTACAGCTATTAAATCTGAATTTATTGCAGACATATAAAATGTATTGTAGTTTGAAGGACCAATAATTTTAACATTAGTATATTTCCAACTAACCGGATTATGAACTAATCCCGAATTTTTATCAGCAATCCAAATTTCATCATTATCATTTATAAAACAAGAGTTTGGTCTTGGTCCTACATCTCCTGAGGGTAAAAAATATTTCCAAATGTGACGTATTTCGTTTAAAGCTGTATCATAAATTTTTACAAAATATTCTGCAGAAACTACAAGAATATTATTATTAGCATCAATAGAATTTACATCATTTACTGTATTATTCAGGTAAGACCAGGCATCCCCATTGAATACAATTATTGTATCTCTGTTGTTTTGGTTAGGGAAATCGTAATTTACAACAAGTTTGTTATTGAAAATTTTCAAGGTATTATACCTTGCATTTTTCATCCAATTGAGGTTAGCAGGAACATTATTTGTAATAATTTCCCAAAAAGAAAAATCCACCAGATTATCAGAGAGTTTCCCGCGGTATATGCCTTCGTCGGTAGCAGCATAAACGTAGGTTCCGTCATTATCGAGAGCATTTACTTTAACATCTGTTCCTTGATTACCTATAAACCAAGTTTCTTTGATTTCTTTTCGTTGAATATCGAGCACTACAATACCAAATCCACAACCTAAAAGCACATTATTTTCCCAAACGCTAATTGAATAAATAGCTTTGTCGGAACTCATGCTCTTGCGTTTTATATCGCTGATATTATAAATCTGATTTCCCGAAATTAAATCAATGTTTCCACTTTTATAGCCAATTACTACAGTGTTTAGATTTTTATGATATGCAATTGATAAAACTCCAACATCACTAAGTCCATTTATTTTAGAAAGTTTTTCAACTTCAGCATTTTGAAGGTTGTAACGCATCAATCCAACGTTAGTAACCATATAAACATAATTTCCGGCCTGAACAACTCTGGTTCCATGACTGTAAGGGAGATGGTCCTGCCACTGGCCGACAGCAACCTGTCCGAATGATAAAACGGAGAAAACCAGGATAAACACGCTTAATATATTCATTCTTAACATAAAAAGTTAGATAGTTAACATCATTAAATAACAAAAGTTAATAAAATTTATTGCTCATTCTTATCAAGAAAATCATTTAAAAAATCAATTAATTTACGCACCGCCACTGCTCTGTGTGATATTAAATTTTTTTCGTCGGAGTTTAGTTCAGCAAAAGTTTTTTTGAAATTTTCAGGTATAAAAACGGGGTCGTACCCAAATCCGTTATTACCTTTAGGAGTAAATCCTATATGTCCATTAACAATTCCTTCGAAGAAAAACTTTTCACCATCTATTATCAAAGCAATTACAGTTCTGAATCTGGCTCTTCGGTCTTCGATATTTTTTAAGTTGTCGAGCAATTTAGCAATATTATTTAAAGAATTACACTCCGGTACGGCATATCTGGCAGAAAACACTCCGGGTTCACCGTTTAGTGCAAAAACTTCAAGGCCGGTATCATCAGCAAAACAACTATATCCATATTTTTCATATACATACTTTGCTTTCTGAAGAGCATTTTCCTCGAGACTTGTAAAATCTTCGGGAATTTCCTCAAAACATCTGATTTCTCCTAGGCTTATAATTAAAAACTTGTCTCCGATTATATCAGAAATCTCTTGTATTTTATGCTTGTTGTTAGTGGCAAAAACAAGTTTATACATTTTTGAATATCAATTAAATCTTAAATTAAAAATTATTTGTCGAATTACTTCGGGAAAATAATTACGAACGATTTCGTCTTTATCATCTAAGTTAAATGGAATTTTTGTTTGTCCGTAGCTTCCGTGAATAAAATTGCCTTTAGAGTTGTATATACTGAAATGCACATTAAAAATTCTTTCAGCTTTTGGATTTCCGGCTATGTAAGGGTCGCCGTATATTCCTTTGATTTCAAATTGATTAATAAAAATAAAATAATCAATTTGTCGTCTTCGGGCAATTTCTTCGAGTACTTCGGTTTGATGAAAAACAATATGAAGATAATGGTCGTCTTTGCGAACGGGCTTAACTACAATTTCACCATTTTGAATTCTTGTTCGGGAATTTTCCAATTCTTGTTTGCGTTTTTGTTGTTCTTTTTCTTCTTTTTTACGTTCGAAATAATTCTTTTTTTTCTGACTTTCAGGATTTTCTGGACGATTGGGTTGGGCTATTTTCCATTCATAAGAGATTATTGAATAAAGATTATCAATATCCTGCTGATCAACACGTGTATTATCAGTAAATAAACTTACTACATTACAGGAGTCAATTAAGGAATTTACAAGTTGTAGATTGAATTGATATCTAAAATATTGCATCAATTCATCGTGGGTCATTTTATCGTTTTTAAGAATTAATGAGGTTGCATCATTATTATAAATTCTTGGGTCAAAAGGAACGACTAAAACAGTTTTTTTTCGATTAAATTTTGCACTTTTAAAATCCAATTCGATTTGAGCTTTGATAGCAAAAGGTAGAAAAGAAAATAATAAAACATTTATTGTAAGTATTTTTAATGACAGTTTACTCATAATTATTTAAACAATTTAATTATGTCATTACCAATTACAAAAACCATTAGCAGTAACAGTATTACCATCCCAATAACCTGTACAACTTCCATAAACTTATCCGGAAGTTTTTTGCCGGTAATTAATTCAAAAACAGTAAACAGTGCATGACCTCCATCAAGAGCAGGAATGGGTAGTAAATTCATAAAAGCAAGTATCATGCTAATTATTCCGGTTAATCTCCAGAATTTAGCCCAATCCCAAACTGGTCCGTAAACTTTTGCTATTCCAATAGGGCCTTGTAAACTTTCTGAGGCTTTTTCCTGTCCTTTAAATATTAATGAGAATCCTTTTAAGTTTGCTGTAAGAGAAGTAAAAGCATCTTTCCATCCGTATTTAAAAGCGGTTATCAAATTATAATTTTTCATTTCATACTTTGGTATTGGCGTATAAACACCGATTTTTCCTAAGCTATCAACCTGAATCTTGAGTGTATCAATTTTCCCGGAATTGTCAACGATAAATTTAAGTTCCTGATTTTTATTTTGCATCAAGATTTCTCTGAAAGCTCCAAAAGAGCTTACGGGTTGACTATTTATTTCCAGAATTTTAGCACCGGGTTTAATTCCAGCCAATTGAGCAGGCATACCGTTTACAAGACTATCAACCTTAAAAACAAAGTTGTGGAGAGCAATAAATTCATCACCCTTTTTCAGATAAGAATAAAGATTCTCCGGCATTTGAATTTCGACAAGAGAGCCATTACGTTCAACTGTTACTGTCTTAGCGAAATACAAGTCAAACGAAAAAACATCTTCGTATCTAAGAACATCTTTTTTGTTTATTTTTCTTATTTTATCTCCTGACTGAAAACCTATTTCTCTGGCATAAGGATAAGCATAAATTCCTTCTTTTACATTATCAACCGGAAGATAGTCTTTTGTGTAAATAAGATGAGAGAAAGTAAGAATAATAATAGCTGCGACGACATTCATAAATACTCCGGCCAGCATTACAATTAGTCTTTGCCATGCTGGTTTTGAGCGGAATTCCCATTCTTTGGGTTCTTCTTTCATCTGTTTTGTATCGAGGGATTCATCAATCATGCCGGCAATTTTAACATATCCGCCAAGTGGTAGCCACCCGATTCCATATTCTGTTTCGCCGATTTTTTTACTCCAGATTTTGAAACCGGCGTCAAAGAAGATAAAAAATTTAGTTACTCTGATTTTAAAAATTCTACATGCGATATAGTGTCCAAACTCATGAATCAACACTAAAATCGAAAGCGACAATATTAATTGTCCTGCCATTACAATTCCGTTCATCTTATAAATTTTTTAGATAATTCCAACAATTTAATTCTTGAAATGTTGTCGGTATATACACATTCTTCGATATTTGGGTCGGAGAAAAACTCAACGTTTTGGAGAGTTTCTTCAATTAGGTCTGAAATCTGAGTAAATCTGATTTTTTTTGTTAGAAACAATTCTACGGCCACTTCATTTGCGGCATTCATAATACAAGGGGCATTGCCTCCCTTACGAATACACTCATAAGCTATAGCTAAATTTCGAAAAGTTTCGAGGTCTGGTTTTTCAAAACTTAAATTAGGATAATCAGTAAATAAAAATCTGTTTTTAGCCGAAAAACTTCTTTCTGGGAAATCGAGTGCATACTGAATTGGGATTCTCATATTTGGCACTCCCATTTGAGCCTTAATGCTGCCATCTTTAAACTCCACCATCGAATGAATCACTGATTGGGGATGAATCACCACCTCGATATGGTCAACATCAATTCCAAACAACCAATGAGCTTCTATTACTTCGAGACCTTTATTCATTAAACTGGCAGAATCAATAGTAACTTTGCTGCCCATATCCCAATTGGGGTGTTTAAGTGCCATTTCTGGAGTAACCTCCTTGATAAAGTTTTTGTCTTTACCTCTGAAAGGACCTCCTGATGCTGTAAGAATCAGTTTATCCACTGTCTTAATATCTTCTCCTACAAGGCACTGGTATATTGCAGAATGTTCAGAATCAACAGGAATTATTTGAGCACGATTCTTTTGAATTTCTTCAGTAATTATATGACCACCAACAACAAGTGTTTCTTTGTTTGCTAAAGCTATAGTTTTTCCGGCCCGAGCAGCACGCAAAGTAGGGATAAATCCCGAAAAGCCAACCATTGCAGCAAGAACGATATCAACACAATCAAGAGCTGAAACTTGCTCCACAGCTTCGGGTCCTGCATATATTTTCACAGGATAATCTGCCAACAGTTCTTTTAACTTTTGAAATCTGGATTTATCACCTATAACAACAAAATTAGGTTCAAAATCAATTGCCTGCCTGGCCAATAACTCTATATTAGTATTTGCTACAAGCACTTCAACATGGAACTTATCGGGATAATCTCTGATAATATCCAAAGCTTGAGTCCCAATAGAGCCTGTTGAGCCGAGTATTGCTATTCTTTTTGGTTTATTCATCAGAAAACAATATAATCTTCAGGATTTAAAAAACGAGCTTTATCCCATAATTCAAAGTGTAAATGAGGTCCGGTTGTATATTCACCGCTGTTACCATATTTTCCTATCAAACTACCGGTTGAAACCATGTCTCCAGCTCTAACAAAAATTTGAGCCAGATGTTTATAAACACTTATAAATCCTTGTTTATGCTGAATTATTATTGTATAACCGTTTTCAATATTATATTCAGCCAATACTACAATACCGGTATAAACTGAAAAAATATCAGAATCTGTTGTACTGGCTATATCTATACCAAAATGCCTTTGTTCAGGATTATAAGGGTTTATAATCATTCCTTTTGAAGGTGGATACAAATCCGGAATACGACTCGGAATTCTGATATAATTACTTAGGTCTTCGATTTTTTCGCGTGGTTTTATGGCATTATTAAAATTCTTTATTTGTTCTTCGGAAAGTATTGATGGAGAAACTGCATATTCTTCATCTATTGGCACATCATTTAAAAGAGCATCTCTGATAACATTTATGTATATATCTCTTTTATCTAATTCTGCTTCCAGACTGTCTAATCTGATTGCATTTTCCATTATTAACTTTCGTGTTTCCGCATTTGGATATCCGGGGACAAGCCTCTTTAATGGTGTATAAACAATTAGCAATGAATTTATTGCATAAAAAAAAGCAAAAAGCAAAAACAATAACAAAATTAGTCCTAATCTGTTTAATCTCAGTTTATTTAATACATCATAAGAATGTCCGTGATAAAAGACTATCTGAAATTTTTCACCAAACCATTTAAAAATTTTACTACCACGCATCGTAATCAAATAATTTCACAAAAATAAACAAAATTGCCGAACATTAAAAATGCACTATATCCTTTAGATTTTTAGCATATGGAAAAATATATTCAAAAACTCTGAGGAGAAATTTAAAAATAATTGAGTTATTCAATTTTTCAGGAGCAATGATTTCCAGTCTGTTATTAAAACTTTTAAAAATAAAAAACAATCCCCCAATTATAATTGAAATTTTTAATAATGCAAAAACAACCCCACCGGTTTTGTTTAACCATTGAAGTTTTATTTTATTCATAAGTTTATCAAAAACATGTGCGAAAACATAAATTAAAATTATCACTGCCACAAATACAACCACGAATGATACCAGAGGAATGTATTCTTTAGCAATTTTTCCAGAATTAGATAATAGAGAAGCCATCATATCCGAAAATCTCACGGCAATAAATACTCCTGCAATTAAAGCAAAATTAATTGCCAATTCCTTTACAAGTCCGTTCTTAAATCCTTTGTATGCAGAATATACAAGCACTAAACAAATTATTATATCAAATATTCCCATATAATAATATTTTTGCGAAAGATAATATTTTTTGTTTATTTTGCATTAATGACAATAATAAATTCCATAGTTTCTATTGTTAATTACAATCGTCTGGCAGAGATAGATTCCTTTAGAAGGAATCCTCATATTGTCCAATATAATGTACTGAAGAATTTAATCAATTATGCTCAAGACACTGAATTTGGTAGATTACACGGATTTGACAAAATAAAATCTTATGACGACTTTATTAAGAATGTACCTGTTCGCTCTTATGAAGAAATAAAACCTTTTATTCAAAAATCTTTTGAAGGACAACAAAATGTTCTGTGGCCGGGAGAAACAAAATGGTTTGCTAAATCGAGCGGAACAACTTCGGACAAAAGCAAATTTATTCCAATAACAAAAGAATCTCTCGAAGAATGTCACTTTCGGAGTGGAAAGGATATTTTTATAATGTACGCCGACAAATTCCCCGAATCAAGTATTTTTTTGGGGAAATCGCTTGCAATTGGTGGTAGCACAAGTATTAATACTCTCAACGAGAATTCTTATTTTGGAGATTTATCTGCTGTTATAATAAAAAATTTACCTTTATGGACTTATCTGAACAGAATTCCACCCGCAGAAATTGCCCTTATCCAAGATTGGGAAACTAAACTTAACAAAATTGTTGAAATTTCTCATAATAAAAACGTGACAAATATCATAGGAGTACCTTCATGGTTATTAGTATTGTTAAAACGTTTATTAGAATATACCAAAAAATCAAATATTCTTGAGGTTTGGCCAAATCTTGAATTATTTGTTCATGGTGGGGTTTCTTTTGTTCCTTATAGAAAAACATTTGAAACACTAATTCACTCAAAATCAATGACCTATCTTGAGACTTATAACGCATCTGAAGGTTTTTTTGCAATTCAGGATGAATTCTCTCAATCAACTGATGGAATAGATAAAGGAATGCTTCTGATGCTAGATTACGGAATATTTTTTGAATTTATTGAGCTTTCAGATTATCTAAACAACAATTATTTTGCTGTACCACTAGAGCAGGTTAAACCCAACATAAACTATGTTCTAGTAATATCAACAAACGGTGGTCTTTGGAGATATGTTATTGGAGATACCGTATCTTTTACGTCAACCAATCCATATAGAATTAAAATCACCGGAAGAACAAAACACTACATTAACGCCTTTGGAGAAGAAATTATTATTGACAATGTTCAAACAGCTTTAGCATACGCAAGTTCTATGACAAACGCCGAAATTAAAGAATATACAGCAGCCCCTATTTTTTATGAAAAAGGTTCTCAAGGAGCTCATCAATATTTAATTGAATTTTTAACCCCTCCTAATGATTTGGAATTATTCAGATTTTCTCTCGACAAAAAAATCAAAGAACTTAATTCTGATTACGAAGCCAAACGTACTAATGACATCACTCTAGGACCGCCCGACATTATTATAGCAAAAACAAACACTTTTTATAAATGGCTTCAACAGAAAGGAAAACTCGGCGGACAAAACAAAATTCCTCGTCTTTCAAATACAAGAGAATATATTGATGAACTTCTAAAAATTAATTCAGAATTATAATCTTTTTATTCTATCAGTAAGGAATTGCAAAATCCTCAATATAAAAATTTAACGAAGTTTTCCAATAACGTTTTATTGGGTTTTCATATGCTATTGAAGTTTTTAAATTCAAGAAGTCCCTGTAAACAAACTCCAATCCAGTAAACTTTCGCCATACAAACTTTTGATTTATATTCTCCCGACTTAATGCATCAAAAATACCTTGCCTCGTATATACAAAGTAATCCCCGTAAAATTGCAAATATTTTGTCGAAACTCCATTCATACCAAGGGTTAACCAAGTTTTCAATCTTGATAACTGATTCTTGAATGTTTTTATCGTATCTGATGTTTTTTCATTATATCCTTCAAATTCAACCTTCTTAAATTTTGCTCCAACCCTACTCGAAAAATTCACAAAATCCTCATTTGCATAACTCATAAATACTTTTGTCCTTCTGAATTTTTCTTTTAAAACAGTAATGATTATTTCCGGCGTAAGACTTCCTACTGTTGCTATCTTTGCATCATATTTAAAATAATCATATACTGTCATCAATTTTGTTTTGTACTTCTCTTTATTCATTATTACATTACTCCTGCTGTTACCAGAAATAGAAACTCCTCGCCTTCCCTTCTGATTGAACAAAAACCACAAATCATAACAAATCACTTCTCTACCATAACCCTCAACTCGTGGCGGTACTGATGCCAATATCTTATGTCGCCAATCAAAGGCCGTAAGCTTTGATATTCCAAAACGTGTTGTCATAGATTTTACTGTGTGAAGTCCCTCAGTTCTTACAACCTCTGCATATTCAATAAATGTATCCTTCTTATGCAAATAGTGAATCGAACTCCCTGTGCTTGGCAGAAATGTCCTGCGACAACTTCGACACCTGTAACGAATTGTTTGTTTATACCTCCCATGTACATAATATTCTTTACAATTACAATAAGGACAGGATTTGACTTCTAATACATCCTTATATAAGGAAATTACTCTAGGACTCCAAGCATTGCGTTTGTATTTTTTTGCATTCTCCATTTTTAATATCAAAGTTTTTTGCAAAGGTAAAATATTTTTCACACAATTTTGATATTTTTAAAAAATTTTCCCTAACATAATATCTCCCTACTTTTCAAAAAAATTACAGAATCCCTTTTAGATTATGTTTTTGCTAATCGAAATCACAATAATTCATTTTAAACTATGTAAAAGTTTCTGATTAAATCCTTAATTTGCAATTTATCCGCTGAAAAAATTAGACATCAAAATCTAAACTTAATTGGCAATTAGATGATGTAGTTGGGGATTTTTCATTTTTTGCAACAAGATTAGTCTCATTTGTTTTTTCTCCGGTAATCTCAAAAATTAACTTATCGGTTGTGTGTCTCATCGCTTCTATATTTTCAATTTTAGGAATTTTAGCTTTAATAAAACTTTGAAATTCAAGATATTTTTCTTCAAATTTCTCAACATAAACCTTAACTGTAGCTATTGAAGGATTAGTAAAGTGTTTACCTCCGTTTAAAATTCTTTTATGATCGTCTTCAAAAAGATTTTTTGCTTTTAAAAGAAATTCTTCGTAATCATTTGTATCAGGGATTTCAAAAGGATAGCTCAATCCGTAATATTCCGCAACATTCTCTGGAATTTCTTCCCTGTCAATTGCCATTGACAATGCCATAAAATAATGCTGAAAATATTTTTTTGCCTTTGTAAACAACTTTATAACTTCACTTTCAAGATGTGTTCTTTGCTCCTCATACAATTTGTAGAACGAGTTTATTTTTTCAAAATTATCAATCTGAGTACTGATTGCTATTTGTAGATCTTCTTCAAGGTGTTCAAAATATTTTTCATAAATATTCTTTAGTTTTATCAGCCTTTCTTCGTCTTTCATAATATAAAATTGATAATTCAAAGATAATATTTTTTTGTTTTGTAAAAATATTAAAAAGCGAATGATTTTAATTCTCAAAGCCTATTCCATAAAAGTTTCAGAAAATATTTTTTCTTTGGATTGATTAAGAATGAAATTTATTATTTTTGCATATTGTTATGGAAAACACAGTAAAGATGTTATTATACAAAAGGATATTGCTAAAATTAAGTGGAGAATCTTTAGCCGGAAATAAAAAGCAGGGTTTTGACGAAAATGTCTTAATAGACTATGCCCAACAAATTAAAGAAGCGGCTAATTTAGGAACAGAAATTGGAATTGTTATTGGTGGAGGAAATATCTTTAGAGGATTATCAGGTCAAGCTAAAGGATTCGACAGGGTAAAAGCCGACCAGATGGGAATGTTAGCTACAGTAATTAATGCCATGGCTCTTCAAAGTGCTTTAGAATCAATTGGAGCAAAGGTGAAACTTTTCACTGCTGTAACAATTGAATCCGTTGGCGAACGTTTTTCAAAAACAAAAATTATTGAAGCTTTTGAGCAAGGTTACATCTGTATTTTCGCTGGAGGTACAGGAAATCCATATTTTTCAACTGATACTGCCTCTGCATTAAGAGCGATTGAAATAGAAGCCGATGTTTTGTTAAAAGGTACACGCGTTGACGGAGTTTATACGGCAGATCCGGAAAAGGATCCTTCAGCAAAAAAATACGATTTAATATCTTTTGATGAAGTTTACAATAAAAATCTTAAAGTAATGGACTTAACATCTTTTACTTTATGTAAAGAAAATAATATGCCTATTTTGGTTTTTAATATGGATAAAAAAGGAAATTTATTAAAAGTTTTGAATAGTGAAAATATTGGGACAAAAATTATAAACTAAAATATTGAAAATTTATGGAAGAACTTGAATTATACATTGATACCGCTAAAGAAGGAATGGTTGGAGCTCTTCAACATTTAGAAAAAGAATTATCAAAAGTCAGAGCAGGAAAAGCAAATCCCGGAATGCTTGATTCTGTCAAGGTTGAATACTATGGTGTAATGTCTCCTTTATCACAAATAGCAAACGTTTCGGTTCCGGATGCAAAAACAATTTTTATTCAACCTTGGGACAAATCCGCTATTTCTGCAATTGAAAAAGCTATTCTTGCTGCTAATTTAGGTTTTAATCCCCAAAACAATGGTGAGGTTATAAGAATTCTTGTACCACCTTTAACCGAAGAACGCCGTAAACAATTGGTTAAACAAATAAAAAGCCTTGGTGAAACAGCAAAAATTGCAATTCGTAATACCCGACGCGACACTATCGAAGAAATTAAAAAACTAAAAAAAGAAGGTTTAAGTGAAGACCTAGCCAAAGACGGTGAAGATAAAGTCCATAAAATGCATGAAGATTATATCAAAAAAGTTGATACAATTATAGCCGCTAAGGAAAAAGAAATTTTAACTGTTTAGAATTGATCTTTATTTATATCTGATAAAACTAAACTTTTATCTACCATATTTTCCCGACAAATCTTTAATAAAAATGAACTGTCGGGATTATTTTTTTCTTTTATGAATTCTTTTCTTTTTCAATCCAGCTTCATGAAAAGCCCCACCTCCTTTTTTAATATCGGGAACTTTTACAGGATTCTTCTGTTGATTAAGTCCCGAGTTTGACAGTTGATTTTTGCAACTAACTTGTATTCAATTTATTATACTAATAAACATAGGTTTGTGCCACTACATTTTCATTTCCTGAGG
>Ga0208198_1000739_pt1 | contig 33887 bp, 44 predicted proteins | sample AD_JPNTR2_MetaG_FD_184446 | JGI IMG/M metagenome (GOLD analysis project Ga0208198, IMG submission 184446) | Active sludge microbial communities of municipal wastewater-treating anaerobic digesters from Japan - AD_JPNTR2_MetaG (SPAdes) (version 2) | ecosystem: Engineered > Bioreactor > Anaerobic...
TATTTGAGCAGACAAAAGATATCGGGGGATTCATCATCCCGGGCCTGGACATGATCTTCCCGGGGATAAAGGACTCCACGATCGCAATATTCGGGGCGCTTCTCCTCTTTCTCCTCCCGGTAGATGCAAAGAAGGGTATATTCACCATGGACTGGGAGTGGGCGGTGAAGATCCCCTGGGGGATCCTCCTCCTCTTCGGCGGGGGTATCGCCCTATCAAACGGCTTCATCCAGAGCGGGCTTGCCGCGACGATCGTCAATTCTCTCACCCTCCTCCACACGCTCCCGATTGTCATCCTGATATTTGTGATAGCGCTTGGCGTCTCGCTTGCAACAGAAGTCTCATCGAACACCGCCGTGGCCGCTGTGCTGATGCCGATCATGGCGGTCATGGCCATCAGCGTGAAGATCAACCCGCTCTTCCTGATGATGACCGCCGCTGTCTGCGCCTCGCTGGCATTCATGCTCCCCGTCGCCACCCCGCCAAACGCCGTCGCATACGGAAGCGGCTACATCGAAGCAAAAGATCTTCTCCGATCGGGCTGGGCGCTTAATATAATTGGTGTTGCACTATGGACACTCTTTCTCTTCACCGTCGTCATCTGGGCGGTCGGTATCCCGCTCGACCTTCCCGCCTGGGCGCTCTGAACCCCCCGTGAACCTCTATTTTTACCGGCGCCGCATATCGGGAGAAGAGTGATTCCTGCTGCAAGAAGCGCTTGAGAGCGGCAGTGGGGTGTTATGGCTGCCGGGGTCATCCCGGGTATGGCCGCGGCCTCTGCCGCCTCTCCGCGTCTCACCCGGATACCCTATCCCCCTGACGATGGACACCCACACCTCCATCCGTGCCGGGGTTCATCGAGCCTGGAGAGAGCCTGAATGAACCGGTTTGATGGCCTGGGATGGCGCGGACGGATGGTAAGTTACTTACCCCTGCTGATCGTAACTCTGAATTCAATGGAGGAAACCGTGTGGTAGAGATGCAGTACGTGCCCGGTGACGACCACCACAAGGTGGTGCTCTACGCCCTGAGCACCTGTGGATGGTGCGCCCGAACAAAACAACTTCTCACCGACCTGGGTGTGGAGTTCTCCTACATCTATGTTGACCTGCTCACCGGCGATGAACAGGGCACCGTGGTAAGGGAGGTCGAAAAGTGGAACCCCCGGCTCTCGTTCCCGACAATCGTCATCGACGGCTCAAAGGTGATTATAGGGTTCAGGGAAGAGGAGATCCGCAAGGCGGTGGGTGCTTGAGATGGTAAGCGATGAGGATGTTGACCGGCTCGTCCAGGACCTGGCGCGTGAGGCGGAGGCCAGGGGCTACCGTCTAAGCCCTGACCGGGAGTTTGCCAGGGCACTCGTCCGCGGCCTGCTTTCAAACCGTGAGCGCTACGGCTACATCTCCTGCCCATGCCGGCTCGCTTCAGGAAACAGGGAAGATGACCTCGATATCATCTGCCCCTGCGACTACCGTGACCAGGATCTCGCCGAATACGGCGCCTGCTACTGCGGCCTGTATGTCGCCGCCGACGTGGAAGCGGGGGTGCGCACCGCCGCTCCCGTCCCGGATCGCCGGCCATCGCCGGCAGAGCGCCGCCAGAAAAAGGAGGAGCGCCCAGGGACAGTCGGCGCACCCCGAGACCTGAAATACCCGGTCTGGCGGTGCAGGGTCTGCGGCTACCTCTGCGCAAGGAACGAACCGCCTGAGACATGTCCGATCTGCCGGGTCTCCCGTGACCGGTTCGAGCGGTTCGTGTGAACCAGCAAAACACTGCACCACAGGCGGTTTTCCGATCGGTGCAGCCACGGCAGCGCGAGGGCACCCCCATCACGCCGGGGATCCAGAGGTCTCATATATATAGCGGGAGGACAACTATCCAGTTATGCCGGGCATACGGATAAAGAACGGTGACCTCCCCTCCGGAGCCGGCGTTGAAGGGGGGCGAAAAAAGCGAAGAGATGAGAGCCAGGGTTCCCCGGCCGGGCAGGAGGAGCCCGCGCAGGCGACTGCAAAGAAAGAGAAGAAGCCGCAGAAATCCGGGGGACAACCGCAGTTCGAGGATACCGGGAACGCCGATATATTCTATACGAAGACAAAGTAGTCATTCGAGCACCTCGATATCGCCGACGGCGTTCACCACCACCTCCCTTTCTCCGCGATACGTCTGGACGAGACCATACATTGAGACGCTCTCATTCTCGTGAAGGTCAAGACCGGCAGCGACATTCGAAGGGAGGAAGACCCGTGTCCCATTGACGGTGAGGAGCAGGTGACCGCCGGTCGAGGTCTTTGTGATCGACTCAATCTTACCTTCAAGGAGCACCAGCGCCCCGTCCGGCACCTCCGGGGAGTAGGGTTTTGCAACCAGCGATCGCCCACCGGCACCAAGGATGATGTGCGCTGCAAGCACCACCGCGACAACACATACCAGCAGGGCAAGTGCCTGCCTCTCCTGCCGCTCAAGCATGGTTATACTCTCTACGTCCGGGGAGATAACTTCCGTCAAATTGATATGTTAACAGCGTTAACTGTCCTGCATGGATGATATAAACCTCCCCCCCTCCTCGCAAAAGATCCTCCACCTGCTTGAGAATGGGGGTGCCCTGACGCACAAGGAACTCGTCCATCTCAGTTCTCTTGCACCCCGCACCGTCCGGTATGCATTAAAAAGGCTCAAGGATAACGACATGATCGTGGAGAAGTTCAACTTCAGAGACGCAAGGCAGATCCTCTATGAGTACAAAGACCCCCAGACGGTGTCCGCGCGATGACAGAACCATTCCACTGCGACATAATGCGGTGTGACAACCTTGTCAGGAGACTGCTCCCCGCGATGCGGGCCGAGATGGTATACCGTCTGGTGAACGAGCGGGGTATCAGCCAGAGTGAGGTCTCAAAGCGCCTCGGGGTCAGCAGGGCAGCGATATCCCAGTATATGAACCGAAAACGCGGATGCAACAGGGAAGAGTTCCCCGAGAACCTGGACCTGGTCATCGAGCGATGGGTATCCGCCGTTGCCTCAGGCAAGGGCGGGATAACCCTCTGCGACATCTGCCGCTCCACCGATCCCTCTGAGCGGCTATGAGACTTCAGGTGCGTCTCGACCTGTAGAGGTAGAGCATTGCAAGCGCGGCGATTATGCAGACCGCGAGCACCGGTTTGAGTCGATCGAATCGGTTTATCCCCGCCGCGCCAGCCTCATCCGCGGCGTTCCAGTCGTCGTCAAAGACTGCGAGATAGTAGGTGGCGATGGCCGGATGCTCGATGATCACGCCTGCTTCCCGGTTGAACGCCGGAGAGTTGGCGTTCCAGTTGATGCTGCTGACAAGCACCGCCCGGTCGTCGACGATTACACCCTTGTTGTGGACCTTAACCAGGTTGTTTGCCTCGAGATCGACGAGTCGCGCCTCGATCGGGAGCCCTTCGGCCGTGGCGATCCGGTTGATCACATCCACCATCTCGTCGTTGTCAGCCTCATCCTCGATGTTGAACCAGGCTGAGTCCAGGAGCACCCTGACGCTGACACCGCGCCGCGAGGCGTTGATCGCGGCAGCAAGGTAGGGATTCAGGACTGTCCCGGTCTCGTTTGTGATGTAGGCCTGCTCGATCGCGATGCTCTCCTCCGCCCCCTCGATCAGCCTGTGGATGAGAAAGCTCGTGTCGGGTGATATCACCGGGGTCACCCGCGCCCCATCCGCGCGGCAGGAGGCGAACTCAACCCTGTAGGAGGACGACCAGGAAGTGCCCGGTTCGGCCGCCGTGCCCTCCATCGGGACGATATCCCCGCCAGCAACATCATGGAGGAAGACCTCCACGAAGTAGCCCGCAAGCCCCGGGTGCTCAAGCCTTACACCCCAGCCCCGGTTCCCTCGCAGCCCCGGTTCCGGGTAGCCGTCGGGTTTGAAGTTCTCGCTCCCGAGAAGGACGGTATCCCCATCGACGACCAGGTACTTGGCATGGTCAAAACGGTACTTCGCGTGGGCAGCATCCGTCGTTGTCATCGAGAGAACCGGGATACCGCTCCGGTTGAGCGCACCAGCGACCGCTCTCCCTTCCGCTGAGATTCCACCCACGGGGCCGCCCTCGATGAGAACGGTCACGTTAACGCCGCGTTCCCTGGCGCGGATGAGGTCTTCTGCCATCTTGCTGTCGGTGAACTCGTAGACGTTGACCAGGATCTCGCGTTCTGCGCCTGCGACCGTATCAGTGAAGACCTCGTATGAACAGTCGGGAGCGGCAAACGCGGTCACGGCCACGCCTTCGAATGCCGCGGGCTCAAACCGCGACTGACCGATTAAGAGCGGACGTGGGTCCCAGACACCGTCCACAAGGTAGTGGATCTGCCCTTCCCGCGGCCGGACATCAGCGGGCCAGGCGACCTGCTGGGCAAGGGTCGTCCCGTGGTAGAGGAGGAGTTCGTCCGCCCGGTTTGCCATCAGGAGGTTTCCGTTAGGGATCACATCAGGGACTGCCGGTGTACGTTCCTCGGTCTCAAAATCTGGCAGGTAGCCGTGCGCCTGCTCAAACGCCGCCCCGCTCCTCGCGACAACCAGCCGGCCGTCGATCCGTGTTCCGGGCGGGAACCGATAACCCCCCTCCCCGTCCGAGATGACATACCCGTCGAGCAACCCCGCCCCCTCCAGCACCAGGTACTCGTCGGGGTCACCTGGCTGGTAGGGGTCGGGGCAGAACTCAACGATCTGGATGCCGGCAACTGTGCCGGCGAGGAGACAGAGGAAGAAGATCGCGGCGACGATCCGGCGCATGCGCAAAATTATGTCTTCAAGGGTTAAATAGCAGAGTGATATGACTCCGTCTGCTGAACCGCTGGTGGTCAAGGTCGGAGGGAGCCTCTTTGACCGGGTCGCGTCGCTGCTCGATATCTTTCTGGAGGCTGGAAGACCGGTGCTTATCGTGCCCGGCGGCGGTATGTTTGCCGACCTCGTCCGCGACCTCGGGGTCTCCGGGACGCCTGCTCACTGGATGGCGGTTTCCGGGATGGAGCAGTTCGGCTGGTACATCGCCTCGCACGGAGTCAAGCCCGTATCCTCCATCGCGCCGCCGGAGGGTGTTGAGGTTCTCCTCCCCTACTCTGTGCTCCGCGAGACCGACCCCCTCCCCCACACCTGGGACGTCACCTCCGATACCATCGCCGCCTGGGTCGCGCAACGTCTCAAGACCGACCTTCTCCTCCTTAAATCGGTAGATGGCATCCAGCACCGCGGGAGGCTTCTGCCCGCTGTCCACGACCCCTCCCTCGCCTGCGATGAGGTAGACCCCCTATTCCTTCCATTCGTCTTCGAGCACGGTCTGAGAGCACGGGTGATCAACGGCAGAGACGACGACCGCATCCGGCGTGCGCTTCGCGACGAGAGTGTTATCGGGACGCTCATTGATCCGAGATTTTAACTGTCGCGGCGGCGACATAATAGGATAAGATTCGAGGAAACAACGATGACAGCAAGAGATCGATGCACCTCCTGCAACGCCACGCTGGCCGAACCGGGTTCCACCCGGTTCCCCTGCCCCTTGTGCGGCTACGAGATCAACCGGTGCCACAGGTGCAGGGAGCAGAGCATAGAGTATGTATGCCAGAAGTGCGGGTTCCGGGGGCCATAACAATGGGAAACGTAGCTCTCATACTGAAGATAATGCCAGAATCGCCAGACGTCGACCGCGAAGCGCTCAAAGAAGCCATCAGGGCGGCTGTGACCGCCGATGATATCCAGGAAGAGCCGATCGGGTTCGGGCTTGTGGCGCTGAAAGTTGCCGTTGTCGTCCCCGACAGAGCGGGAGCACCCGATGAGGTCGAGAGAGCGCTCCAGAAGATAGAGGGCGTCGGAAGCGTCGATATCATCGAATCCACACTTGTGTGAGTGCGAGTTCCTAAAAAACCCTATTTTAACGGTTGAAGGTCTACCTCAAGCCGCTCCATCACTTCGTCGGTGATCCTGCGGATCTTCTCTACCGACTCGCGGAACCCGGCAACTTCATCGTCCTGGAGGCGGATAGGCACCGGGAAGACACCTTCGCGGTTTATGCGAGCCGGGACACCTATGCAGACGTCGCCGATCCCGTGGATCTCGCTTTTAATGTAACTTGAGACGGTGAGGATACGGTTCTCATTCCCGAGGACCGTCCTTACAAGGGTTGCTATTGCTTCCCCGGGCCCGTAGACTGTGGCGCCCTTGTCCCTGATGATTGCTTCACCGCTTGTCCGTACGGTCTCGATCATCTCCTGCTTCGGCAGACCGGAGAACGTGGGCAGGTTGCCTATCTGGATACCGCCGATCGTCGTGGCCGACCAGAGCGGGACCATGCTGTCGCCATGCTCCCCGATGATACGGGTGTGCACTTCGCTGACGTGAACCCGGAAGTAGTGTGCAATCAGCGATTTCAGGCGCATGGAGTCAAGATGCGTCCCTAGACCAAAGACCTGCCGGGGCTGGAGCCCCGAATACTCCAGGGCGACGGCGGTCATGACGTCAACGGGGTTTGTAACCACTAATAGAATGGTATCTGGCGATGATCGACCGATGGTTGCGGCAGCGTCGGCAACGATCTTTGCGTTCTCGAACGCAAGGTCGTTCCTGTCCTGACCCGGGCGGCGAGGCGCCCCTGCTGCACAGACGACTATATCAGAGCCTTTTGCATCAAAAAAGCCTGTACTGAATGAGAGACGGACATCGTTTCCCCGTGCAGCGAACGAGTCAGACAGATCGTGGCAACACCCCTCCAGGAAGTCTTCACGCCCGGGCCTCCCGACAAGCAGCATCTCGCTGACATGCGGGATCTCGGATATGGTGTGGGCCGCAAATAGACCAACGTTCCCTGTAGCCCCAAGAATTGTTACTTTTGCCATGAAGGTCGCCGCTGGGGGCACGTCCTCGGTCGACCGTGCGCGCAAGCATTCACCACTGCATCCCTTCTCCACCCCGCAACCCCATGGGCGCCGAACGTCCACGGTGAGTCTGCTCCCTTCCGGGCCTGAACCGGTACCCGCGGCAAAAGGTCGCCGCCCCCTCCGGGGCTTTGATCCCTTTCCGCCGACCTCATGGGACGAGGTTTCTCCGTCGGGACGCAACGGATCCTGCAAACCGCTGCGGCCTTCCTCAGACTTCGCCCCCCGCGTTACGGCGGTTTCGGGTAACAGGTGACGCCGAGCCACCCGGGCTAGCCCCCGTACGTAATGGGGTTTAGGGGATAAAAATACCTCCGCCTACCCGGGTCCGCCACGCCCGTGCTATCCGCGCAACCCTGCCGGCATCCATCTTCTCGAAGAGATCGAGTGCGGTCAGGTCGATCTCAGACGGAAGGACCGTCGGGAGGGATCGCAGATCCCCCTGGTAGACCCTGGCCCCGTCTGCCCTCGCAACAAGGATAGGTTCCCGCCCGACCGGAGACCTCCGGAGGTCGCCGTAAGAGCGGTAGATCGTCACTTCCCCGCTCCCGAGACTCCCGCGGTTAACCTCCAGGTTGCGGGCGGTCCAGTAGGCCGCCGCATACCAGGCATCGTTGCAGATGACGCACTCCACACCTGCGAGAGCGGCGGCAAGTCCGAGGGTGCCAGCACCAGAACAGGCGTCGACGAACGCCCGGGGACGTCGGCGGCTGATCTGGCGCTCAAGCGAGAGAATCTTCTCGTTACGACCACGCGGAAACTCGATATGCAGCGTCGACTGCTGTTTGTAGACAACTATTGGTCCCGCCCGGGTCTGGAAGATATCGGCCCTGACGTCGCACCCTGCAAGCAGGGTATACTCGACTGGTTCCGAGTCGGTGTCCCTGATCCCCGGCGTCCCATCCACCGTCCGGACGACCCCCCGGATCTCCGGGACCCCCGCAACCAGTCGTCTGGCAGTCCGCTCACTGACATGGCGAGAGAAGAGGAGGAGCGAACGCGGCGGGAGGTAAGGCGGGTTTCTCATGGCAAACCCGGGATGGACGAGCGGCGTTCCGACGGAAGCGAGCGGTTCGGCCGCGGCAAGATCGCCCTCATCTACCATCACACGGTAGATGTGGGCAAAGACCTCATCGATGAACCGCCGCCCGCAGGTCGGGCAGGGTTCTGCCGTATCGATATCTGGCGGCGGGCTCCGCTTATCGTAGATGAGCCCCGTGCAGTCGGGGCAGGGGTCAAACCGCCCCGGTAGCCCCGCAAGAACAGTCGAGGCGTCTGCAACGCAGTCGTGCCCACAGACCGGGCAACTCATACCGATGCATTGGAACTCCGGCTATATAGGCGTTTCAGGGATGAGCCCGCAGCGCGGGTATAGTTATACACCCAGAGGGAGAGATAGAAGATAGAAGAATCCTGTCCTTACGGGTGGTCGTGTTGGTGGATCTCTCACTGGTGGTATGGGTCATCCTCCCCCTCAACGTCATATTCGCCATCATCATCGTCTTCTTCGAGAGAAAGGACCCGACTGAGGCCATAGCCTGGCTGGTTCTCCTTTTTCTTCTGCCTCCCGTCGGTTTCGTGCTCTACCTGCTCTTAGGGCAGAACTATACACGGCAGAAGATGTTCGTTGTCAAGGAACATGATGATCGCTCTTTTCTCAGGGAGATCTTCGCTGAGCAACAGCGGAGACTCACCGACAGGAATCACCGGTTCGCGACACTAGAGGCAGAAAGGTTCCAAAAAACCATATCTCTCCTGCTCCAGAATAACCAGGCCTATCTGACGGAGGGAAACCGGGTCGAGATCTTCACAGAGGGGGAGGATAAGTTCGAGGCGCTCTTTAGGGCGATCCGGGAGGCGCGTCACCACATCCACCTGGAGTACTTCGTCATAAACAACGATGATCTGGGGCGGGCGGTTATACACGCGCTTGCAGAGAGGGCGCGACAGGGTGTTGAGGTCCGCCTCCTGATCGACACGATGGGGTCACTGAGAGGAGGCGGGTTAAAGGTTGCGTTCAGGGAACTGACGGATGCGGGTGGGAAGATCGGAGCCTTCTTCCCCTCGATCTACCGGGTCAACTACCGTAATCACCGAAAGATTGCCATCATCGACGGCGTTGCCGGTTTTATCGGAGGGTTTAACATAGGAGACGACTACCTGGGGAAGGGCCCGCTTGGTTACTGGCGTGACACGGCGCTCCAGGTCGTGGGGCCGGCCGCATGGGCACTCCAGCTACGATTCTTCCTCGACTGGAACTACACAACCGGTGAAGGGCTGAGGCTGAACTCACACTACTTTCCGGATACGGGCACTCCCGGCACGACACCCATTCAGATCGTCTCAAGCGGCCCCGACACCCGATGGAGTCCGATAAAGGACGGCTACATCAACCTGATCAACTCCGCCAGGGAGTCGGTATACATCCAGACGCCCTACTTCATACCGGACGATAGTGTTACCGATGCGCTCAGGATCGCAGCGCTCTCCGGGGTCGACGTCAGGATCATGATCCCGTGCAAACCAGACCATATCTTCGTCTACTGGGCAACCCTCTCGTTCATCGGGGATCTCCTGGAGGCGGGGGTGCGGGCCTACACCTACGATGCCGGGTTTCTCCATGCAAAGACGATCGTCGTCGATAGAGAGGCGGGCTCGGTCGGGAGTGCAAACTGGGATGTCCGAAGTTTCCGGTTGAACTTCGAGGCAAACGCATTCTTCTACGACGCGGCCGTAGGTGCCGAACTCGCAGGAGCTTTTGAGGAAGATCTCAGTGTCTGCACCGAGATCACTCTGGAGAATTACCGGGCGCGCCCCATTGAGATCCGGCTGAAGGAATCGATCTCACGTCTCTTCTCACCGCTGGCGTGAGCGATCTCAACGGCCAAAACGCCCCTGGACGAACTTCCGGATCCGTGGAAGTTCCTGTTCCCAGCGAGACTGGATGATGGGGACAGTGTAGGGGAGATGGTGTGGGAGGACAGCGGTCGCCATTATTGCTTTCTCGGCAAACGGGCGTTCACGACCGATGACAACCGACTCTCTGTTCTGGATTGCGTCAAGGAACTCATCGACGGTATCGGCCTCGGCACAGGTGACGACCCCACCCAGTTCATGGAGGAGATGGCCGTCTGTCCCCCCTGTCCGCCCGAGATGGTGGGCGGCGGCAAGCCTCGCAGCCTTCAGGTTATGGGTTCTGGCCATCCCACCACAGATCACCTCAAATGCATCCAGGCGGGAGAAGATCTCCCCGCCGATGCAACTGCCCATAACACAACGTTCGACCCCCCGGTTCAGGAAAGAGTAGCCGCATGGGTGCGCCTCGGCAGCAATACAGGCGTAACCCTCCCGGCGATCCATGATTTCCTGTGTATCGAGGCGTATCGCGGTGAAAGGGCCATCTCTTCGGTTTCTCTCTATGTGCCGTCGATAGAAGTCTCGAAGATCGGATACCGAGTAGAAGTAGAGGAGGATGTGCGGGCCGTCGTTGGCACTGACCTCGATCCCGGGGATGAGGGGGAGATCGATCCCCTGACGCCGGGCCTCGACAACGCCACCTATCTGGTTGTGGTCGGTGATCGCAAGCCCGATCCCCTGATGTGACGCAAGTTTCAGCGCATCCCGCACGCGGGTGGCGGAATCGGAGTAACGGGTATGGAAATGCAGGTCTGCAGGGAGCAACCCGAGACGCTGGATCTCTGCGGGTATCGGTTTTTCGAAGACGACATCTTTATAATAGAGCATGGATTGTCCTGTCTGATCAGCAGTATGTCCCCATGAAGAAAAAAGGTTGCCCCGAAACCTGGTCGCCAGGACCATTCCACATCCCATCCAGAGCGCTGACCCGATGACCGGGATGCAAAACCACAACCCCCAGCCGCGCAAACGACGTTTACCTGAGAGTCTCAGCCCGTCCTTGACTCTTCCGGGACCACCAGTTTCTCTGCAATCTCTTCCTTTGACGACCGGGAGAGGTAGTGACCCCCGGCAACCGCGACGATAATCGCGCCGATCAGGACAAAGATCATATCGAGCATGGTGTCATCAAGCCCGTGCTGAAGATCTGTCCCGAGGAAGGTGTCAAAGACCCATTCGTAGATCTCCCAGAACGCACCCATCGCCATCGCGGAAATGACGATGAACCCGACGATCATCCAGCGGGGGAGGTTCAGCCCGCCAAACCGGTCGAGCAGCAGGACGGCAACAAAGGCGAGCACTGAGACGGTCATACCGGAGACAAAGTGGGCAACCTTGTCGTAGTAAGGATAGTAGAGCATGTAGAACCCCCGGATCTCGCCGGCGATATGGAGGTAGAGCGAGATTGCAATCAGGAGATTGACCTGCCAGGGGAGTGTGATGCTCAATCGGCGGGTGATGATGGTTGGAACCAGCGTTAAAACAAGCCCAAGTGCACCGGTGAAGACCTGTGAGTATTCCCCGAGCGAGAGCGCAATAATGATGTTCACCGCTATAAGCGACTGGAAGAGATAAGCGAGGTAAAGACCGACCGGCCTCTTCATGAGATCAATATTGGTGAGGGTCTCGTAAACATATTGTGCCGACGGATCGAACCGGAATCACCACTCAACGAACCTGATATCGATCTCTGTGAGTTTACGGTAGATGAGATACTTTTGCAACTCGCGCCGGTAGTCGTAGACAATGTACTCGTAGGTGTCCCAGATCGTCACCCAGTTAAGGATTGTAACAAGGCCAGCGAGCATGGTCATGACGAAACCCCGGAAGTAGCCTATAAAAACATAGAAGAAGAGGACGGCGATACCGGCGTTGATCGCGGCGATGAGTATACGGATCTTACCTTCCCGATGGGACATCTTTCTGTCGTTCTCCAGGTCGCGCAACCGGAATGTGTAGTGGCGGCGCACCGCCTCCGGGACGAGAGATGCCTCTTCCGGGGAGAGAGAACCCCGCGGGAGGCCCACGGCGATACCGGCGACCCTCCTCGGGTCGTGGCCGTCGACGTACCTGACGATGAACGATTCCGCAAATTCGGTGAGTTCCTGCTCGGGGAGAGGGTATGGATCGCCAGCGTCTAGGAGCTGGTCCTTTGACTTGAAATGAAACTCTATCTCTGTCTCCAGATCCATCTCATTCGTGATAACACGGACTTCCTGCATCCCACACCCCGGACAACCGGTGAACCCGGCAGAAACTCTACACGGGAGATCTGCGTTGCTATCGGATATATCTATGATTCCGGACCCTGCGCTTGCGAGGCAGCAGGAGAGATCTTCTCACCCCACCAGGCATGATTGGGCGTTGAGCGCGCGCGTCCTATCCGGATGGAGCCTATAACTAAACGATCTGGACTGTAAATTCTCCGCCTTTTCCATGAAAAAGAGGGCACCTCAAACCTTGTTCACTGACAATAACCCTCGAATCCACCCCTGGAGATGGCAGTGAGTGGTGATTGCCCCATGAAAGCCGTGCCACCAGGTTGTAAACAGGTTTCTGGAATGGGTCACTGGGATAACCTCTCTCCTATCATCGACCACCCCCACCGCCCTGAACGGTGGTTACTCCTCCGCGCTGCTGTTCCCGATCAACTCCCCCATCCACCGGGTCTCCTCCCAGCTCTCAAGGAAGAGTTTCACCGCGATGGTCAGCGGTATCGCAAGGAAGACCCCGACCGCCCCCAGGATGAAACCCCAGAAGACAACCGAGAAGAGGACGACGAACGGTGAGAGGTTGAGTTCACGCCCGGCCATCCGGGGAAGAACCAGGTTCTCGGCAGCGGAGTCTATGAGGGATATGACGACGATGACCGTCGCCGCCCCGGCCGGCCCGAGTTCGATCAGGGCAAGAAGGGTTGGAGGGATCGCCGCGATGACCAGGCCGATGTAAGGGACGTAACTCAGGATGAAGGCGATGAACCCCCAGAGCACGGCAAAGTCGACCCCGAGGACGGCCAGGAATAGCCCCGTCCCCACACCGGTGATGAGGTTCACCTTTGTCCTGACAATGACGTAGTCAATGAGGAAACTGCCAGACTGTGCCAGGTGCCGGTAGAGAGATGTATCCGCGCCAATGTATCGCTCGAGAACACCCGCAAGACGCGGCGCCTCGATGAGGAGGAAACCCATCCCGACAAAGACCAGGAAAGCATCGATGGCGATGTTGCCGACCCCGCGGGCGATCCCGGCCACCTGCTGGATCAGGAAACCCTGGTCGATGTAGTCCCATATCGTGAAACTGCCGATATCGATACCGTAATCGGCGAGGACTGTCACCTGCTCGAGGAAGCTCTCCCTGTACTGCGGCAGGGAACGGATAAACCCGGCAAACGCCACACCCAGAAAGGCTACCGCCGCAGCGAAGAGCCCGATCAGACCGGCGACCACCGCCGCGGCGGCGATGACCGGAGGAGCGCCCCGCCGGGTCAGCCACTTCATCAGAGGCGCGGTGATCATGGCAAAGAAAACAGCGACGAGAAGCGGCGCAAGGATGGGGGTGGCCGCACGGATTCCCGCAAGCACTATGACAACAGCCGCCGCGATCATCGCGATACGGGCGGGGGGTGGGAGGTTTCCGGCAGTCTTCACAGGAACGGTATAAGCGCTCCAGGAAGAAAGACCTTTTCAGACGCACCTAGAGGGGGGCGTTGGAGAAATAGCCCTATAGCGGGATTTTTCAGGCCCGAGATACAATAATATCCCGAATGAAGACCCAGATCGAAGAGGCCCGGGAAGGGACAATTACCCCTCAGATGGCATCGGTTGCAGCGGCCGAGAGGATCGAGGCAGATGACCTCCGCCAATCTATCGCTGATGGAGAAGCAGTCATTATGACACGGGGGATGTCTTCTCTTGGCATCGGTCGTGGGTTGCGGACGAAAGTCAACGTCAACCTAGGAACATCAACCGCCATAATTCGACCCGAGGATGAGGTCAGAAAAGCCAGGATCGCCGAGAGCGTGGGTGCGGACACCATCACCGATCTCTCCGCTGGCGGGGATATACCGGCAATCAGGCGTGCAATCTTTTCCGCCACCACCCTCCCGATAACCACGGTCCCGATCTATCAGACCGCCGCCGAGATCGGAATAGATAGGATGACAGCGGATGGGATCCTCGCCACCATACAACGTCAGGCAGAGGAAGGGATCTCCTCTGTCGTCATCCATGCTGTCGAGCCAGAGACTATCGATGCCGCCCTGGACGGAAAGCGGGTCATGGGGATCGTCTCAAAAGGAGGATCGATCACCGCCGCCTACATGCTCACCCGGGAGGCTGAAAACCCGTTTCTTGAGCACTTTGATGAGATCCTTAGCATCCTAAAGGAACATGACATTGTCCTCTCCCTCGGCAACACGATGCGGAGCGGGTGCATCCACGACGAGATGGACGAGGCCCAGAAGAGGGAGATGCGCATGAACTCGCAGCTTGCCGCCTGCGCCATGGAGAATGGTGTCCAGACAATCATTGAAGGGCTCGGCGGGCATGTCAGGGCTGACCGGATACCCCGCTACATTCAACGCTATCGTGAGGCCTCACCGGCACCGCTCTTTGTCGCCGGGCCGCTTCCCACCGATATAGCCGTCGGTTACGACCATATCGCCGGCTGCGTGGGTGCAAGCATCGCAAGCGGTGCTGGTGCCGACTACCTCTGTTACCTCACTCCCGCAGAGCACCTGGGTCTTCCAACCCCCGAACAGGTGCGCGAGGGTCTGATTGCTTTCAGGATTGCCGCTCACATAGGTGATACAATCAAGTACGGCCTGGACGATGCAGATCTCACCCTCGCCCGTTCCAGGTCACGCCTCGATCGGGAGGGGCAGATTGCCCATGCCATTGATCCGGAGACTGCACAGGATCTCATTCCCCCATCCGGGCCATGCACGATGTGCGGAGATTTTTGTGCGGTTGCCATGATGGAACGGCTCAAAAAGGAGAACAGGTGACCGGGTTCAGACACCCGCCGCAGATGCTGGTGTTGTTCGTGAGCGTCCCTCCATGGGGATACCCCCTGGCAAACGTGGAGTTGATGGGATAGTAGAGACCTCTGGCGATGGTGAAGGCCGTCCTCATCCCGGCCGCCCGCATCTCCTCCTCCATCAGGGCGAGGAGGTAGCCCGGAAGGTTCCGGCCCCGATACCCTGGATGGGTTGCGAAGTCCGTCCTCTCGAGACGTCCTCGTCCTCACGGTAGATCTCCGCCGAGGAGGCCGCCGCACGGCCAGAGAGGGGTGAGATGAGAGGAAACTCCCCCTATCACGTTAAACTGAAGAGGAAGTAGAGGAACGCAAGGATGCAGACGAATATGATCCCGTAGCTCCCGCCCCAGATGCTCGTCTGGATCTCCGGGTAATTATCTCTCAAGAACACAAGATCCTTCTCGTATGCTGCTGACCTTTCCCGACCCCAAAAAATCCGCACGAACGGCAGAACAAGAGTCTTCCACGCGATCTGGATGGCGGCCGCCGGGTTTGCCGAGACGTGCTGGAACCACGCCACCACACGTCCTATCCCGCGGCCTATAGCATCCGTGACCTCCACAAGCGGGTGCGAGGAGAACCACACGACCGCCCGGCCTGCCTGGATATAGAGGGCGTCTATATCGGTCTCGAACCCGCCCCATGAGCGCCTGAACGGACGCACGAGGGCCAGGAGCACCCCTGCAACAGCAAATATGCCCGCAGACTCAAGCAGGTGCGAGGCGGCGAAGGGGTGAGCGGGTGTCCCGCCGGGGAGGAGGTCCGTCAGGAGGTGCGGGAATAGCCCTATTGCAACACAGAGGATGGCGGTTGCCCCCATCGCCAGCAGCATCGGGACCGGCGGATCCCTCGGGAGGATACCCTCCCGCGTACCTTCGGCCGGGCGGAAGAACCCGAGGTATAGGATCCGGAAGACGTAGATTACGGTTATTACGGCCGATACCATTAGGACTGGTGCAAGATAGGGCACCGCTCCTGCCGCCTCGATTGCCATACCCTTGCTGACCGCACCGTTCAGCCCCGGGAGGCCCGCGAGAGCAAGGCCGCCGATGAGAGCGGAGAGAGTGGTCACCGGCATCGTCCGCCAGAGCCCGCCCATCTCCGAGAGCCTGTGCGAACCGGTTCTGAGTATGACCGCGCCCGCCGCCATGAACAGCAGCGACTTGAAGAGTATGTCGTTGACCATGTGGGCAAGCCCGGCGTCCACCCCGGCCACCGACCCCACACCGATGCCCGCGACCATATAACCCACCTGGCTGATGATCGAGTAGCCCAGGAGCCGGCGGAGATCGTCCTGCATGAGCGCGAACACGGCACCGTAGAGCGCCATCGCCCCGCCCATCCAGGCGACCGCAACACCCCATCCACCCACTCCGGCAAGCAGGAAGACCGCGGCTTTCGTCGTGAAAATGGAGAGAGCGACCGATCCGACAACCGATGCCTTTTGGTACGCGTCGGGAAGCCAGGTATGAATGGGGATGAACGCCGCGTTCATGCCGATCCCGATCAGCATGAAGACCAGACCGGGGCCATCCGCCACCGGACCGATGGCAGCGCTCCCGCTGGCGGACAGCGTGTAGACGATCCCGGCCAGAAGGCACGCCCCGCCAAAGACGTGGTAGAGGATGTAGCGGTAACCGGCAGCGGAAGAGCCTGGCGATCTCGATGACCAGATGATTGCAATCGATGCAACGGCAAGCGCCTCCCAGAATACGAAGACGGTGATGAAGTCCCCGGCGTAGACCACCCCCATCGCCGCTGCAATCGAGGCCAGGATACCGATCGTCTCCACGAGCGGGAGATCCCGGTATACCGCGTAGACCAGGACAAGGAGACCCGAGATGGCGAAGATACCGCCCGCCACTTCCCTCATGGGGTCAACCGTCAGGAGAACCGTATCGATCCCTGGCAGAACCCGGATCACAATCTCCGGCACCGCGGGCGAGAGTCCAAGTGTTAGACCAAGCCCGACAACCCCTATAAACAGCGTCCATGCCTTCCTGGCCCTGCCGGCGAGGAGGGGGAGGAAGAGGATCCCGATCAGGTAGATTAAGGCTGGCGGCAACGCGGTCATGGTATCACCGATCCCGTGATCTCTCCAATAGCGATCTCAACGAGATCCATAAACGGCACGGCGGGATAGAAGAAGATCAACACCGATGCCACCGTTGTCAGGATGATCGGGACGAGCATCAGGAGAGGCGGTTCGCTGACGGAATCAAGCGAGCGCTCGTCATCCGGCGAGGCGACCAGCATCGTATGGATTATCGGGAAGAAGTAAGCGGCGTTTAAGACCGTGCTTGCGACCAGGACCAGCAGCAGAATCGGCACACCGCCTTCAACCGCCCCGAACGCCAGGTATACCTTGCTGATGAGCCCTGAGAACGGCGGCAGACCACAGATCCCGATCGCAGCACCAGAGAACATCACGGCCGTAACCGGCATCTTCCTGCCGATACCCTTCATATCGGAGATCCGCTCTCTCCCTGCAGCGACAATCACCGCTCCCGCAACAAAGAAGAGCGTGATCTTGAGGAAGGCGTGGATGGGGATGTGCGCCATCGCTCCGGTCATCCCGGCGATGGAGAGCATGGAGACGCCGAGAAGTATGTATGACAGCTGGCTCACCGTCGAGTAGGCAAGCCTCCGCTTGAGGTTATCCTCGGTCAGGGCGAAGAGGGACGCGGTTATGATAGTAAACGAGGCTATAACGGCAAGGAGCGTCCCGAGACCGAGCGAGGCCAGGAGATCCATCCCGTAGACCCACCCCGCGATCCTGACGATCCCAAAGACCCCCGCCGTGACGACGGCTACAGCGTGGAGGAACGCGCTCACCGGTGTCGGGGCGACCATCGCCGCAGGAAGCCAGCCGTGGAGAGGCATCCAGGCCGCCTTCACGAAGCCCACCATGAAGAGGATGAAGAGTATCTGGAGGGTGAGAGGCGGTGCCGACCCGGCAAGGAACCCACCCGGGGCAAACCCGGTTGTCCCGGTGAGGATATAGGTCAGGACGACCGCCGCCAGCAGGAAGACACCCCCGATAAGGAGGTAGGCCAGGTACTTCCTCCCCGCTGCCATCGCCTCCGGAGTCTCGACATGGACAACGAGAGGATAGGTGATGATAGTCAGGATCTCGTAGAAGACGAGAAGCGTCACCAGGTTCGCCGAGAACGCTATCCCGATTGCGGAGGCTATCGCAACTGCAAGGCAGAAGAAGAACCTTGTCTGTGCGTGCTCCTTAAGCGAACGCATGTAGCCAATGGAGTAGAAGGAGTTCAGCAGCCAGAGAACGGCGGCGGTGAGGGCAAAGACCATGCCGAAAGCGTCCACCCGCAGCGCCAGATCCCCACCGGGCAGGAGCGGGATGAGCGAGACCGCGATCCTCTCCCCGGCCAGGATCGAGGGGAGCATGGCGACGACAGAGCCAAGCATCGCCACCGCGGCCGCCACCGTGAACCCGTCCCGTATGTTCTCGTGCCGTCCACTGACCAGGATCATCACCGCCGCCAGGAGGGGGGTGACCACGGTTACCGCCGGGAGCAGACCGGTTGCATCCACCATCTCAGGCACCCCCGAGCAGCAGCGATACGGCAGGAGAGACTATCTCCATAATGGGTTCGACGAAGATGCCGAGCAGCAGACAGAGGAAACCCAGGACGACCATCGGGACGAGCATCGAGAGGGGCGCCTCGCGCACCGCAGGCGCCGGGCAGTGATCGCCACCGTCCTCGTGGTGGCTCGAGGCGCTGAAGTAAGCGACCTCGATGAACCGCCAGATGTAGCCGACCGCGAGGAGCGACCCGGCCAGGAGGACGGCCGCATAGACCCAGTAACCCGCTTCAAGCGCTCCCATGACCAGATAATACTTGCTTGCAAACCCGATTGTTGGGGGGACGCCGATCATCGACGCCCCGGCAAGGGCGAACGTCGCACAGGTGACCGGCATCGTTGCTGCAACGCCTTTGAGGTCGGAGAACCTGGACGTCCCCAGCCGGTATATGATCACCCCCGCGACCATGAAGAGGCAGCCTTTCATCACGGCATGGCCGAGGATATGCAGGAGACCGCCTTCCAGCGCGACCTGGTTTGCAACGCCGAGCGCAAAGACGATGTAGCCGATCTGGCTGACGCTCGAGTATGCGAGCATCCGCTTGAGGTCATCCTGTGCGATGGCCAGCACCGCTCCGGCGACTATCGCGACCGCTGCTATGAGGAGGATGAGTTCGGTCACAGGGACGGTCTCAACGAAGTATGCCGTCGTGAAGACCGAGAATACAACCCGGAACATCGCATAGACGCTCACCTTGGCCATCACGGTCGAGATCAGGACGGTCACAGCGGACGGGGCTTCCGTGTAGGCATCAGGGAGCCAGAGATGGAGCGGGAAGAGTGCGACCTTTATGGAGAACCCAATGACCAGGAGGAGAAACGCGGTATGAACTGTTGCAAGCCCATATGACGCAGGGAGAAGACGGGCAATGTCTGCCATGTTCAGCGTCCCGGTCGCAACGTAGAGGTTCCCGATGCCGAGCAGGACAAAACCTCCCGCAATCGAGCCAAGAATCAGGTAGTTTAAGGCCGCAACACAGGCCCGCGGCCGTCTGGTGGAGGCGATCAGGGTGTAGGCGGCGATGGACGATATCTCCAGGAAGACGTAGAGGTTAAAGATGTCCCCTGTGATCGTCATTCCAACAAGACCGGTCACAAGGAGCTGGAAGAGGACGTAGAACGAGACGATCTTCTCCGGTTCGATCTCATTCTCGACACTCCGTCGCGCATATACTGCCGCCGCAACGGCCAGGAAGAGGATGATCGGCAGGATGTAGCCGTTGAAGGTATCGATGACAAACTCAATCCCGAGCGGTGGCGCCCATCCCCCGATATGGTAGTGGATCGTCCCCTGCCGCATCACCTCGATAAGGAGGGCGATCCCGCCCACGAACTGGAAGAGTATCGTTGCAAGCGTGATCGGGTAGCAGAACCGACGGTCATGCCAGCCGAGCAGGAGTATCAGGAGCGCCGAAAGTATGGGGACGGTTATCAGGATGACGGGAAGGTGTTCGATCATCGCCTCTTCACCACCTTTAACAGACCGGCTTCATCGATGACCCCATATTCCTCGTATATCCGGACGATCAGCGCAAGACCGACCGCGGTCACACTCACACCGACGACAATCGCGGTCAGTATCAGGACGTGCGGGATGGGGTTGACGTATACGGCCTCCATCCCTTCGGGGAGGTAGATCGGGGCTATACCGCCTTCCACCTCGGCAAGCGAGATGTAGAAGAGGAAGATCGCGGTCTGGAAGATGTTGAGCCCGATGAGTTTCTTTACCAGGTTCCCTTTTGCAATCAACGCATAGAACCCGATCATTATCAGGATGATCGCCATCCAGTAGTTGTAGTGCGAGAGGAAGACCTCAAAGACCGCTTCCATCACGGAGACTCACCTCCCCTATCGGACATATCCGAGATTATCGAGACCATCACCGCCATCACGGTGATCCCGATCCCCATCTCGACCGCGTCGATCTGGTATCCATGGAGATGGGCCACCCCCAGCGCCGATTCGACTGCTCCGTACTCCAGGTAGTTCCCGCCAGCGGCGAGACAGAGGAAGCCGATACCTGCATAGATAGCAACCCCGATGACGGAGTAGATCATAAGCCACTTCTTTCCAAGCCGCTTCTCGACGCCAGAGAGTCCGAAAGCGATGAACATCAGGATGAACGATGCAGCAAAGACGACACCCCCCTGGAACCCTCCACCAGCTCCCACCGCACCATGCACTATGACGTAGAGGGCAAAGACCTGTATAAACGGCACCGAAATCCTGGATACTGTCCGGATGACGACGTTCTCCTTCACAGTCGCCCACCCCGCCTGAGCAGGAGAGCGACGGATATCCCTGCAGTGAAGATCACAACTGTCTCTCCAAGCGTATCGAACCCACGATAACTCGCAAGTATTGCTGTGACGATGTTCTCAACCCCGACATCCTGGAGGGCCAGATCAATGTAGAGTTTCCCGGTGTAGCAGGTGGCCGGGGCCTCCGGGTCGCCGAACGCCGGCATATCCTCGACCGCCCAGAAGAGGACCACGCCTATGAAGAGAACTGCAAGCAGAGCCTTTACGTTCAATCTGAAGATCTCCTTTCGGTTCGTGCTATGGCCGCAATGAAGAGAACGGTGGTTACCCCTGCCCCTACCGCCGCCTCGGTGAAGGCAACGTCAACGGCGTTCATCTCCGACCAGAGCACCGTCATTATCAGTGAGTAGGCGGCAAGGATGATCGTTGCGTGGAGGAGGTCGCGGACGGTTATCGCCGCGATCGCGCAGATGATCATAAAGAGGAGGAGTGCAAAGTCAAGCGCCCAGATCATCGCCGTTCATCCCCCTTCTTCCAGGGTTCAGTCCCGCAGGTATGTGCGGCATTCATGATGGCATGCACCGCCGTCGGCGAGGTTATGAATATGAAGACCACCAGGAGGAGCATCTTCACCGCAAACAGACTCGCCCCCTCGTAGAGGATGAAGCCAAGCAGCATCATCCCCTCCCCCATCGTGTCGCACTTGCCGGTCGCGTGGACACGGGTATAGAGATCGGGAAATCTGAGAAGACCTATGGCGCCGACGACCATGAAGAAGAGGCCAACAATGATGAAGATGCTGGCCAGAGTGTTCAGCAGACGCATCCCTCCTTGAGGTATCTGGCGACTGCAAGCGTCGCTATGAAGTTTATCATCGCATAGACGATCGCGATGTCCAGGAAGATCGGCCGCCCGTATATGAGGCCAATGAGTACCAGGATGATGATGGTCGTTGTTCCGATGGTGTTCACCGCAACCAGCCGGTTCTCAACGCCGGGGCCGATGACCACCCGGTATAGACAGAGAAAGATCGTCAATATGAGTACGACCACACTGGCATAGAAGAGATCGATCATTCTTCACCCTCACCAAATACGTGTGCAAGGCTGTTCTGCATGCCCCTCTCTTTGAGGAGGGATTCTTCCGCCGCCTCCCGGACAAGAGCGTGCACCGTGTATCTCCCGCCAGCCACCTCTACGGTCACCGTCCCCGGCGTCAGCGTGATCGCGTTTGCAAACGCTGTACGCAGGATGTCGTTTTGAAACGGCGTATCGAGTGTGATGAACCCTGGATCGATCGGCATACGGGGGTGGAGGACGCGGTATGCGACGTCGATGTTGGCGAGGACAATGTCCAGTATCAGCTGCGGAATATAGGCGATGAACCGGATGAATGTCCCGAGCGACCGCAAAATGCCGGTCTCATCGGAGAGGAAGAGAAGGTCAGTTGATATAAGGGCCACGACGGCGCAGCATATGATCCCGGCGCCGATGTAGAAAGGCTCCAGGTAGCCCGACAGGATATACCAGAAGATCATCAATACCGCAAATGTGATAATATACCGAGACACCGACGGCCTTTTCCTACCTGAAGACAACGCACACCCTCTCTTGCACAGTGTAATACCCTTACTTTGAGGGGGTGGGTGTATAAAAACTGTGTTTTTGATCCGCCGGTATAACCCTTAACCTCCCAGAATTTCTCAACCCGGGTGTATACGCGCGTATTGGGCGACGGGGGGGCTCAAGATCCCGATCGGGATCCGTAACCGGCAAACAACAATCCTTAAGAAGGACATTAGAGAGTATTACTCAAATGCTCGATCAGTTTAAGGGCTGCCTTCTCGGGGCCGCCATCGGGGATGCACTTGGCATGGCACGGGAGACAGCACCTCCCAACTTCCAGCGCCTCCACACGGGCTACCGCCGCGCCTGGCGGGGACACCCGAACGCCGGGCTTAAACCGGGGCAGTTCACCGACGACACCCAGACGATGCTCCTTGTGGCCGGGATGCTTGCAGAGAGCACCTACTCAGAACAGGAGTACGCAGCAGCCCTTGCCCGGATGTATATGAACGAAGAACTCCGGTTCCCTGACGCCGCAGTTGACGCCGCGTGCCGCCGCATCCTCCTCTCAGGTGAAGTCTCGGGATCGAACGGGGTCTACTCCAGCACCGCCGGCTGCACAGGTATCGCCGTCCCGTTCGGTCTCTTCTATGACGACCCGATCGACGTGGCCGAACGGGTGGTCAAGGCCTGCAGCGTCACCCACACCCATCCAGCAGCACACGCTGGAGCGGTCAGCGTCGCGATGCTTGTCCACCACGCTGTCCGTGGCCGGCCCGACGCCATCACCCTTGCCGGGAAACACGCCACGCTTGAGGACGTCGCACTTGGCAACAGGATCCGCGACGCCCTGAATCTTGAACAGGAGGGGATCAGCCTGGAGGGTGCACTCTCGGTGATAGGGAACGATGTAACCGTCTACCAGACCATCCCGCTTGCATTTTTCCTGATCAGCCGCATAAAAGATGTCACAATTCTCCTCACCACCGCCGCCAATATCGGGGGGAACGCCGACACCATCGCATTCATCTGCGGCGCCTACGCTGGCGCGGTTTACGGGAGATCCGCCCTCCCACAGGATCTCCTGGAAGGGCTTGAGGGAAAAGACGGGATTGAATCCATGGCCGCCCGGCTCTATCAGCGCTGCACCGCAAAGCCTTAAGATTCTATAAAAGAGACTCCATCTTATGGAGATTGCGATTATCGGCGCATCCGGCTACACCGGTGGTGAGTTGATGCGACTGCTGCTGAACCATCCGTCAGCGGAGGTCGCCGTTGCAACATCCCGGCGACTTGACGGCACCCCCGTCGCATCCGTCCACCCCCACCTCCGTGGTCTGACCGATCTTGTCTTCCGGAACACCGAAGCCGGCGATATCGATGCCGACTTTGTCTTCCTGGCCGTCCCCCACACCGCGGCGATGAAGGTTGCCGGAACGCTGGTTGAACGAGGAATAAAGACCGTCGACCTCTCGGCCGACTACCGCCTCCCGAAGGACGTGTATGAAAAGGTCTATGGCGTGACCCACCAGGCCTACTTTGAGGCCCCCTACGGCCTGACAGAACTCCACCGGGACGAGATCAGGGGCGCCTCTTTCGTCGCAAACCCGGGCTGCTTCCCGACCGGTGCGACGCTTGCGGCGGCGCCGCTTGCAGGGTTTGCCCACACCATAATCTACGACTCAAAGACCGGGGTCTCCGGCGCAGGAAACACCCCCTCTGAGACCACTCACTACCCCAATGTCGGCGACAACTTCAGCGCCTACAAATGGACAACCCACCGCCATCTTGCCGAGATGAGGCAGGAGATCGCCAGGCTCGGTTCAGGCGCAAGATGTTACTTCACGCCACATCTCCTCCCGGTGAACCGGGGCATCCTGACAACCGCCCACATCCTCCTCTCCAAACCGATGGAGCAGAAGGAGGTTGAGGCGCTCTACAGGCGTTACTATGCAGACGAGTTCTTCGTCCGATACCAGAAACCGACACTTGCAGCCGTTAGGGGGACGAACTTCTGCGACGTTGCGGTGGAGAGCGAGGGGGAGAGGGTTGTTGCGGTCTCGGCGATCGACAACCTGGTCAAGGGGGCGAGCGGTCAGGCGATCCAGAACATGAACCTTATGTGCGGGTTTGCGGAAGACGCAGGTCTCCGGTTCGCCGGGATGCTCCCCTGAGGTGATGGTGATGTTGAAGGTAAAAGATATCATGACCCCGAACCCTGTGACCGTCCGGGTCGACTCGCCTCTTCGTGAGGCTGCGGGGTTGCTCCGTAAGTATCATATCGGCGGGCTTCCTGTGATGGACGGCGACCGGGTAGCGGGGATCATCACCGAGACGGATATCCTCTCGCTCCTGGACGTTGGCGACCTCTCCGATGACCTATGGCTTCCCTCGCCGCTCGAGGTGATCGAGATCCCTGTAAGGGAGTTTATCAACTGGGAGAGGACAAAGAGGGCGCTCACCGATATAAGCAACATGGAGGTGCGGCGAGTGATGAGCAGCCCGGTTATCGCGATCGACGAGGATGCCGATATCTCCGAGGCGGCATCCCTTATGCTCCGCGAGGGGATCGCCCGCCTTCCGGTGCTCCGCGAGGGGAAACTGATCGGGATCGTCACCAGGGCGGATATCGTCAACGGTCTCGGGGCGTCCGCCGGCGAGGAGGAGGAAGAGCCGTGAAGGGTATCTGTGCGGTAGAGGGTGTCTCCGCCGCCGGAATGAAGGACGGAAAGTTCGGGCTTGCTCTTATCCAGGCGAGCGGAACCGCGAGCGGTGTATTCACGTCCAACCTGGTTCGAGCGGCCCCGGTTGAGTTGATGATGGAGCGAATCCGGAGGGGTGCACTCGAGGCCATCGTCGTCAACAGCGGGTGCGCTAACGCCTACACCGGCGAGCGGGGCTACCGCGACGCGGTGGAGATGGCCGCCATCGCAGCCTCATCGCTTGGCCTTGAACCGGAATCGGTCGGTGTCGCAAGCACCGGGGTGATCGGGCGATACCTGGATCTCCCCCGCATCCGGGAGCAGTGCAGTCGGGTATCGCCGCTCCTTGCCCGGAACGCCGCGGCCGAGGATGCAGCAGCGCGGGCGATCATGACCACCGACACCTTCCCGAAACATGCCCTCTTCAAGACAGAGTCATTTACCGTCGGCGGTATCGCCAAGGGGAGCGGGATGATAGCCCCGAACATGGGGACGATGCTTGCGTTCATCTACACCGACGCGGATGTAGAGGCGGGGGTGCTCCTGGAGATCCTGCGGCAGGCGTCCCGCCGATCGTTCAACCGTGTGGTGGTCGACGGTGATACAAGCACAAACGACGCGGCGTTCTGCACCGCAACGGGTGCTGCTGACCGGGTGAACCGCGACGACCTGGCGAGGGGCATCGAGGCAGTCTGCCGCGACCTTGCCATCCAGATCGCCCGCGACGGTGAAGGGGCAACGAAACTCCTGAAGGTCACCGTCCGCGGCGCCCCCGACGAGGAGGCGGCAGCGGCAGTTGCAAGGACAATCATCGCCTCCCCGCTAGTAAAGACCGCCGTCTATGGCGAAGACCCGAACTGGGGCCGGGTCGTCGCGGCAGCGGGCAGGGCTGGTGTGGAGTTTGACCCATACGCGGTCTCGCTCCGGATTGGGGACGTGGCCCTTGTTTGCCGTGGCGAGATCGTCGCCGAACTTGAGGCGGCGAAAGCAGCGATGCGCGGTGATACCGTCGCGTTCGACCTTGACCTTGCCGTCGGGGATGGGCAGGCGACAGCGTGGGGATGCGACCTCACCGAGAGGTACGTGGAGATCAACGGGAAGTATACGACATGAAACGAGAAGACGTGCTGATGGAGGCTCTCCCCTACATCCAGAAGTTCTACGGTAAGACGATCGTGATCAAGCTCGGCGGCCACGCGATGGTCGATCAGAAGATCCTGGAGACGGTGATCAGGGACGCCGTCCTCCTCCACTACGTGGGGATGAAGGTCGTCCTTGTCCACGGCGGGGGGCCCGAGATCACCGCCAAGATGAAGGCGATGGGCAAGGAACCGAAGTTCGTCGGCGGCCTGCGGATCACTGACCCCGAGACGCTGGAGATCGCCCAGATGGTGCTGGTGGGAAAGATCAACGACGGGATCGTCTCCCTCATCGCAAACTGCGGCACCCGCGCGGTCGGGATCTCAGGAAACGACGGCAACCTCCTCATCGCCAGGAAGATGGAACCCCAGAGGGTGCAGATCGGGGAAACCTTCGAGGAGGTCGATCTTGGACATGTCGGCGAGATCGAGGAGGTCGACCCCGAGGTGCTCCACTGTCTCCTCGCCCAGAACTACATCCCGGTAGTGGCGCCGATCGCCATCGACCGCCAGGGGCGGAGCCTGAACATCAACGCCGACACCGCGGCGGCAGAGATCGCGATTGCACTCAAGGCTTACAAACTGGTCAACCTGACCGACGTCGATGGGGTTATGGATGCCGACCGGAAGAAGGTCTACCACCGTCTATCACTCGCCGATGCGGAAGGGATGATCGAGAGAGGGGTCATCGCCGGCGGGATGATCCCGAAACTCGAGGGGTGCATGAAAGCGGTCAGGAACGGTGTCACGAGCGCCCACGTTGTCAACGGCAACCGGGAGCACAACCTGCTCCTCGAACTCTTCACAGACGAGGGCGTCGGGACGATGATCACCCCCTGACTTCTTTTAATCAGGGCAGGTTGCCGTCGCCGCTGCACTCCCGCTGCCGCTCCTCGCTCATCTCGACCAGGGTCTCAAAGACCCTGCGGACGGCGAGGGGGTCTATCCGGCTCTCGGCAGCGTATGCGAAGACCCGGTCGAGGACCACCCTCCTCTGCGCCTCGTCACGGAGTGGCAGACCCATCTCACGCTTGATCCTGGCAACCTCCGCCGCAAGGTTCTGCCGCTCCGCAATCAGATCGATGATCTTCTCGTCTATCTCACGGATCTCGTTCCTGACCGCATCAAGGGACATACAACAATGATTGAACGCGGGGGTCGGATAAACCTGACGGCTCCTTGCATCGGCGAGGCGAAGGATATTATCATGCTGTGACAAACGAGGTACCGGATGCTGGAACGAATACCGCCTCGCGAGAGAAGAGACCTCCTGATCGCGTGGCTTGCCATATCAATAGCCTTCACCCTGATCTACATCAGGGGAGGTGTAAACGTCGCGGAACTGGTCTTCTTCTTCGTGATGTCGCTTATAACGGTAGGTGTTGCCTTCGTCCTCCACGAACTGGCGCACAAGTTCTCCGCCATGCGCTACGGCTACTGGGCAGAGTTTCAGAAGGACAACCAGATGCTCCTGGTCGCCGTGGTTATGGCGGCGCTTGTGGGTATCGTCTTTGCAGCGCCGGGGGCAACCTACATCTATGGGAACGCAACCCGGACGGAGAACGGCCGGATATCAGCAGCAGGCCCGGTCACAAACCTCCTCCTCTGCATACCCTTCGCGGCCCTCATGCTCCTCGGCGGCGAGCTACTGGCCATCGTCGGTCTGGTCGGGCTCCGGGTCAACGCGATGATCGCAACCTTCAACATGCTCCCGATAAGTATCCTTGACGGACGCAAGGTTCTGGCCTGGAACCCGGCAGTCTTTGCCGTGCTCATGGCCGCTTCCCTGGGGGTCCTGGTCTGGTCACTCCTTTGAGTGGAGTGACATCACCCAGGAACTTTATTGGGGCTAAAAGCGCGTTATTTTCAGGTTCCCGGCGCGCTGGACAGACTCTCTTCCTCCATCCTCTGGAGGAGTTCGACCACACGCCGCCCTTTCTCGTGCGCCTCCGTAAGGGCGGTTGGATGCCCCTCAATCCCGCCGTAACGGTCGAGATCGTTTGCGATGATGTTGTCCCAGTAATCGAACCCGGTTGTGTTGAAGAATGCGGTGACAGCCGGGAACGCCGCGTCAAAGACGTTCTCCCAGCCAAGCCCTGCGGTCGAGACGAAGATCCCTTTACGGCGTCGGATCTGATTGGCCGGGTAGTAGAGGTTCTTAAGGATAAACTTGCGGGCCCAGAGGAACTGGGTGCGGTCGATCAGCCCCTTCGTCTCCGCCGTGATCCCCATCGAGTAGATGGGGGATGCAAGAACAAGGACATCGGCATCAGCGATCTTATCAAATACAGGTGTGAGGCTGTCCCTGATCACGCACACCCCCGTTTTGTGGCAGGCGTTGCAGCCGCGGCACGAGGCGTAGTCAAGCGACCGGAGGATGACCTTCTCGATGCTGCCCGCGGCCTCCGCCGCGCCATCGAGCACGGCGTCGAGCAGCGTCTCGGTGTTTCCGTGCCGCCGCGGACTGCCGGAGATCCCGAGGACTTTTATGGGTCTTCTCATGCGGCACGAACCTCCCGGAGGCGCGTCGCGACCTCACGCGCCAGTCGCCCGGCATCGTCTCTCGCCGTGGGGTGGCGCTCGATCGCGCCCTTCTCATCGACACCGTTTATCATCAGGTACCTGATATCCCTGTTCGGTATATCGACGACCTGGAAGAAGCACTTCACCGAGGGGATGGCCGCATCAAATACGTTCTCCCAGTTTTGCCCGGCGGTCGAGAGGAAGACTCCCACCCGTTTCCCTTTCCGTTCGGGCGGGACGACCGGCAGGTGAAGGACGTACTTCCTTGAGCGGAAGACCTGGGCGCGGTCGACCAGGATCTTCGCCTGCGCGGCAAGCCCCATGCAGTAGATGGGTGACGCAAGGATGATGCAGTCGGCCGCGATTATCCTGTCATGGGCGTAGTCCATGTAGTCCCGCTGGACGCAGCGGTTGAGTCTCTCGCAGGCGTTGCAGCCGCGGCACGGCCTGATATCGATCTCGGGGATGACGATCTTCTCGATGGAACAGCCTTCCGCCTCCATTCCCTCAAGCACCCAGTCAAGCAGGGTCTCGGAGTTGCCGTGGCGGCGGGGCGAGGCCGAAAACGCGAGGACGTCTATGGTCATATATGATGTGTTGTCCCGGCGGAGGCAAAAAACGTGCCGGGACTGGTTTCACTGCACCTTCTCCTGCGACAGCCCGATCGCGAGCGTGTAGCTGAGGCCGATCACCACGAACATGAACGGGAAAGCTGCGGTGATCGCCATCACCTGGAGCGGATCAAGCCCCCGGTGAGGGGGAGGACGCCCATGATGCCGTCGAGGAGCCACCCGGAGACGGTTCTCCCAGTACCCACCCAGATCACGGATGCAACGACTGCAACGAGCGGGGGACGAGCGGCGAGAACCGGCTCCGGGGAAGAGAGGCGATGATCTTACCTGACACACTGCACCGTCCGGGACGTGAACCGGGGACGCGGTTCGGCTGTCGGATCCTGTAACTCTTCCTGAGAAGTTACCTCCTTACTATATACGATTTCTGTCACGATCCTCTACACGTCGGGGTGAGTTAACCCATTCTGCTCATGGGGCGGGCTGCAAACGGCCGGGACATACGGTCCCGCGGATCCCCGTCATGCAGGGTGATACCCCTCCCTCTGAACATGCAGGTATTATCGCCGAAAGAAACGGTTTCGCCGGTTCATTGAGGGGTAATGTACAGGTTAACCGTGTTTTTTTGCTCGAAGGAGCCTTTATGACAAATAACAAATTCTTTTAAGTTTACGCAAATCCTCCACCTGAACGGCTCCATCAAGAGTCCCGGGGACAACGTGCTCGTCTTCGGCGAGAGCGCCCGGTCCATGCCGGTCGAGGAGCGCATACAGAAGGTCAGCGTCGTCTTCCAGGACCCCGACGACCAGCTCTTCATGCCCACCCTCTACGACGACGTTGCGTTCGGCCCGATCAATATGGGACTTTCGCAGGACGAGGTCGACCGGCGTGTCGGGTAGGCCCTTGCGACCGTCGGCCTATCTGTGTTTGATGACCGCGTTCCCCACCATATGAGTTCCGGCGAGAAGAAACGCGCCGCGCTGGCGGCCGTTCTCTCCATGGAGCCCAGGGTCCTCGTCCTCGACGAACCGACCGCAAACCTCGATCCAAAGACCCGGGCCCTTCTCATCGATCTCATCAACAGGCTGAACCGGGAGAAGGGGATCACCACCATTGTCGCGGACGGGGACGTCCACAGCATCTTCTCGGACAGCAAACTGCTGAAGGAGAACAACCTCGAAGCGCCGGACGCCTACAAACTCTTCCGCATCATGGGTTGTTACGGCTATACCAACTGCAACGCTCTTCCTCTCTCGGTCGCGGACGCTCCCGGCGCTCTGGATGCGTCGCTCGAGGAGAACGGGGGCGCGATCCACCTGAGGCGGGACGGCCGGACTGCGGAAGAACTCCGCGAGGTGTTCGAGCGGTTCGAGTACTGAGCGGCTCAAACAGCTTTTTTCTCCGGGTAAACGACCGTATCCCCGTTCCGGCCGGTTCGGGGCCGTTAGAGAGCCAGCCAGGGGTCGACGATCCACCGGTGAAGATAGATCGCGAGCACCACGCCTGTCGCGAGAGCAACGAAGACGGCCCGGTCCTTTGACTTCTCGTGGAATATCCATACGCCGAAGTAGGTCGAGAGGCAGAACCAGCCGAGGAGGAGCAGGCCGGCAAACGGAACCCCCGGGAGGATCGCCCAGGAGAAGAGGATGAGCGGCGAGAGGGCATAGACCGCCGACTTCATCGTCTGCTCGAACTCCCGGGTGGACGTCGACGAAGAGCAGGAAGAAGTGCTCGACGAGGCTGACCGCGAGGAGGGCGACGGCCCCGCCGATCAAACCCTGCACCAGGGTGATAAGGGTGCCTGCTGCGATAAACCAGATCCGGTGCAGTCCGTCGATCTCCGGCGCCTCTCCCGTAAGGAGGGGTAGCATCGTGAATAGAACCGATGCGACTGCGACGATCGCGAAGTAGAATATGAGGTCGTCGCGCAGCGGTTTTTCATTGAGTTTCTGGAAGACCCGCGGGGGGCCGGTGATGATTGTTCCTGCTGACATGCTCCTCCTCCCGGAATGACTGCAGTCATCCGTCCGGTTCCGATATCGATGAAGGAGAAGTCGATGTTCTCCTATAAACGTTCTCTGTCCGAACCGTCTACACGTCGGGGTTTCGATCTATTTTCTCTCGGTATTACGAAACGACCGGGGCGCACGGTTCCCTCTCTCACGAGCGGTCACCGGATATCCATCCGCATGAACCTCGTGTACGCGACGGCGAAGAAGGCGACGGGATAGATGGTCAGGGCCGCAATACTAGACCATATCTCGCCGAGTGTATCCTCAAGGGTCGCCCCCGATGACGGGGCGTTGGCGATCCCCTGGATGAGGGCGTTGATGGCCATCTGCGGTGAGAGGAGGTTTGCAGCGCTCTCGATCAAATCCCACTGCCCGTAATACGCCGTAATCTCCGCCTGGTAGCCTTCCGATTGGGTATCCCCGCCGTATGCAGCGAGGTCGGGTTCCTCCATCATGAGGGCCGTGCCGATATTCGCGGTGGCGAAGGGGACCAGGAAGACGAGGAGGATGAAGACAACCACCGAAAGGAGGAGGGCGCTGCCGCTCTCCCGGCAGAGGGTGGAGAGGGCGAGCGCGATGGAGAAGAACGTCACGAGGAAGAGGTGGGTGACGCCGGCATAGGTCAGGATCATCCAGAGATCGCCGGGGGAGGGCACGATCGAGAATACGAGGAGCAGCGCGGTGGATATAGCGAGCACGCTCCCGACGACGAGGGCAAGCAGCGCAACGCCCCCGAGCGCCTTGCCGTTGATGATCTCGTCGCGGTAGACCGGGTGGGAGAGAAGGCTTTTGAGCGACCGGGACTCCTTCTCCTTCGAGACCAGGTCGAACCCGAGCGCAAGCGCAAGGAGGCCCCCGTAGGAGACCAGCGTGAGAAACATCGAGGAGTAAACGCCCTCGACCGGCGGTTTTGCGGGCATCATCATCCGCCCCGGTTCATCGAACCGGTCATCCATCGTCGCCAGCTGCTGGGCATACCTATCCAGGTCTCTCTCGTAGCTCCCGACCCCGCTGTAGGTTCCCACCAGGGCGATGGTGAGGAACAGGGCGAGGATCACCAGAAACCGCCAGCCCGTGATCTGGTCGGCAAACTCTTTCCGGGCTACGGTGAAAACCCGTTCCGCCTTCATCCCCCGGCGAACCCGGCGCTCTCGCGCCTCCCCCGCTGCCATCGATTCCGTTGCCATCCCGCCATCCTCCCAATAGTCTCCGCCCGGACGTTCCCGTTCAGAGACTGGGCCGTAACTCTATTTACGTTTTCTCTCACATTCCTCTACACGTCGGCGCCCGAGGTCGCGGGTATCCGGCCCGTCTCCCCTGGAGCGGGCCTCTCAAACCGGTGCGCCTGTTATCGTCCGAACAACGTCGAAAGGCCGGAACAGGGAGCCCCGCATCATGTCAGCGGTCGAAGACCGCCGGGATGTTCAGCCGCCTCTCGCGGATGGCCGATGTGATCTCGAACCGCCCCTCTCCGGGTTCAAATGGGGAGCACTCTACGCTCAGTGTTTCGGAGCAGATCCCCTGGTACTCCTGGGTGGTGCTGTGGGGGACACCCGCAGGATCCCAGACCGTCAGGGTGAAGACGGCCGTTCTGGTCCCGCCGAATTCATTTCCACGGTCGTTTTCACATACGACAAGGAAGACGCTTCTTCCCGTCCCCGTCTCGATCGAGGGGACCGGGTTCGAGAGTGTTGCGTTGCTCTCGAAGTTGGCCCAAGCTCTGCCGAGGAGGTAGACGCCGTGGGTGGCGTTATCCTGGAAGACGATCTTGCCCCCGGCGGTGGTGGTGTTCACGACGACGTCCTCCGTGGCATACGATACGAGCCCGTACCCCAGGAGGCCGACAAATCCTATCGCCAGCACGATGCTGCACAATACTTTTCCGCTCAATAAGATCACCCACCGTTTCAAAAAATAGGTGCATCCCCTCGGAATGCACCCCCTTCAGACGTAGTCGAGGTCCCCGGTGCCTATGTCCGTTGCTTTCGTTGTGTCGAGCCAATCGTGCGTCTCGCACCAGAGTTCGTAGTAGGCATCACCAGTGCCCTGCGAATCAAAACTCACCTCGATTGTCCCGCTGGTTGCCCAGTCCACCTTTATTTGTTTAGTGTGTGCCATACCTTGAGCATCGTAGACCGTCAGACGGTAGAGTGCTCCCTGCCCGTCGTTGTCTTCGTCATTGGAGTTGTAGTACTTCGCTTTGAAGGTGTTGTACCCGGCCGGAACGGTTATGGGTCCGTACGTCGTCAAGCTTGCCGTATCGGCGTCGCCGTCTGTATACATGACTCCCAATTCTTCTACGGCCAGAATTCCGATGTCGCCGGTATCCTCGGTTCCGACTTCAATGTTCTCCTGACTTTGAGCCTGGGCTGCGGAGACTGCACCGACGGATGCCAGTACAACCAGTGCCAGAACCGCGCAGGCCGCGATGGTTCCATTTCTCGTTTTCATCTTCGTTTCCTCCATTGTTATGGGAGGCCATCAAATCAACGATCTGGCTTATAAACACTTCTCTCTTTTCCGGTAGTATGCGCGCCTCTGGCGCACCTTGCCAGTTTATCTGGTTTTTACCGGAGATTTACCAGGTCTGCTAATTTTTTTGCGCCTCGATAAGAGGTGTTCCGTTAGGTATATATACCTGGCCCCAA